>ERZ773108.2831-NODE-2831-length-14220-cov-21.593999_pt1 | contig 14220 bp, 11 predicted proteins | sample MGYA00580570_ERZ773108 | MGnify/ENA primary metagenome ERZ773108 (study PRJEB29015, sample SAMEA2737840) | human gut metagenome | biome: human gut; feature: human-associated habitat; material: faeces | place: China | collected 2012 ...
GGGTATTCCATTACAAAATTTTCAGAGGGAAAAATTTTGAATTGTTGATCCTGGATGTGATGAGGGAGGAAGTGGATGGCATTGCATTGGCGAAAGGTATCCGGGAAAGGTGCGTGAAAAGCCTGGAATCCTTTTTTATCTTTGCTTTTGCCAAAAGGATATGTTATGATATTGATAAAAGTTTTTGCATTATCACAATAGAAATAGGGGAAAACCAATGAAAAAGATTTTAACCTGTCTGCTGCTTATAAGTATATTAACGGCCTGCTTTGTAGTGGGTTTATTCGCTTTATCTGTAGTAAAAGACGACAAAGAATTTAACGAAGTGACGACAGAAGTGACGAAAAATATAGACGACAAAACCGACGACACACAAAAGGGCAGCTCTACGAAAAAGGATGATACGAAAAGCGAGCCGACGGTGGCACCACAGCAGGAAAATACGGACGATGCGGTGTCTTTTCAGCCGCATGCTGTAAAGAGTACAAAGCCATCCAAATACATGAAGATGACGCAGATCAATGTAAATGGAAAGACGTTGTCGAATAACAAAAAATATCGTGCCAAACAGGAGATTTCTTTTGAGCAAGGCTCAGAGTATACAGCGGCAAATGGAATTGTTACTTTCCGTGGAAACAATTTCCGCGATAACCCGGTTTGGGGAACGGCGGACTTTGCGGAAAATAAACTGAAATCGGATTGGACATATCAGACCGGAAAACTTACCTCGCAGGGGAAAACGTGGACCGGCAGCGGCTGGACCGGACAGCCTCTTATGGAAAAATGGTCCCAAGAAGTAAAGAAGTCCATGAATATGTACGACTGGGCAAAGGAAAAAGACGATCTTGTGGAAGTGATCTATGCCTGCATGGACGGCTATGTATATTTTCTGGATCTGGAAACCGGCAAGGGGACAGGAAGCGGAAACGGAAGTGGAACAGGAAACGGAACAGGCAGCGGACGCGGAACCGGATCCGGAGGGGGAACACATGATTATGTGAGTGTTCCGAATAAACTCGGAAACGACAGCAGTATCACAAAGGACAAGGGGGATTCGAAGAATTCCGATTATTACAAGGCGAAGAATGGTCTGGCATGGAAAGGCGAACACGTGGATTTAGATTCCGTGGTCGGCGATTACACGAAAGAGGCCTACGAAGGCATTGCCAATGGAAAATACCCGGCCGGCATGGAAGATGTCATCCGGAATTATTTTGAAAATCTGAACTGATGGAGAGGAGATCTTATGACAGAATATGAAGTATGCCAGCAGAACACCATGGCATGTGAACAGGAAATTGCAAAGGGAATTATCGGACAAAAAGACGTCATCCGCCAGGTCATGCTGGCACTTCTGGCGGGCGGAAATGTACTCTTAGAAGGTATGCCGGGACTGGGAAAGACCATGCTGGTGCGCACGATCAGCCAGGTGTGTGATCTGAGTTTCCAGAGAATCCAGTTTACCCCGGATCTGATGCCGAGTGACGTGACCGGTACCAACATCATCGTAAAAGAAGAGCAAAAAAGTGCATTCCGGTTTGAAAAAGGACCGATTTTTGCCAATCTGGTGCTGGCGGATGAGATCAACCGTGCCACGCCAAAGACACAGTCAGCTCTCTTAGAGGCCATGCAGGAACACACCGTGACGATCGGAACGACCAGCCATCAGCTGCCGGAGCCGTTTCTGGTGCTTGCCACACAAAATCCGATCGAAAACGAGGGAACTTATCCGCTGCCGGAAGCACAGCTGGACCGTTTTTTGTTTAAAGTGCTGGTAAAATTTCCGGACCGGCAGGAATTGCGGGAAATCGTGGAACTGACGGAGGGAAACCATCCGCCAAAGATCGAAAAGGTCATGGACCGGGAAAGCCTGCTTGCAGCGCGCGCATGCGTTGCACAGATTCCGATTGCGGATGCCGTCATGGATTATATTCTGGATCTGGTTATGGCAACTCATGCAGACAATCCGTATATCCGGGAGGGGGCAAGCCCGCGCGCGGCACAGGCACTGATCCGCACAGCCAGGGCACGCGCGTTTATGGAAAACCGCCTGAATGTCTCGTTTGAGGACGTCAAATGTGTCGCACTTCCGGTATTGCGGCACAGGATTCTGCTCAGTTTCGATGCAGTATCGGAGGGGATTACGGAAGATGCGGTGATTGGGCAGATCTTAACAGAAAAGGAACAGGGACTGTATGCTTGATGCGGGAATTTATGAACAGCTGTCGCGGCTTGTGATCGCGATGAAACAGAAAAGCAGCCAGAATATGGCAGGAAACCGCAGATCCGTACAGAAAGGGACTTCTGCGGAATTTTCCGATTTCCGGGAGTATATGCCGGGAGATGATCTGCGCAGGCTGGACTGGAATGTCTATGCGCGGTCGGAGCGCATGTATATCCGGGAATATTTCGAAGAAAAGGAAGCAGTGGTATCGGTTATTTTAGATACCAGTGCATCAATGCACTATGGAAAAAAGAGCAAGGCAGAACTGGCACAGGATCTGTGCGCGGTGCTTGCCTTTCTGACGTTGCACCATATGGACCGGCTGGTGCTGTATGACAGCAGCCAGATGGGAACTCCGCTTGTGGTTTCCGGGGGAAAGAATGCACTGCCAAAAGTACTTGGATGGCTGCAGGCACGTACATTTTCGGGGACAGAGACGGATTCTTTTTCCGCCGTGCGCCAGATGCAGAGGCGTGGGGCGGGAGTTACCGTGATCGTCAGTGATTTCCTGACCGAAGCAGCGACAGATCCCACGCAGGATCGTCTGGAAAAAACGATGCAGTATCTGGACTTTACGAAACAAAGACCCGTGTTGCTTCAGACACTGTGTGCGGAAGAACTGCGTGTGACAATGGACGGTACGCGCAATCTGATAGATATGGAGTCCAAAGAAAAACTGCGCGTGACGATGCGTGCGGATGTGATTGCGCGCTATGAACAGGAACTGCAAAAGCTTTCTGTGCGGCTGAAAAAAAGTGCATCGGCTGCCGGAGGCACCTATATACTCTGTGATTCCGAAAAAGAGAGACGCGCGCTTATTTTAGAAGATTTAAGACCTTTGTTTGTCTGAGAAAAATTTGAGGATGGATTATGATATTTGAGAGTTTGTGGCCGCTGGCATTTTTGCTGGCGGTTCCGGTTGTTGTGATTTTATATCTGCTTGTGCCAAAGGGGACAGACACGCCAGTGTCTTCGAATCTGTTGTGGAAGAAGCTTTTTTATAATGAACAGTCTAAAACGTTCTGGGAAAAGTTTTTGCACAATCTGCTGATGTATCTGCAGATCGTGATTCTTTTGATGCTTATTCTGGCACTGATGGCACCGTTTGTACAGCGTAAGGGTACAGGCAGTACGGACGTGGTGTATCTGATTGACACCAGCGGAAGCATGAAGCATCTCACCAAAGGGGGCAATACCCGCTTAGGGGAAGCCGTAAGTGAGATCAAAGAGCAGATTGCCGCTTCGGATGGGGCAAAAATATCGATTGTTACCTGTGACGGCACGGGAACCAATCTGCTTGCCGTCCATACTTCCGAGAAAAAAGCACTGTATCGGACGCTGGCAGACATCAAGGGCACGGACACAGCCGGATCGCTTTCCGATGCACTGGCAACCGTACAGACGGTGCAGAAAAAGGGAAAAAAGAACGATCTGGCAGATGTCATCGTCTATACCGACGGCATAGGGGCAAAACAGACGAAAAATCTCAAAAGTCAGCTTCAGGCAACCATCCGCGTGGTGGGAAGTCCCGTTTCTAACGTGGCGAATACGTTTCTGTCCTGCACCAAAGACAGCCGTGGGGACACGTATACGGTTGCATCAGGCGTGACAAATTACAGCGATCATGCGGCAAATATGGAGATTACACTGTATGAGGGAAAGAAAATTCTTGAAGTGCGCACACTTTCCCTTGCCGCAGACGAGACGTATACCTGCCTGTTCAAACAGGTGAAATGGGGAAACCAGCCGCTGCACACCGAACTTTCCGCAGTGACATTTGCCGGCAGCAGCCAGAAGGATTCCTTACATGAGGATAACTGTGCCTATGCACTCAAAGACCAGGTTTCCACGAGCAAAGCCACACTGATCGGGGAAGGAAATACCTATATCGAAAAAGCGTATCTTGCCGTGACCGGAGAGAATCTTTCCAAGGCAAAAACAACGGATGCACTTGACCGTGACGATCCGGGGGTCTGTATTTTTGATGCGGATACGGCAGTGCAGGAATCTAATCAGCAGAAGGCGCAGATGATTTTTGCTAAAGAGGGAAAGAACGAGGAAAAAATGTCAGCCTGTCCGCCGGCGATACCGAACTGACTTCCGGAATCCGGGACTTTGCGCTCGGGGTAAATCAGACGTATGTGTATGATCTGCCGGTCTGGGCCACGGGCTTTCTGTGGAACGGAAAGCAGTGCGCCGCATACTACGGGGAGCATGACGGAATCCGGGAGGTGGTACTCGGATTTGATCTGCGGGAATCGGATTTTGCCCTGCAGCCGGAGTTTCCGGTATTTATGAACCATGCGCTGCACTATCTTGAGGACAGTTCCCTTCTTTCCCAAAACGTCTATGATGCCGGAGATACCGTGCAGTTTCATGCATTAAACGGTGTGGACGTGCAGCAGATTGCAGCACCTACCGATCAGGCAGGACTGTTTACCGTAAAAGCGGGCGGCAGAAAGGAATCCTATATTGTAAAATTTGCATGCAGCAGCCAGTCGGATGGACGGATCACGGCAGGCGATTCCGGCAGCCGCAACACGATGCAGCGGCAGCTTGTGCGAAAGCAGATGCGCAATGTCATCCTTATCCTTGTGCTTCTTCTTATGATACTGGAGTGGATCTGTTATGTCCGGCAGATGCGTTACCGTGGGCGGTTTTATCTTGCGGTGCGTCTGGTGGGACTTGCCCTTTTGGTGCTGGCTGTCTGTGGAATTTCGGTGCCTCTTTCCCACGCGAAAGACACAACCGTTTTTCTGGTTGATCTGTCGGAGAGCAATGCCGCAAATCTCACGCAGATGGAGCAGTATATGAGCCGGCAGGTTAAAGACATGCCAAAGAACAATCAGTATGCCATCGTAACGTTTGGAGCCAATGCGGTTGTGGAACAGTTTCTGACCAGTGAGAAACACAGTTTTCAGATTCTCTCGGCACCGGAGGCGGATGCAACCAACCTTGAGGAAGCTGTTTCCACAGGACTTTCCATGATCCCGGACAATGCGGCAGGACGGCTTGTGGTGCTTACGGATGGAAAGCAGACAAAGGGAAACATTGAGCATACGGCATCGGCACTGACGGCAAAAAACGTGCAGCTGTATTCGGTTCTCTATGAAGATACAAAGCAGGGGAGCGATGCCTATATCGAAAACGTGGAAATGCCGGAGTATCTTTATCCGGGTGATTCCTATTCCATGACGGTAACTGTGGAAAGCAACTATGAGACCGATGCGAAGCTGCAGCTTTTGCAGGGAACGGAGATGGTCAGTCAGACAGGCGTGCATTTAAACAAAGGCAGCAACCGTTTTGTTTTGAAACAGAAGGTAGTCGGTACCGATGCGCAGCAGTATACCGTGCGCGTGAAGGCACCGAAGGACACCTGTGAAAAAAACAATGATTATGGTACGTATGCGACGGTGGATTCCCTGCCAAAGATTCTGCTTGTATCTGGAATGGGAGAGGACAGCACACCGTTTTTAGGACTTTTGGATGCTGCCGGATGCAATTACCGGCAGGTATCCGCAGTCAGTGCACCGGATACTTTAAAAGAGATGCTGCAGTACAAGAGCATCATTCTGGAAAATGTGTACCGGACAGATCTGCCGGAGGGCTTTCTAAAAAATCTGAAAACTTATGTGAAAGACTACGGATGCGGTCTGGTGGCATGCGGCGGCGAGGACAGTTTTGCACTGGGCGGATATCAGGATACGGAATTGGAGAAACTTCTTCCGGTCGATATGCAGCTGCGTGGGGTGAATGAGAAACAGAATCTGGCAATGGTCATGGTGATTGATCATTCGGGCAGTATGTCGGAACAGACCGAAGGAGGCACCAATCTGGATCTGGCGATCGCGGCTGCCAAAGCGGCTGTGGATCAGCTGGATACGAAAGATGAAGTCGGTGTGGTAACCTTTGATGATGGTTACACCTGGCAGGTGCCGCTGGAAAAAGTGAAGGATAAAGACAAGATCCATCAAAGCATCGAGACGATCAGCGAAGGCGGTGGAACGACCATCAAACCGGCCGTGCGTGCGGCACTAAATGAAATCAAGAAGAGCAAGGCGCAGCTAAAGCATATTGTGCTTCTGACGGATGGACAGGGGGAAACCGGAAATTTTGAAGATATCATCAAGGACTGCAAGGATGCCGATGTAACTCTTTCCACGGTAGCGGTTGGAGAGTCGTCTGACAGACAGCTTCTGGAACGACTGGCAACGCAGTGTAACGGCCGCTATTATTATTCCGATATCTCAACCGATATCCCGAAAATCTTTGCACAGGAAGTATTTTTAAATGGAGATACCTATTTGCAGAACGGACAGTTTTCACTGAAAGGAAACAGCAGCAATGCCATCACGAAAAATCTCTTTGCCGATGGCTGGCCGCAGATCAAAGGGTACGTGAGTGCCTCTCCGAAAACCGGAGCCAATGTGCTGCTGGCATCTGCCGAAAAGGATGACCCGATTTTGTCTGTCATGCAGTATGGACTGGGGCATACGGTTGCGTGGAATACCGATGTGACAAACCGCTGGACTGCCGGGCTGGCACAGCAGAATGATTACGTGCAGCTGTGGAAGCGGATCATCGATTACAGTGCGGGAAATACAGCACTCGGCGAAGACCGTGTGGATATAACTACTGTAAACGGAACAACAAAAGTTACCTATTATGCCAAAGACTACGCAGAGCAGACACAGGTGGAGGCGGTGTACACGGATCCGGATGGAAAAACGCATCAGGCGAAACTGACCGCAAGTGCGCCGGGAACTTATGAGGCACAGCTGGATACGACAGTCTCCGGTGTCTACAATCTGAGCGTGCAGCGGAAAAACGGCAAAAAAATCGAAAATGCCCTGACCACCGCAGCCGTGGTACAGTATTCGCAGGAGTACAAATTTGCGCTGACAAACGACCGCTTTTGTGCGTTCATCAAACAGTATGGAAAGATACTTTCCCCAAAGAAGAATGTATGGAAGAAGTTAAAAGCTTCCGGGCGGGCACGGGTTTGTCTGACCAATCCGCTTTTAATCCTTTTGCTTTTCGTATTTCTGGCAGATATCGCCATGCGGCGGTTTGCCTATGTTCCACCAATGCCACACTGGACGAGACCGGCAAAAAAAGCTATAATGACAAAAGAAAAAACAGCAGAAGACGGGCAGCCGGAGCCGGAAGCTGAAAAACCAATGGAAAAGATAAAGAAAACAAAACCGGAGGAAACGGCTTCCCAGGCACTCGATACTTCTGCGCTGTTAAAGAAAAAAGAAAAGCGGAACCATTCCGTTTAAAAGAAAACAGGAGTCATTATGCAATCAGACAGCAATTTACGAGAAACGTTACGGAGTATCGATCATAAAAGTTATCCGGCATACAAATCCCTGCGGGGAAGTTACCGGTTTGCAGACTATGTGTTATCCATCGATCATGTGCAGGGAGATCCTTTTGCGGCACCTTCCCATGTGCGCGTGACCGTGGATGCAAAGGCAGCGGCATTTCCGGAATATGCCATGAAAAATACACGGACGCGCACGGCACTGGCAGATGAACTGCTGCGCACGTTTGCCGCACAGATCAACCACTTTACATTTAAGGCGAAGGGATCGGGCAAGAGCGGCCTGATCTCGGTAACCCACTGCGGACAGGAGATTCTGACACGGACAGCCTGTGAAGTGAACGAAAAAGAAATCACCGCGCGTTTTGCGGTGGGATTTCCGGCAAACGGACGGACGATCAATGCCAGGGAACTGGAGAAAATTCTGTTTACCTATCTGCCGGAATGTGTAAAGCATTCATTTTATTATAAAAATCTCGATGCCCGCAGAATCCGGGATGCCGTGGAACTGGCAGAAGACCAGCAGGCAGTCCGTGACCAGCTGAAAGAACAGGGGCTGGTTGCTTTTGTTGCCGATGATGCGGTACTGCCGCGGGAGAGCGGGATTTCCTCCCGTCCGATGAAACAGTCCGTAGCCTTTACCTCTCCGGAATCCCTTAGGGTGACGATGCAGCTTCCGCACAGGGGTGCGGTCACCGGTATGGGAATCCCGAAAGGAATCACACTGATCGTCGGTGGCGGCTATCATGGAAAATCCACACTTCTGACCGCACTCGAACTGGGCGTTTATAATCATATCGCCGGAGATGGCAGAGAGTTTGTAATTACGGACGAGACGGCCTTAAAACTTCGTTCGGAGGATGGCCGGTTTATCAAAGATGTCGATATTTCCTTGTTTATCAATGATCTGCCAAACGGGAAAGATACGCACGATTTTTCTACCGCAGATGCCAGCGGAAGCACTTCGCAGGCTGCCGGGATTGTGGAAGGCATGGAGGCGGGAAGCCGTTTGTTTCTACTGGATGAAGATACATCCGCGACAAATTTTATGGTGCGGGATGCCTTTATGCAGAAAGTGGTCAGCCCGGACAAGGAGCCGATTACGCCGTTTCTTTCCCGTGCGCGGGAACTATACGAGCAGGCAGGAATTTCTACCATCCTGGTAGCGGGCAGTTCCGGTGCCTTTTTCCATATTGCGGATACCGTGATCCAGATGGACCGCTACAAGCCGGTTGACATCACAAAAAAGGCGAAGGCATTGTGCAAAGAATTTCCGATTTCAGAAGAAAAGCCACATCCGTTCGCCCTGCCACACAGTCACCGGATCATGGAAAAAGATAAAAACGGTGCCACAAAACGCAGGGATTACCGGAGCGGAGCCGTGCGCAAAAATGAGCCGGAGCGGTTAAAATTAAAAACCATGGGAACGGATGGATTTGCCATCGGAAAGCAGACCGTGGATCTGCGGTATTTAGAACAGCTGATCGACAGCGAACAGACTGCGTGCCTTGGCATGCTCTTAAAATATGCGGTCGAACACCTGGTGGACGGCAAACGGACAATTGCCGAAGTCGTTGTGCAGTTACAGAAAGAACTCGAAACGTCCGGCATGCGTTTTCTGGCAGAAAACGGTATCGTTTCCGGCGGTTATGCCATGCCGCGGGTGCAGGAGATGTATTCCTGTTTTAACCGTTATCGTGTATAGAAAAAGGGAAGCACAGGAGAGACTATGAAAAGAATATTAGTTGTCGTTGACATGCAAAACGATTTTACGACCGGACCGCTGGGCAATGCAGAGTGTGCAGCAGTCATTCCGAAGGTCGCGGAAGTGATAAAAACAGGCGTGTATGACAGAATCATTTTCACCCAAGACACGCACCAGAGTAATTATCTGGATACGCAGGAAGGAAAGCGGCTGCCCGTCGTGCACTGCATTGAAGGAACCGAAGGCTGGGAGATTGCGCCTGTGATCCGTAAGGCAGCATCCTTTTATTCCAAAGAACAGATCGAGACGATCTGTAAGCCGGCATTTGGCAGTGTGCAGCTTGGCGAGTGCTTAAAGCAGTACTGCGGTGATGCAGAGGCACAGATTGATTTCTGTGGCGTGTGCACGGGTATCTGCGTCATCAGCAATGTCATGATTGCCAAAGCATTTGTTCCGGAAGCGCGCGTGTGCGTGATTGAAACAGCATGCGCCTGCGTGACACCGGAGTCGCACCGCACGGCGATCGAAGCGATGAAAACCTGTCAGGTGGATATACAGTAATTGCATCTTATTTAAGTAAGAAGAAAAGAGAAGAATTATGAAGTTAAATCAGATCATCACCAGTCTGCTGGAAACAGACATGTACAAATTCAGTATGGGAGAGGCCATCTATCACCAGTTCTCCGACTATAAAACCACATGGACATTCAAGTGCCGCAATACCGATGTGCACTTTACGGCAGAGATGGTGCAGGAGATCAAAGAGCAGATTAAGGCGTACTGCAGTCTACGTTTTACAGAGGAAGAGCTGGAATATCTGAACCGCATTACATGGATCAAGGGAAGCTATATTGATTTCCTGCGCCTGTGGCAGCCACGCTATGAGGATTTTAAGATTTCGGATGAGGCGGAATGCGGACTTTCCATCGAGACATTCGGTACCTGGCTGAATACGTCCTTGTATGAGATCCCGACACTAGCGATTGTCAACGAAGTGTATTTCCGTATGGCGTACGATTATGACAGGCTTTATGCCAGTTTCCGGGACCGTCTGGAGCAGAAGATCAAAGATGCCAGCGGCAGATACGAGATCGGTTCGTTCAGTGAATTCGGACTGCGCCGCCGTCTTTCCGCAGAGGCACAGGAGCTTGCTGTCCGCAAGCTGAAAGAAGCAGAATTTCACGGGTCAGAATTTATCGGAACGTCCAACGTCTATCTGGCAAAGAAATATAATCTGACACCGGTCGGAACCATGGCACATGAGTGGATCATGTGTGTTGGACAGGGAAATCACAAACATAACCCGGCATACTCCAACTGGTATGCGCTTGATGCCTGGGTACGCGAGTATGGCGTGTTAAACGGTATTGCACTGACCGATGCGATTACGACCGACTGTTTCCTGCGGGATTTCCAGCTGACCTATGCAACGTTGTTCTCCGGCGTGCGTCATGACAGTGGAGATCCGGTGGAGTGGGGCGAAAAAATGATCGCACACTACCAGAAACTGGGGATCAATCCGGCAGGCAAGACTTTATTGTTCAGTGATTCTCTCGATTTTGCACGGGCACACGAACTGTATGAACATTTTCGGAACCGCACAAAGGTGGCTTTTGGAATCGGCACCTATATCTCGAATGATACGGAGGTACCGGCACTGAATATCGTCATGAAAACCACGCTGTGCAACGGCATGGATGTCGCAAAGATTTCCGATACTCCGGGCAAGGGAATGTGCAAGAACCCGGATTATGTGCATTATCTGAAACGATGCATCGACTGGCGTATGAATCATGACAGATAAAAATTCTGATTTACAGACAAAGGAAGAAGGAACAGACCTATGAATTATACAGAGTGTATCGAACAGGCGAGAGGCCGTATCGGATCTTACTGTAAGGCGTGCTGGGAATGTAACGGCAGAGCCTGTAAAAACCAGATGCCGGGGCCGGGAGCCAAAGGCATCGGAGATACCGCCATCCGCAACTATGACAAATGGAAAGAAATCCGTGTCCAGATGGACACGCTGGTCGAAAACCGTCCATGTGATACGACACTGGAACTGTTTGGCAGAACATTTCAGTATCCGTTTTTTGCAGGTCCGGTAGGTGCCGTGCAGCTGCACTACGGAGACTGCCTGAATGATATTTCCTACAACGATATTCTCGTTTCCGCCTGTGCGGCATCTGGCATCGCTGCTTTTACCGGAGACGGAATCGACAGCAATGTCATGGTCGCAGCGACAAAAGCGATAAAAAATGCTGGCGGACTGGGAATTCCGACCGTAAAGCCGTGGAATATCGAAGTGATCCGGGAGAAAATGGCAATGGTAAAAGATTCCGGTGCCTTTGCCGTGGCAATGGATATCGATGCGGCCGGACTGCCGTTTTTAAAGAATCTGACCCCACCGGCCGGAAGCAAATCGGTGGAGGATCTGCGTGAAGTGAAACAGGCGGCAGGGCTGCCGTTTATCGTTAAAGGAATCATGACCGTCAAAGGTGCCATGAAGGCAAAAGAAGCCGGGGCCGATGCGATCGTCGTGTCAAACCACGGCGGGCGTGTTCTGGATCAGTGTCCTGCCACCGCAGAGGTACTCGAAGAGATCGCAAATGCAGTCGATGGCTCCATGAAGATCTTTGTCGATGGAGGCATCCGTTCCGGTGTGGATGTGTTTAAGGCACTGGCACTGGGAGCCGATGCGGCAATTATTGCCCGTCCGTTTGTGACTGCCGTGTATGGCGGAGCGCAGGAAGGTGTCGAGGCTTATGTCAATAAGATCGGAAGTGAACTGAAAGATACGATGGCAATGTGCGGTGTGGCTTCGCTGAAGGAGATCACACGGGATTGTGTCAGAGTGTGAAGAAATACATATTGGGAAAGGATGAAACGCTTGTGTTCGTGGCGGGTGCCATGGATATGGGCGTTTTTTCTGTTGAAATGAGAAAATGGATGGATTTTGTTATATTTTTTGCTGAAAAAGGTCGGTTGATGTAAAAATGTGATATAATAGAAAATAAAAATAAGGGATTAGGGAAGAAATATAGGAAAGTGTACGGTTTATGGGACGGCAAAAGAAGTAGTATATAGGAAAAAGTGTATTTGGTATTAAGAGATAATAGAATGTAGAGAGGAAATAAAAATAATGCATCAACAAGATATTATTGAGATTCACAAGGGCTTACAAAAAGCATATATAGATAACGCAGTTAACTCTAATCTTGCCTATAGTCCACAATTTATAACAAATGATTATAAACGTGGAGTTAAGATACTTACGCATATTGAAAATCAGTTGATGCATTGTGATGAATTTTCCATTAGCGTAGCGTTTATTAATCGAAGTGGATTTGTGGAATTAGCAGAAACATTGAAGGAGTTAGAAAGACGTGGTATTCGCGGACGAATTTTAACGACTGATTATTTGTGTTTTAGTGAACCGTATGCGTTGGATAAGTTAGCTTCTTTAACAAATATTCAACTTAAAATATATCATGTAAAAGATAAAAATAATGGATTCCATACGAAGGGATATTTGTTTCGTGAAAATGGTATATATCGAATTATTATTGGAAGCGCAAATATGACACAGACTGCATTATCAACGAATATGGAGTGGAATACGCAGTTGGTAAGTACAGAACAAGGAGAGATGGCAAAGTCAATTGTTCAAGAGTTTGAGAGACTTTGGAAAGATGAATTATCAAAATCATATGATGAATTTATAGAAGATTATCGGAAAATATATAATCGCAAAAAGCAGATAGAACGATTAATTCGTGAGCAACATAAGATTGCGCTTCAAAACGATATTGTTGATTATGATACTTATAATTTAAAGCCAAATAAAATGCAGGAAGAATTTATAGGTAACATTCATGATCTTCGGGAACGTGGTGCGACGCGAGCGTTACTAATTAGTGCGACTGGGGAACGTGATATATTTATGACAGGTGAAAGAAACATAGGATCTATAAGGGTTTCGGGAGCCTGGTCCTAAGTATGTAAGAGGAAACTTAATAGGTATTTTTACTGGGTAGGACCAAATTGACACAGAGAATCGAAAATGAATCGGTTCCATATTGAAGTCAATATGGTCTTATTTTTTGTGCGCTAAAATGAGCCGGGCGGGCGTCGTGCTTGCACGTAAGCACATCCGGCGAATGCGCATCACCGAGTGATTTTAATCACGAGGTATACCCGTTTCGGGTGGCTCCCGATGGGGAAAAGAATATTCCTTGTTTTTGCAAGGGCAGCAGTGTCAGATTAGAAAGGATAGGTGATTGGAATGAAGAAGAGGTTTTTATTAATGACAATGGTGTTAGCAGTTGGACTTGGGAGCTCCGGATGTGATTTGTCTGGTAATTGTGGGTTTGAAACTATAACGGATGGAGAATAGCTATGAGCGTATCAATAAGGATTTGCGTGATGCATATGAAAGCTACAAGCTTGGCATGACTGACAGAGAGACCTATCTCGAGCAGAGAAAGACCTACGAGCAGCTGCTTGTGCACATGCAGGAAAATATCGAAAAGCAGAAGGCAACAGTCAGCAAGATGGCTGCTGTGGATTTGCCGGAAGTAGCCGGTTTTGAAATACTGGAAGAACAGATGAAACTGCAGAAACTGAACAAGGAAATCGTGGATGCTTTCGTGGCGAAGATTATCGTGTACGATAGGGAGAGGATTGAGATAAAGTGGAAGTTCAGGGATGAGTTTCGTGAGGCGGAAAAGGGAGAAAATTGTAGTAAATGATATGGAGATTCAGGGGAGGGGGTGGTATAATAAATAGTAGTTTTTTGTAAAAAAAGTAAATGGAAGGAGTTGAGTAGACATGTATTATTATGATGTTAAGAGAAAAGTGTTTATCTCCTATTACCATGGCGATCAAGAAGCTGTTAACAAATTTGTTAAAGATTTTGGCGATGTGTTTATACCTAAAACAGTAGGAGTGAAAGATGGAGACTTT
>ERZ773108.2839-NODE-2839-length-14194-cov-4.773393_pt1 | contig 14194 bp, 11 predicted proteins | sample MGYA00580570_ERZ773108 | MGnify/ENA primary metagenome ERZ773108 (study PRJEB29015, sample SAMEA2737840) | human gut metagenome | biome: human gut; feature: human-associated habitat; material: faeces | place: China | collected 2012 ...
TATATTCCTCATCCAATGTATAACGGTCATATTCCGGATGTCCCATCACAAAAATTTTGCGTCCCTCATTGGCAATTGCCAGAAATACACCTGCTTTTTCTGATTCTGCAAGAATGGTAATATCCTTTACCTTCTCAATATCCTCTTTACGGATTCCGGAATGTCTCGAATGCGGTGCCATAAAGCGGTCATCAAATCCCCTTACCAGTGGTACTTTGCGGTTCTTTACCTGATGTTCGAAAATTCCAAACATTTTCTCATCCAGCATATATTTTGGGATACCATAGTGATAATAGAGAGCAGCCTGTGCACCCCAGCATAAATGCAGGGTTGATGTTACGTGGGTCTTAGACCACTCCATAATATCACAGACTTCCTTCCAGTAATCCACCTCTTCGTATTCCATGGTTTCTACCGGTGCACCGGTTATAATCAGTCCGTCCAGATTCTCATCCCAGATTTCATCCATTGTCTGATAAAAATGATTCAGATGACTCATGGATGTATTCTTTGATTCATGGGATGATACCGTTAAAAAGGTAACATCAACCTGTAATGGTGTATTTGCAAGTGAACGCAGCAACTGCAGTTCCGTTTCTTCTTTTAATGGCATCAGATTCAGTATTCCAATCCGGATTGGGCGGATATCCTGATGTTCTGCTCTTCCCTCATCCATAACAAACACATTTTCCCTTTCCAGAATCTCTCTGGACGGTAAATCGCTCATTATCTTAATCGGCATATTATCTAACCTCTTTTCATCATATACACATATCTCATTTCATAATACCTTAATTTTACGAATACTTCAATATGCAATTCACTTTCCGAAACGTTCCACAAACATATCTTCAGAAATAATCGGAATGCCAAGACTCTTTGCTTTCTGATTCTTTGATGATGTGGATTCAATATCATTATTCACAAGATAATCTGTTTTCTTAGAAACACTGCCGGTAACAGAGCCGTTCTGGCTCTCCACATACTCTTTAAATTCGGTACGGTTTTTAAACTGATGGACATCACCGGTAATGACAAAGGTAAGTCCTTCACAGGTTCCTCCCTCTGTCACCTTCGGCTCTACTTCCGCAATGTTTAATATTTCTTCTAATGCAGCTACCGTATGACGGTTTTGATTCTGTCTGTACCAGTCCAGCATGGAAGTCGAACGCTCCGGTCCGATTCCGTCAATATCCTCAAATCCTTCCCCTGCATGCAGTTTCTGAAAGAAACCTCCTGTGCCAAGGGCAGCAATCATTTTCTTTCCTGCATCGGTGCCAATCTGCGGAATGCATAGTGCATAAATAAAATGTACCGGATCAACGTTTTTGCTCTTTTCAATTGCCTGCAGCATATTGTTACAGGATTTCTCGCCAAATCCGTCTAAAGAGCGGATTTCATCCGCATGATTTTTAAGAGTATAAATATCTTCAAAATAATGGATATATCCTAAGTTCATAAACTTTAGCATGGTCTGTATGGACAATCCGTCAATGTCCATGCCAGGCTTGCTGACAAAGCGGCTGAATTTTTTTACATGCTTTGCGGTACAGTCCGGATTCGTACAATGTAAAGTCTTTGTTCCGCTGTGTTCACTGATTCTGATTTCCGTTCTGGCATGGCATACCGGACAGAATTCCGGAATCGTAAAAGTTCCTTCCTTTTTCTTGACGCCGATACATTTTGGAATAATCTTATTTGCTTTAATAATATCAAGTGTGGTCTTCCCATCTTCTCCGATTCCAAGACGTTCCATTTCACTGATATTACAAAGGGAGGCTCGGCTTACGGTGGTTCCCTCCAGTGCAACCGGCTCAAATACTGCTACCGGAGAAATGGTAGATGCCGCACAGGACCACTCTACATATTTTAATGTGGTCTCCGCAGAGACATCCTGCCATTTAAACGCATAACCGGCTCTTGACGCATGATGTCCGGTAACATTACCGGTCTGGGCATAATCATTATCTTCATAACAGATAACCAGTCCATCTACCGGAATATCCATTTCACCATCTTCTACCTTCTTTGTCCAGCGTTCTACAACTTCCTCCAACCCTTTCGCATCGGTCAATTCATGTGCTACTGTCGTAAATCCAAGCTTCTCAAGATAATCCATCCGTTCTCCCCAGGATGACATTGTTTCATCCAGATGCACCAGTGTAAATGCATAAAAATGAATATGGCGTTCCTTTACTTTATCAAGATTGCTCTTATCCAGACCTAAAGTGCCGGATGCAAGATTTCTCGGATTGGCATATTTTTCATCATCATCTTCAATGGTATCATTGATTAATTCAAAATCTGTATAGGTAATAGCCGCTTCGCCACGGACTACCAGATGTCCCTTATATTTTACAGTCTTTGGAATCCCTTCAATGGCATCCTTCATAAATGTGATATTGCTGCCGACGGTTCCATTTCCTCTTGTTAAAATCTTAACAAGTTTTCCGTTATCATAAGTTACTACCAATGTTAATCCATCCAGTTTCCAGGATAACCAGACTGGTCTTTCTCCCGCCCACACCTGTAAATCAGAAATCCGTTTCGTCTTGGCAAGGGAAAGTGCCGGATATTCATGTGCTTCCCGTTCACCATTGCTTTCCTCAAATCCGGCATTCTGTGTCGGACTTTCCGGCAGAATATATCCTGTTTTTTCTTCTAACCGGGTCAGTTCGTCAAACATGCCATCCCATTCATAGTTTGACATAATTTCATCCTGTCCATTGTAATATGCTTCGGACGCCTCATTTAACGTTTTTACCAGTTCCTCGATTCTCTTCTTCTCATCCATGGATATGCTCCTTACCCTCAATCTATTTTGGCATTACTGTTGTATTGCTGGAATTTAAAATGCGCCGGTTCAGCTCAGTCCACTCCTCCGCCGTTACTCTGCGGTACTTTCCTTTTTTGAGACTGCCCAGTTCTATATTCATAATGCGGACTCTCTTTAATTTTACTACTTTATATCCGCAATACTCACACATCCGGCGAATCTGCCGGTTATACCCCTGGGTTAATATGATTCGGAATTTACGCACATCCAGTTTTTCTACTGCACATGGTCTTGTAACCACACCAAGTTCTTCCAGTGGAACTCCCCCGGACATTTTCTTTAAAAATGCCTCCGTTATGTCATGATTTACGGTAACTTCATATTCCTTTTCATGCATATTCCCGGCACGCATCATCTTATTTACAATATCCCCATTATTTGTCAATAATATAAGTCCCTGGGAATCTTTATCCAGTCTTCCTACCGGATAAATACGTTTCGGATAATGAATATAATCAACAATATTGTCTTTTTCGTCTTTTGCAGCAGTGCAGACAATGCCCACCGGCTTATTAAATGCAAGAAGAATCATCTCCTCTTCTTTTTTTATTTCTTTTCCATCTACGCGCACTCGCTGTCCCGGCATCACCTTACAGCCAAAAGAAAGAACTTTTCCATCTACCGTAATGCGCCCCTGCTCAATCAGACGGTCAGCTTCTCTCCGGGAACAATATCCTGCTTCACTTAAAAATTTATTGATTCTGACTCCGTTTTCTTCCATCGATATTTTCACCCTGTGTAAATTTTCTCGCTGCCCGCGGAACAAAGAATGTGTCTTGGTGCATCCTCGCGGAGCGTTTTTTACTTTACAGGAAAGCAATTTCCTGTAAAGTAAAAATAACGGAGGTCCTAAGACCTCCATCTATTTATTATTTTAAGAACTCTGTCTTAACATATCCTTCTTTATCTTTCCAGGTGACTTTTGTCCACCCTTCTGCATAGCTCATCTGAACAGTAACAGAATCTCCTGCATAAGCAACTCCAACCTTGGATGCGGTCTCACTCATAGAGGAACGGATATTAACCGTATTGGTTAATGTAATCTTAGTGCCCGCTGCGATTCCGCTGGTGTCTGCCGCCGGCTCCTGTGCCGGTGCTTCTGTTGAAACATAGTCACTCTTTACATATGCCGGTGTGCCATTGTAATCAATGCTGCTCCATCCATCTTCTGTCGTACCGGTTCTTGTCAGTGCAGTTCCCTTTTCAACTGTTCCAAGCAATGCTCCGGACTCATTCGGTTCCTGTCTGACATTTACTTTATCCAGTGTATATACCGTCTCCGTTGTCACTTCCGGCTCAGCTGGTGTCTCTGGTTCCACCGGTGCCTCTGGTTCCACCGGTGCCTCTGGTTCCGCCGGTGTCTCTGGTTCCGCCGGTGTCTCCTCTGTTGCCGGCTGCTGCTGTGCCTGTGCGATTGCTGTTGCCCATGCATTATATGCATCAGCAATTGTAACCGTTACCATATTAGAAAGATTTTCATCTGAAGCAATTGCTTTTTCATAATTTGCCTGTACTTCTGCCTGTAATGCAATGACATCTTCCTGTGTTTCAAAACTACTGATTAAGTTTTCCACATTATTATCAGTCGGCTGCTCTTTATAATGACGGTTAAAGCTGCTGTATAAGTTATCAACATAAAATGCCCCCTGCTCATTCTTCTTTACATAGAAGAACTCCATACCAGGTGCTGTAGTATCTACTCCTGCGAATTTCAAATCCAGCGTTACACAGACAAGATAAGAATCTGCTTCTAATCCTGACTTGGTATAACATTTGATATTCTGATAACTCTCTGCATACTGCGACATCATGGTAATCAGGCTCTGTTCATTCTCGGAAACAGGTGTTGCATAGGTCTGTAATGTTGCCAGATCACCTGCCGCATATGCATTGTAATAATTCTGCATCAGGGTATTGATTTCCGGAACGGCATCTACCTGAAAGCTCTCTGATTCGGTACTCTGTTCCGTAGAAAGCCCATTATCTTTATCTTTATTTCCACTGCTGAATTTTATCATTACTACTGCCAATACAACAAATAATATTACTGCAGTAAAATATTTCCAGTTCTTCTGAAAGAAACTACTTATATCATTCTTTGATATCTTACTCATTTTTTCTTTGATTTCTGACGCTTTCATATCTGTCCTCCTAACCTTACCCATGACCCCCAAAAAAGCATGCTTTGTGAGCTGCCCGTGTAAATAATGAAAAACGTTTCTTATAAGTTTTGCGGGACATAAATCCCGCAAAAAAATGTGTTAATATAAATTATAAAATGCACCCGGCGGGAATCGAACCCGCATTATCAGAGTCGGAGTCTGACGTTCTATCCATTAGACTACGGTTGCAGCTTATTTATACTAACACATCTATATAAAAAAATCAAAGGTTTTATTTAAGAAGCTTCTTCAAACTGGGAATTATAAAGCTGTGCATAGAAACCATTCTTCTGTAACAGTTCTTCATGATTTCCCTGTTCAATAATATCACCATCTTTCATAACGAGAATCAGATCAGCATCACGAATGGTAGACAGACGATGGGCAATAATAAAACTTGTTCTTCCTTTCATCAGGTTATCCATAGCCTTCTGGATTCTGTGCTCTGTTCTGGTATCAACAGAAGAAGTTGCTTCATCTAAAATCAATACCCGGTTGTCTGCTAAAATGGCACGGGCTATGGTAAGCAACTGTTTCTGTCCCTGGGATACATTGCTGGCGTCCTCATTTAATTCCATATTATAACCACCCGGCAGTGTCTGGATGAAATGATGGGCATGGGCTGCTTTTGCTGCTGCAATAACTTCTTCGTCCGTGGCATCCAGTCTTCCGTAACGGATATTTTCCATAATAGTACCTTTAAATAACCAGGTATCCTGAAGTACCATGCCGAAGGCATCTCTTAGCTCCCGGCGGTTATAGTTTCTGATATCGTTACCATCTAATCTGATGCTTCCACTGTTGACATCATAAAAACGCATCAGCAGCTTCACCATGGTAGTCTTACCTGCTCCGGTTGGTCCTACAATGGCAATCTTCTGTCCCGGTTCTACCTTTGCTGAGAAATCATTAATGATAATCTGATCCGGATTGTATCCGAAATGCACATGGGAGAATTCTACTTCTCCACGAACATCCTTTAATTCCACTGCATTTTCTGTGGTCTGGTCTTCTTCCTCTTCACCTAAGAATTCAAAAACACGTTCTGAAGCTGCAGTCATGGACTGTACCTGGTTAATGACCTGTGCAATCTGCTGGATTGGCTGGGTGAAGCTCTTTACATACTGGATAAATGCCTGAATATCACCAATTCCGATTGTTCCGTTAATTGCAAGCATTCCACCGGAAATTGCCACACCTGCATAGCCAAGGTTACCGACAAATACCATAACCGGCTGCATCATTCCTGATAAAAACTGGGATTTCCAGGCAGACTCATATAATACATGGTTTGTATCATTAAACCGTTTTATGGTTTCCTTTTCTTTATTAAATGCCTGGATAACTAAATGTCCGGAATAAGTCTCTTCCACCTGTCCATTAATATGTCCCAAGTACTCCTGCTGGGTACGGAAATATTTCTGTGAAAATTTTGCAATTGCCGAAACCATCAACGCTGAAATCGGAAGAATTACTAATGCAATCAGTGTCATCAGTGGTGAAATAGAAAGCATCATCACAAGCACTCCGATAATGGTTGCCACGCTGGTAATAATCTGTGTCACACTCTGGTTTAAGCTCTGTCCCAAAGTATCCACATCATTGGTAATACGGGAAAGAACTTCCCCATAAGTTCTGCTTTCAAAATATTTCATCGGCATACGGTTGATCTTCTCCGAAATCTCTTTTCGAAGCTGATAGCACACCTTCTGCGTCACGCCCGTCATGATCCATCCCTGGATGAAGCTGAACAGGGCGCTCATCAGATACAGGCCAAGTACAAACAGCAGAATCGTTCCGATTCTTGCAAAATCAATGCTTCCTGTGCCCCGGATCTTTTCCATCAGTCCCTCGGACAGTGCGGTCGTAGCTTTTCCGAGAATCTTTGGTCCGGCAACATTGAACACCGTTGAGCATGCGGCACAGATCATAACAATAAAAATCGCAATTTTATATTTTCCGATGTACTGAGCGAGCTGTTTGATCGATTTTTTCAGATCTTTCGGCTTCTCGCCCGGCTGCATGCCGCGGCCCATCCGTCCCATCGGTCCTCTTTTGCGCGGCTGCTGGTTCATTTTATTACTCATGGTCAGCCACCTCACTTTCCTTCAGTCCAAGCTCTTTCTCTGACAGCTGGGATTTCGCAATCTCCTGGTAAACCTCGCAGCTTCTCAGCAGTTCCTCATGCGTACCTTTTCCGACTACCTTTCCGTCATCGAGCACCAGAATCTGCTCCGCATGGAGAATCGTGCTGATCCGCTGTGCCACGATGATCACGGTGCTGTCTTTGACATTCTCCGCCAGTGCTTTTCGAAGCGCCGCATCCGTTTTCAGGTCAAGTGCAGAAAAACTGTCGTCGAAAATAAAGATTTTCGGGTCTTTTGCAATCGCACGCGCAATCGCCAGACGCTGTTTCTGTCCGCCGGATACGTTCGTTCCGCCCTGTGCAATCGCGGTTTCGTATTTGTCATCTTTTGCCTCGATAAACTCGGTTGCCTGCGCAATTGCGGTTGCCTTTTCGATCTCCGCATCCGTCGCATCGTCTTTTCCGAAGCGCAGGTTGGATGCGATCGTTCCCGAGAACAGCACACCTTTCTGCGGCACGAAACCGATCTCATCGCGCAGATCCTTCATCGTAATGTTTCGAATATCTTTTCCGTCGAGCGTAATCTTTCCGCCCGTCACATCATAGAGACGTGGGATCAGGTTGACCAGCGTCGATTTACCGCAGCCGGTGCTTCCGATGATCGCCGTCGTCTTGCCAGGCTCGGCAACAAAGTCGATGTCATGCAGCACATCCTCCTCGGCGCCCGGATAACGGAAGTTGACGTGATCGAAGCGGACAACTCCGTTATGAACCTCCAGCTGCTCCGGATTTTTGACATCCTGAATGGAGGATTCTGTCTGAATGACTTCATCGATACGGCCGGCGGCAACAGCGGCACGCGGCAGCATGATTGACATCATTGTCAGCATCAGGAAAGACATGACGATCATCATGGCGTAGGTAATAAATGCAGTCATTGCACCGACCTGCATCGTGCCGGCATCGATTTTATGTGCACCGAACCATACGATTCCGACGGTCAGCACGTTCATAATCATCATCATACCAGGCATCATAAAGGTCATGACGCGGTTGGTGAACAGGGTTGTTTTGGTCAGTTCCTTATTCGCACCGTCGAAGCGCTCTTCCTCTTTGTCCTCTCTTCCGAACGCACGGATGACAGAGAGTCCGGTCAGGATTTCACGCGATACGAGGTTGATGTTGTCGACCAGTTTCTGCATCAGCTTGAATTTCGGCATCGCAAGGGAGACAAGCAGCATCACGTATCCGAGAATGACGATGATCGCAAGAACAATGATCCATTCCATACCGGCTCCCGTTTTCATGACTTTCAGCACACCGCCGATGCCAAGGATCGGAGCGTAGGCAACCATTCGCAGCACCATGACGGAGACCATCTGGATCTGCTGGATATCGTTCGTGCTTCGGGTAATCAGCGATGCGGTGGAGAACTGATCCATCTCCGCATTGGAGAATCCGACAACCCGTTTGAATACTTTTTCGCGCAGATCGCGGCCGATTCCGGCGCCGACGCGGGAGGCAAACAGTCCGACGAGAACAGTTACCACACCCATCAGGAGTGCCATGCCGACCATCTTGAGGCCTGCGGTCAGAAGGTACGTTTTCTGAATCTGGTCTACATCGAGGCCCACCGCTTTGTCTGCGGAAACTGCATACGCAATGCCCATCGATTTTACCAGGGAGCTTCCCATCGTATCAAGCGTTTTTTCCATGCTGTCGCGCATCGAGAGCACGGTGTCTTTATCCATCTGTCCGCTCTCGAGCATCGCTGCAAAGATTGGACGGACATCCACACAGGTGACTTCGACTTTGTTTCCATCGTCATCCTCTTTTTCCTGCTGGAAGCTCTTCAGCTCCACATGCATCATCTCGCCGATCTGCTCAATCGTCATGTTTTCAAACACCGACGCATCCTGACCGGTCTGCTGTGCCATGAGTTGTTTAAAGGTATCCTCCTCCATCGCACCCATCTGGTAATTCATCAGCAGTGCAACGGTCAGCGTTTCATCCGCTGTATCTAGTTCTTTTTCGGAAGCTTTGTTCCGTTCGTAATAGCCGTCCTTTTTCGTATAAAGGCTTTCCCACAAGTCTGCCTCATCATCCGTCATGATGAACTTTGCTGTCTGAAATTCTTCCTCTGTGATCCTTTTTGGCGTAACGTGCTCAACACCGCTGTTCTGAATGCCCACATCGATGATATCAGATGTGTACGACGGGAGCGACAGGTCGCACCACGCCTGGACAAACAAAAGCATAAGAATCACAAGAATCGATTTCCAGTACGGGAGCATATTCTTGAAAATCTTACTCATTTTTTCCCCTTTCTGTCTTTCTCGTACATCGTTTTCGGGTTTCAATTTCTTTTTCTGCAATCTCATAGATACGATCCAGATAAGCAACCAGCTGATCTACATCCTCTTCCTTTAACTGTGACATCACAGAGCAGCCAAAATCCTGCATTCTGTCCCGTACCTCTTCCCCCTTTTTCCAGCCCTTCTCTGTCAGACTGATATACGTATTTCTGCGGTCTTTTTTGTCAACGCTCCGCTCTACATATCCTTTTTCCTCCAGTCCGCGCAGTGTGCGCGACACAGCCGGCGGAAGTGTTTTGGTCTTCGCCGCCAGCTCTGAGCTTGTAATTTTTCCGTTTTCTCCCATTTGCAAAATCGCACCCATAACGGAAAATTCGGAACTGCTGAGTCCCGGTATCAGGTCTGATACGTTCAGTTTTTTAAACTGGTGCACCGCACGAAACAGTTTTTCAAATGCATCTTTCATGTTTTCCCCCTCCTTTTGCCGCAAATGTTTAACAGTGTTATTTATTTACGCATGTTAAATAATAACACCGGCAAATTTCCATGTCAAGAAATTTGCCGGTGTTTATGTTTTTTTTAGAATTTACGCTACTCAAATAGAATTTGACAAACGCTGCCATTTTGTTTAGATTAGAAGCAAATACGAAAGGACATCTTCATTCCCATGCCAGGTTTTATTTTACATCTCACCGCAGCCCAAATGCTGTTAAAGCACCTCCCGTCCCACCCGGATTTTCCATATCCGATTTCATCGGTAAATGATTTTCTAATCGGAAATCTTCTGCCGGATGCGACGCAGCAGAAAGAATCCTCCCATTTCCGCGATCCGCTTTACCGCGAAAAAATGATGGTATTCCCGGATCTTACACGGTTTACAGCGAAATACCGTTCACTTCTGCCAGATTCGAGCGCACTGGGATATTATTTTCATCTTTATATTGACCGGAAATTTTTTAAGGATTTCATTCCGCAGATTGTGGAATTTTATAATGCGGATGGGGAAATTACAGATATGAGAGATGAGATTGCAACGGTTTATATCAAAAAATCGCGGACATCCATTCCTTTTTCCAGATATCTCACGGAGGAGTATTATTACGGGGACTATACACGAATGAATACATATCTTGTCAACCGCTATTGCATCCCGCTCGATCTCAATCCTAACGTCACGAACCCTGGAATCACAGAAATTCCGTATGAGAACGTCCAACAGGTACTTGACCTCCTCCATCACTTCCTCTCCGTCCCGCCGGAAGCCGCGCAGGATCTGAAGGTCTTTCCGCTTGAAGAGCTGCTTGCGGCACTAGAGCAATATGTAGAAGAGTTTTTGGCTGTGCCGAATAAGTATGTTCCATAATTTTCCATTCAAAAAGGAGTAGAACCCACACCGGATTCCGCTCCTTTTTCAGAATGTAATTTTTCCGTTTTCTCTTACACTACATCTTGAACGATCCCTTCTCTGTCATCCGTATCCATTTGTTTTTTTCTTCGATATTCCGTCGGTGTCCTCCCATAATATTTCTTAAATGTTTTGCAAAAATAATCCATATTTTCAAATCCCGTCTCGCCGGAAATTACAGTTATCTTTTTCTCCGTCGTGGCCAGAAGCTTTGCAGCCTCCTGCAGACGATACTTCACCAGATAATGCACCGGCGTATCGTGAAGATATCTTCGGAACAGATTCAATGCCGTACTTTTGCTCACCATAGCCTGCCCGGCGATATCCTCCAATGTAAGATTCTGTCGGAAATTTTGATGAATATATTGCATCATCAGCTGTGTTCTTCCCTGTGAGGATGCCGTATTTTCTCTTTTTTTCTGCAGCACTTCCGAATCCATGTGCAAATAAAGCAAGTGCCACAATTCCTGCGTCAGAAATAAAGTAACCAGTTCCCGGTCTTTGTCTGATTCCTGCGCTTTGAGAATTTTCTGCATGAGCTCCAGTGCTTCTGCCTGCCATTTTATTTCCCTGCAAAAGACAATGCAGTCCACCTTACACGCCTGTATCGGTGCAATGTATTTTTTGTAAATCAGGCTGTCTGCCGGAGCGAGAAATGTCGGTTTCAAAACGAAATTTGGCACAATCGCATGGTCTTCAGAAAAATAGCGATGCAAAATCTTTGAGTTAATAAAAATGCCCGTTCCCTGTCCCAGTGAAAACTGCTTTTCGCCAACCCAGAAGGTTGCTGTTCCCTCCTGTACAAAAACAAACTCAAACTCCACATGCCAGTGCCATTCTACACAATGAAAATCAAACAACGCAAGATCGTCGTAATACAATTGAAACGGATACTCACTGTTTCCATGCTGTATCGTTTCCATCATGCTTTCATCCGTTTGGATCTTGTTATAAAATGTATTAAATTCCATCTTTCCCCGCCTCCGTTTTTCAGGCACGCCCCTCTCTATTTTACGATATTATACAATAAACAGACGATATATTCCAGTGAAAGCGACACTATTTTACGTTATTATACAAAAAGAATCGTTGTCGCTCCATGGAACACGGTGAACGGCAACGAAACGAACACTACGGCCGCAGCAGTTCTGCCATTTTAAAAAACGGAGTATATCATCATGAAAAAGAACTACCACAAAACCTTAATTGCCTGTTATCTTGGATTTATCACGCAGGCAATTTCTGCAAATTTTGCACCTTTACTATTTCTTACCTTTCACAGAACTTACCATATTTCTCTTGGAAAAATTGCGTTTATCTCGACAGTATTCTTTTTCACACAACTTCTTGTCGATTTGTTCTGTGCCAGATATGTCGATAAAATCGGTTATCGCAGGTGTGTCGTTGCCTCTGAGATTCTTTCCGCCTGCGGCCTGATTGGACTTGCCTTTCTGCCCAATATTCTGCCAAATGCCTATGCAGGAATTTTGCTCAGTGCCATGATCTATGCCGCCGGAAGCGGACTGATTGAGGTTCTTGTCAGCCCAATCGTAGAAGCTTGTCCGTTTGACAATAAGGACAGCGTTATGAGTCTGCTTCACTCCTTTTACTGCTGGGGGTCTGTAGGCGTCATCCTACTCTCCACTGCTTTTCTGGCAGTTTTTGGTATGGAACGCTGGCCGATCCTCGCATGTATCTATCCTCTGTGACAAGGATAGAGACAGCAGGAGCGATATAGGGAGCCAGCGTTCCCATAATACCGTCTTTGACAACGCAACGAATGTCATTGCTTTCCAATAAACCCTTGATGATTTCAGCTTCCCACGGGGAGCCGGAGAACACCTCTATTGACTTGCTATAATCCTTTTCTTTCATGATCTTATATATTAAGGGTTGCTATCTACAAATATAACAAAAAAGAAAGACAAATGGTTATCCTTCAATTAAAATTTATTCAAGCGTGATGTGTTTAACACGGATTTGCTGTTGGAGGAAGGTGGAAGCTGATTCAGTGAACTTCTCTTCCGCCTCTGTCGTGTAAAACGAGCAGTTCCCGTTTTTCGTACATTTCGCGTCCATTTCCGGATGTCTCCTCAAATAGTCTTTCAGGCTTTGGGCTACATATTCGCCTTGCGAAATCACGCTGATATGTTCCGGAATGTATTGCCGGATTTTAGGTAGGAGTATGGGAAAGTGCGTGCATCCGAGAATCACGGTGTCTATTTGCGGGTCTTTTGTCAGTAGTTGGTCTATGTATTTACGGATAAAGTAATCAGTTCCTTCGTTTTGTGATTCATTGTTTTCCACCAACGATACCCACATCGGACACGCTACTCCGCTCACCCGGATATCCGGAAATAATTTATGTATCTCCAACGGATAAGATTCGGACTTTACAGTACCCGCTGTAGCTAATATGCCGATATGCTGGTTTTGGGTGATATTTCCGATACATTCCACTGTAGGACGGATTACTCCGAGTACGCGGCGAGCCGGATCTATATTGGGAAGATCGTTCATTTGAATGCTACGCAAAGCTTTGGCTGACGCAGTGTTACACGCTAATATGACCAGATGACACCCCATGTCGAACAGTTTGCTTACGGCTTGCCGGGTAAACTCGTATACGACCTCAAAAGAACGTGTCCCGTATGGAGCACGGGCATTGTCTCCCAGATAAATGTAATCGTATTCCGGAAGTACCTCTCTTATTTTATCTAAGATGGTCAGTCCGCCATAGCCGGAGTCAAATACTCCGATAGGACCGGGAGCATGGGATAAATGTTGATTCATGACATACAGTATTTATGTACGCAAATGTACACCAAAAAAAGGGAACGAGAAAGAAGATTAATCTTCTTTCTCGTTCCCTTTTTTATATTTTCGCTTCTTGGAACTCTCTTTTATTTGATTCCAAGATTTGCTTTCACCTTATTAGTCAGGTTGATACTTTGCGCTTCGTTTACGTAAGGTATTGAAGTTCTAGCAAGGTCGAAGATATAGATAACACCTTCAGCAGCACCTACTGCTTTGATGGCATCATCCAGTTTCTTGTAGATAGGAGCCATTGCGTCAGTCTGAGCTTTCTGCATCTGCTGCTGAGCGTCTTGCTGGAATTGTTCCTGTCTCTGCATCATGTCCTGCAACTCTTTTTGTCTTCTTTCAGCGATGTTAGCCGGAAGAGAGTCTTTGGCCATAGCCTGTTGGAATTCCTGATATTTTTTGTTGAATTCTTCCTGAGTTCTTTGAAGTTCGGCAGTCAGTTGTTTTTCTAATGTCTGGATATCATTTTGTGCCTTCGTAAATTCCGGCATTACAGTGATAATCTCCTGCGCATTAATATGACCGAATTTCAGATTCTGTGCAAATACACCCATTGGGAGTGCAAGC
>ERZ773108.2853-NODE-2853-length-14148-cov-452.783368_pt1 | contig 14148 bp, 21 predicted proteins | sample MGYA00580570_ERZ773108 | MGnify/ENA primary metagenome ERZ773108 (study PRJEB29015, sample SAMEA2737840) | human gut metagenome | biome: human gut; feature: human-associated habitat; material: faeces | place: China | collected 2012 ...
AAGAAACTACAAAATGCTGTTTTAAAGCTCTGATCTATTGAATTTTGTTGGAAGAAACTACAAAATGCTGTTTTAAAGCTCTGATCTATTGAATTTTGTTGGAAGAGAGTGCCCTCCCTCTCCCCCTCTCCAACTCCCGCTAATCCTCCGGCTTTCCGCATAGAACCCACGCCCTACCGCCTCACTACCGGCATACGAAGAGCGCTACAAGCTTATACTCTGGCATGAAGTATGGGGTGTTTAGGGATAATATCATTCCATAGAGAGAATAGAGACCTTCAGCCCACGCCCTACCGTCTGCTCCTCCTATCAAAATAGATATTTAAACCTATAATCAAAGCCAATAAAGAAAAGCAAAAGACCATTACAATATTATACTGATCCGGTCCGTACTCCAACATAGAACGAATACCAACCGACAGAAAATACAAGTCAGCTACTAATAAAAACCACCACATAAAATAAAAAAAAATACAATAAGTATGTCCGAAAATACGGGTATTATAAAACCTAACTAATTGATAATCAAGCATACCTCATTTTTGAGAAAAATACAATAAGCTTAATTTTCAATCCATAGAGACGAAAAAGGCGGCATCCGGCACCCTATTTTGGGTCAGAAAACCGCCTAAAGTTTCGTTTTAGACCAATTTTAACGACATGATATAGACAAAATACCGGCATTATATCCAAACTATCCTATTTTAGTTTCGTTTTAGACCAATATGGTACACATCCGCCGTTCACTCTCAGAATACCTACCCGTAAATAGAAAGAGTAGGATACGAAAATAGGGCTGCTCCGACGTTCGGAACAACCCTACTCCTATTTAAATGCTGTTTATGTTTTCCTTGACGTATGTTCGTGATGTATGAACTTTACGCTTGCATTTGTCCTTTCCTGTATCGGCATGATACGCTTCTTTGAGATCACGATACAACATAAATTCCCGATACGCTCTTTTCCGCTTTTCTTTAGCTTCTTTCCTGGACAGACCGCGGACGTCTACCATATGAGATTTAAATTTCCTTTCCATTTTCTTTATGCTTTAATTATGATTAACTCCAGCGGTTAAGTGCTTCAATATAGAAACCTTCCGCCTCTTTGTACTCACTTTCGCTCAATGTTTCCACCGTCTCGATATAGTTACGCAATGTTATTTTTACGCAACTGTTTTTAGATTTATTGAACGCTTCAGTTAAAGCGTTGATCATTGCTTTCTTTTCCATGCTATTATATTATTTATAATTTAGAGGTTGCTCCGGAATCGAACTGGACGCGCATTCCTATCCTATAGAGATTTTATGCTACAACCAACAGCCCGTAATTAGTACGTAGTTCTTGCGTACAGGCCCGTACTATGTTGTTATTATATTTTCCGTCTGCTACACAAATTAGCCACAAATAAAGGCGATTGTGTCCTTGCGTTTTGATACGGCACGTCCCTACATGGTAGGCTACATGCTTGTACCCTGTAATTTAATCTACAGCCTTGTTCTATTTTTTCGTGTAAGCAAGTAAGACACGTTTCGGTCTGGAGATAAACCGCGTACAACGGTATGTTTTCCAAACTGTACTAACATACCTAACATAAACCACACTTATTTAGTGCAGTTCATGCAGCAATACCGTATCTTTAATTGCCAACGGCTTCGATACCGGTATATCTATCTCCAATATGTAAAATAACTCTCTGTTTTGTCAGCTTCAGTCTAAAGCATACGCGGGACGTGCACCCACTGACAACGGCGTACAAGCGCGTTTAACGGTACGCGCCAAACCTTTTTTTTACTGCTGGTTGCTTTCATGTGTTAAATACTCACTCACGCACTTTGCAATGGTACGGATTGAATAAGATTTAATCTTAACGGCTACATAAGTAGCTTTATACTCATCCGTTTCTTTAACAAGCCACTTTGCGCTTTTTTTAGTCTCCAACGTTTCAGCGGTTGAAAAACCGAAAGGTTTATACTCCCCGCCATAAATCACATTTTCCGCGCACCAGTCGGCCGTTTTTGTCTCGATTCCTTTTTCTTTGTCTACTTTGTTATCCTTGTAAACTTTGGAATATAAGGCAAACTTAACAAAGGTATCACCCACTTTCGGCAGCATTTGACTACATACCGCAACCAATTGCTTTTTATCCTTTGCAAGTGCAGCGACTTTGATAGCGTATTCGACGGGTATCTCCAAAGCCTTGCAAATAACCTTTAAATCAGCACCATTTGCAAATAAAGCGTTATACAATTTTACAGCACCCACCAGGTTAGAAGCATTCTCTTTAATAACAGCGTTCTGTAGCTTGTTAACATTTTTCTTTGTAATCATATCAATATGTATTTATTTGTTAAACAATATCACCTCAATATATCACCTCTTTACAACGCAAAGAGGCAAAAGGTATCACCATACAACACACCCAACAGGAGTATATATATAGCTTCATTATGTAACGCCAATATTCTCGCTTGAATACGGTGCAAATATACAACCTTTTTCAGTATTATATATATATATGCTATCTTTTTTTTGTTAACTTGTATTAATTTCGATTCTATTATCTGATTATCAGCAAGTTGCAAAACACACAAGAGCAGTACTATACGCGTACATTAATATGTAGGATATATGTTTATTTAAGTGGTTTATAATTAATATGTTATAATAATACATTGATTATCAATAATTTAAATAAACTGTTGATAATCAGCGAGTTTATATGTTTGAGGTGAAAACGCGTTTCCGGTTTTCCAGCGAAGGGGGTGTGGGGGAGAAAACGCGTTTCGGGGGCGGGAGGTTCGTGATAGGTACCCCCTCTCTCCCATCACACAAACCTTTTTTAGCTTCTCTCCTATCACATAAACATTTTTCATCTCTCTCCCGTAACATAAACATTTTCACCTTTCTTCCGCAACACAAACTTTTTTACCATCCTTTCTCCCTCATCACATAAAAAAAAGCAGGGAAGCTTATTTAGGACCTCCCTGCTTACTACAACCAACAATATTTTAAAATTACCTCACTTACTTTCCCATATTAATTTATCTCGTACTTTTCCTTTCTTTACTTCTTCACATTTTCCTGCTACCCATCCAACGAGGTAGCAGAAAGGTTCTGATTTCATTACTTTTTCTCCTAAGAAATCAAATGCATTGAGAGACACATGGGCTGCCTCGTGTGAGACTGTGTTAAAATCAATAACGTTCTTATTAATAAACCATATCAAGAATCCTGTGCAAGGATCTGATTTGCATCCTCCATACGGTACGGTTATGGTTGCGCCCATACTATTATCTATGTAACCAAAATCGTTATTGAAACACTCTACCATACCAGAAACATCTTTACCTACATATATCCACAGATTAAAGGGATAGACTTCTGGGGAAAATTGATACAGTTCGCACTTCATTGTGATATAAGTTTATGTTTTTCTATAAATTCCCTGAATCTGATATCCGTGACATCAAGCACAAACCCAGCAGCACCAGCATGTCCTCCACCACCAAATCTCTTGCTTACCTCACAGCAATCTACGCCGTCTTCCACGCATCTATAAAGAGAGAACCGGACTTTACCGCCTGGCATGATACAAAATGGCATCAGGGCTTTAATTTCCCTACCATCTAACCAGTCAGGTGTAAGAGAATCAAATACTTTGGAACTAAATTCTGTAGTATTCATCGCCACGACCTTAACCTCGTCTACGTAAGCTTCGAACGAATACGCACTTACCTCTTGTTCGTTTTTGCCGGCCATGTAATTAATTATAGCACGTCCTTCTTTAGCGAGATCATAGAAAATTAAATCCACCTCATTGTCCTTCATATTTTCTTTAAAATGGTCATACAAATACGACAATGCTATTAACACATTGAGTCTTATTTTTGATCTCAAGGCATACTGGACGGCTACTACCGTATCCCAGCCTAAACCAGATTCTTTATTCCACACATCGTAGTCTGATAAGCACCTGACTATCGCCGGCACCTTCCCCATCAGCAGGTCCGAGGCCAGTGCGCACGCACCGGTACCGACTCTCCTCAACCCTGGAACTACGAACCCCCATGTCTTACTATCTTCGATAATTCCCTTGTGATGATCTATCCACATCAGGCTCTTTCCTTCATCAAGCCACTCTTTGAAAATAGTTTTAGAATCGGCTCCGAAAGACACGTCAAGAACATAAACAACATCTAAATCACGCACTTTGTCAACAACTTTCTTAACATCATCTTCATACGAATACGGGATATAAATAACATCCTTGTTTTTACTGTTTTCGTACATAGTTGCGATGGCTGCCGACACAACGCCATCTAAATCTGATTTATGATAAACTATCGCCGTTTTATTCACCTTCATAATATTGCACATAACTACCTAAAATTATTTACCAACAAACTGAACAACGTCCATATAGTCAATGCCGGCATTCTCAGCGCATACCTTATCCGAATCAGAGAACTGCCCTGGAAGACCACTGGCGTCCCGACCATCAACGAACATCCCTTAAGTTGACTAAAGTTCATACCACGCATTACCGTGTCTTTACACTTCATAAGAATATCATCAATCATGCCAGTGTTAGGCTTCCTCATCGGATCTTGTTCGTCATTTGAATAACACAACCTTTTTTCATATAGGACGCCTCTTATGCCTCTCTTTACCGCCAGATCATGTACGGACCTCAGTACGTATTCTATCTTAGCTTCAATATCAGCTCCAGAAACAAACCCAGCTTCTACTCCTCCTTGATTGCTTACGATAGCAAATACCTTAACACCGTTCTCCTGCATGAGGTCAAGAGCCTTATTCACCACATCCATCTTAATCCTCATATCTGTCAAGTCTGTAGCGAACGTATTCCCAGAAGCGGTTTCTATAAGCGTCCCGTCAAAATCAAATAGCAGTATTCTTTTGTTTTTAATATCTATATCGTTCATCATTTTTCACTCCTACTCTTTTTTATTACCCTAAGCTGAAGACGGAATAGATTACTGTCTTCTTTTATAATATCATACACAGCATAAGAATTTTCTCCTATATCCCATCCAAGATAATCGAGCAGGTCTTTTAAGTAAATTCTCTTGTATTTTACACCAAGGTTATTTACCTTAAACGATCTCTCGTCTTCAACATCAGAAGCAGCCAGATAAAAAACCGTATTTTCAACTCCTTCAAATATCTTCCCTTCTTCTAAGCCGATAACAACCGCATCCGTTACCCCCATCCAATTCAAATTATCGACAGAGATAGTCATTATCTTACTTTTGCTGATTGACAACTTCCGGATCTTGCTTTCTTTAGTTTTAGATCCTAAAAAATCCTTACTGTTAAAAAAATCTACTTTCATGGTTATAATATTTTATATTGATGTTGCAAACATACATAATAAATAATCAGCAAAGAAATAAATAGGATTAAAATATGATAAAAAAACCATAGCGCTACGTATTTAATAAAAATAAACTAATGCGTAAGAGAATAAAAATAATCATATATTTGTCGGTATCTTAATCAATTAAAAATAAATGTCATGGCAGAAATGAAAATAGGTTTTGTAACCTTCAATCCGGGATCAGGTTATGGTGATCAGGCGGTTACCGTATCAGGTGAAAAATACGAAGGTCGTGTACAACGCACGCAACAAGTAGAATTTGGTGCCGAATCTGGGGGTGTTAAGAAAAGTGCTACCATAAACCAATCTCCGGCAACTGAGTTCGTAAAAATAGATCCTACTGCATCTGTAGGGAAAGAAGGTGGTACTGTAACAATCAACGGTACAAGTAACTCAACTAAATTAACGTTCTCCTTAACTCCGGACGAAACTCATCCTCTGACGTTGGAAATACCTACCTCCTATCAGGCGGCAGGTAAGGCTACCAACAACGGCGCTGTTATCGCCGACGACCCTGGTGCAACAGGGGGCTTTGCTTTCAGTATCGTATTCTCCGATATTGCTGCGAACGCTGATGTAAACGATCTGGTAAATACTCTTAAGGTGACGGCCGCCGGAGGTCAGACGGCTAATACGGTTATTACCCAGACAGCAGGTGATCCGTTCTTGGAAATAGACAAGGAGGTAATTAACTTGGATGCAAACGGTACTCCTCAGACTATCAACGTTAATGCAAACATCAGGTGGACTATCACTCAAGCTGTTTCTAAGTTGGTAAGGAAAGTAATGAAATAACAATTACTTACAGAAAAAGAAAAGGGGCGTCTATTTGGCGTCCCTTTTTTCTATGCATTGTATGTAGTATTTATCTTTTTGCCTACTGACAAAAATCTTTTTAAAAATCATCTGTTTTATGATATGGACTCTTTTCCCGTCATCTAATTCCCTCCATATTTCATTAAAGATCAAATCTATTAATTCCATGACCTTCTTATCAGAGACAAGATTCTTTCTACCGGGGCTGACCCATCCATCATCAGTCATCTTACTGGCTATTTTATTAGCTATCCTGCTTAATTCACGTGGGGTGCTCATTTTAATACGTTTTTAAATATTCTACCTTTTTCACACTGAAGTATGCAGTCTCTCATGGGATGATCTTGATTTCGATCGTCACACATCGGAAATTCTTTTCCATAGGGAAAAGCGATGTGCGGGCACTGCGCCCTGAACGCATCCCAGGCCGACTTCCTTACAGCCTCAGCTCCGGCACGCACGCCCTTCTCTCTTTCCTTGGCTGGGTCAGCATACACGTTTGAAATAGCTCTTTTCTTCCAAGTAAGCATATTGTAGTAAAACTTATCCACCAGTTTCCTGCCCACTACATCAAACTTCTGTCTATGAATTAAAGGTGCGGCCTTAACGATGTTCTTCCTATTTTTACTAACATCGACATAAATCAGTCCAGCATAAGACGGAACTTCACTTACGTCAATCATATTAGGCGGACAGGCGTAGTAGAAATAGTTTGGAGGATAGCTTATGACACCACCTACCTTAATAATGCCGTCTTTAAGAACCTTATGTTTTTTATCCTTTTTGAAGTCGTTAAAGAAATCTTGTTTAGACATCTTGACCTCTACTTCATAAGCGTACAATGATCTTGTTATGGCCAGGAAGTCAGATTCCCAATCATATATATGAAGATTGTTAATAACATACATCGGATTACTTAACAGATCCCTATTAAGGATCTTAAGCATTTGTTGCTCTGGGTAGTTCATTGTCTTACTTTTTTTTAGAGGCTTGTGGCGGAATCGAACCGCCCTACGAGATTTTGCAGATCCCTGACTAAACCACTCATCCAACAAGCCATGTAGCCCATGCCTGAATCGAACAGGCAACTTTTGATTAGGACTCAAGGGTTTTATCCGTTAAACTAATGGGCCATTTAATGTTTGCTATGTTCACACACCACAAACACTTAGATAATTAACACTTTACACAAAATATGTACCGTTATCCAAGGAGGATTCGAACCTCCGCTAACAGAACCAAAATCTGTTGTGCTACCACTACACCATTGGACAGTGGTCCCAGAGGGATTTGAACCCACGATCTTGCGGTTATGAGCCGCCTGCTTTCACCACTAAGCTACAGGACCTTAAAAATATGCAGGAGCCTTCACAGACGCCTGCATATAACAGCTAAATTTTTAACCAATAATTATCCTAAAAACTCTCTCAACGCAAAGTTAAGTACTAACCCATAATATGGCAAACATTAAAATATAAAAAGGATTAAAATACCTACTTCTTTTTTTTCTTCTTCTTTTTAGTGTCTTTTACTCGTTCAGCTTCGTTTTCGGGCTCCACAATGTCACCTGCTTCTTCCTGAATCACATCTGTATCAAGAAGCGTATTGTATTTAACTTCCTTATTTTCATCAAATTTCTCCGATTCTGCCACATCCTTATCTGACTCCTCATCTTTATCCAATTCCGGCTCAGCGACATTGTTTTTATCTTTCCCGATTATACCTATTTGGTAGCCTCTTAATTCTACTTGCATTAATTTCAGCTTCGATTCTAACTCTTGTATTGTTTTGGACCCAACCGAAACCTCGTTTTCCAAATCTCCTATTCTGATCCTGGCTTCAATCAATGCATTTGATTTCTTTTTTAATTCAGATGAGATACTGTTTTTCTTTTCTTCCAAGTTTCTGATTTTGTAATTAGCCTCATCAAGATCAGACCTGGCTTTGTCAAGATCGACATTGACAGCATCAAGTTCTTCCGTTTTTTTCTTGACGCTTTTTATCAACTTTTTCTGATTTTCCTTCAAGGCGTCAATCTTTTCCTTAGACTCAGAAAGATCTTTGCCAACAGATAAAATCTCTTTATCCTTTGAAGCGATATCTGACTTGAGTTCGGAAAGCCTTTCCTTGTAAGAAGCGGCCTTATCCTGCATTTCCTCAATTTCTTTTGCAAGATTTTCGGATTTAATAGCTTTCTCCCTGTACATTGACAGCTTGCTGTCTGTGATGAATGTAAAACCTAACATGCTCATTTTAAAAATATTTAAACATTACTTAACTCCAGAACTACCAAGACCTTTTTCTCCACGTTCATTCCCGTCTTCTACCTCAATATCTGTTACTTCTTCCAATACCATTTTGTATTGTGGAACGATTTCCATCTGAGCTATTCGATCGTTTTTGCGGATTACGGTCGGTTTTTTATTGATTTTAGTAAGATTAACCATATACTCTCCTTTGTAGATAAATTCGCATTTGCCAGGAGCGTTAGTAACTACCACTCCCTCGTCAAAAGAGAATCCAGATCTTCCTTCCACATTCACACACCAACCTTCTGGTATATTCAACTTGAATCCTGTTCCGATTCTAACAGAATAACCTTGATATAAGGTAATTGATTCAAAATCGGAAGGAACATCTATTTCTACTCCCATGTCATTCATCATCTTCACTACTCTATATGCACGAATATCACAACAGGCATCACCATCATGTTTGTATTCAGGTGCCACGACATCAGGATACAGCTTCTTAATACCTACCTGAACAGTCTTCTGATACCCTGGAGTCAAATACGATTCAGGTATTTTATTAACGACCTTATCCTCTTTTTTATGTTTGTTGTTCTTTTCAGAAACAGTATCCTTCTTATTATCTTCTTTTTCATAAAGAAGTCTTTCAATATCTTCTAACTTATCCATAATCATATTTTTATAGTACAATAAACAATACCTTCTTTTTTTATGTCCTTCGTTGATTCATAGCACTCACGAAAAGTACTTATGTCTGCATCATTAGGATCATCGACCCACTCATCTCCTTGCTTATATTTTTCTCTGGTTTCTGAGTAGATCATACATAATTTATCCCCATGCTTCGCCATAATCCTTTCTTCTGTCACTTTCCTACGAAGCTTAATAAGGGGAAATCTTGTAACTATTTCTACTGTCATTCTACACAATCTTTAAAAGCCCAAGAAATATTATTCTCCTGGGCTGATGTTTATATTAAAATGGAAGGTCATCTTCTTCCATAGGAGGAAAGTTCGGCATCTGTGCTTGCGGCTGTGGCTGCGTCTGATGCTGAGGCTTGGTGCTCCTTGTAGTAGGTGCCGGGGCAGGTGCAGCAGGCTGAGCAGTCGGCTGTGGCGTATAAGCCGGTGCCTGATACTGTGCTGGCTGTTGAGCAGGTTGTTGGTAATTCTGATACGGAATAGCACTCGGAACAGACTGAGGTTGTTGAACCTGTTGAGGAGCAGCCGTCTGCTGGGTATAAGTCTGAGGAGCTGTAGGCTCTTGCTGAGTATTACTTCCTAAACCTAATTTAGCCATTATTCCAGCTCTTATGTCTTTAATAGAAGCATTGAACCTATTTGAATATTCAGTAATCTTCTGATAAGTAAAGTTGTTTTGAACTGAATAATCAAGGCTTTTCTTACCATCAAATCCTGTAACCTCAACAGGATCAGGCCAGCCATTTACGCCCTTTTTATAAAAACGTTCAACAAGCTGATCTTTTTCTCCGTCTACTCCGGCATACGCGATAATAAGTTCCGAAGATCCAAACTCATCATCTTTCTTCTTCTTAAAGATATTGAAATAAATTTCACGACTAAAATCGATGTTTTCGTAGTATTTTACGAAGCTCTTAACAAAGCCCTTGATATTTCCTTTTTGATTGACGAGAGGTATGGAAATACAATAGTTTTCATTAAGCTCGTAATCTTTTAATACGATAAGGAAATTAGTAACAGTATTTCCATTAGAGAAAGTACTTGACTTTAACCCGATGTAGTTGATGTACCCAACTACTCCATTATAATACTCTTTCCAATATCCTGCCGGCTGACCGCTATTAGGATTTATGTGCTGAACAAAACCTTCTTTTGGTTCGTTACTTTTTTCATACAAGTTACCATCTGAATTAATATACAAATAATAAGTTGTACCAAAACTTCTGTTTTCTCTAAAAGCCATATTATTAATTGTTTATAGATTATACAATGTTTGATTTAAGACGTATGTTGATTCGTATTTAGGATTGAACATCTTTATCATCTTATACTGATCAGACCAATCCATGACAGTATCTCCTTTTATAAGTGATTTTACGGAAGACAGTATATTTTCCTTACCGATAGAAAAATTAAAACACGGACCTTCGAGCGCATTCAAAGGCATTGATTCCATTATCTTTTTTCTATTTCCAAAATCCTCAGACATTACCGTTATGCCGTTTTCTTCATCTACCTTGACATTAACAACATTATCCACCAAAGTCATGGAATTAAGAACCGATATAAGTAAATCCCGGTCAAACTTAACTCTCGACGATTTTTCGAATTTGCTACATACGTATTCGTAGTTAGGATACTGTTGTTCTACGTTCATATCCGATATAATTACATTATCAAAGCATAAGAACGTCCTAACTCCATCTGTAGAAATACTGATCTCCGTATCTTTATCAGATAGAAAGCGGTATAAGATGGAAGCCGCGACCTCGCTTAGCATAATCGACCTTTCTTCTACTGAATTAGCATACTCTTTCCTGTTTATAAACAGACGGAACATATCAGTAGAAACAATGTCAATATAGTCCTTCTTCACATTAAGAAGAATCGAGCATATAGCCGGTCTAAATTCATCCGATCCAACAAACGCAAAAGATCTTTTCATAGACTGAATGAAAGACGAACTCATAACACGAATACCATCACCTACAGGATAAAAGAAATCAGGGAAAGCCTTATCCTCAATCCAAGTAGAAGAAAAAGATCCTCTATCGTATTTAAAAACGATACTGTAATCATTTTTAATCTCTATCTCTATATCCTGGTTATGATTTTTAAAAAACGAAATAAGAGTCCCGGCATCTACTAAAAGAGAAAACTTCTGGTCACAAGAAATATCAGTATTCACATCGAAAATATCATCCGTATATGTTATACGTTCGTTCATGGCTTGTATCCGGATATGATCAAAATATAAAGTAATTTTTATATTCGATGTGACACAATCCTTTAGAACCTTATCAAACATCTTTGAAATGTTTGAAAGTTTCTCATTCATTAGTATGCCAGGAACTCTTACTTTCATTTTTTAAAACTTACGATTATGATTATCTAACACTGCAAATGTATTATTTTAAAATCTAATTACGAATTAATTGGATTTAAAATGATTTAAAATAGATTAAATGGTTCTTCTTGTTGCTTCTGCTATAAGCATCGCATCAACTATACCGTCATGGGCCGTCTTACATCTTTCGTTTTTAACGAACGTATCGTTTGGCCACAGCCTTTTAGCGCAAGCTAATGACGTTTTCTTAGTATTTACCTTGCTGGCTTCCATAACCTTATCAGAATGCGTCCAAACTAATTTCTGCCATGTTTTAGGGGCTATGAAATTAACGGAACAACTTATGTCCGTAAATGCCATGCAGAGGGAGAGGAACAGCCCATGCAGTTGACCTTTGTTCTCCATGAGGGAGGCTGTAGAGGACGTGCTGACCCCGTACAGTGCGTGGACGTCCTCTATGACGAACACTACCCTATCAGGATTGTTTTCTACGATCGTATCTCGGCAAAAAACATATTCTTTAGTCAAGTCTACCGGCCCTGAAGCTGATATTCTCGGAGTGGATATTCTTGATATTAGTTTGCTGTCTTGATCGATGCAGGCTATAGCTCCGTCTTTTCCAGGATCTGCTGCTATATATAATACCATAATATATCAATTTAGATTCATGTCGATTTTACCAATGCTATCGTCATTTTCAAAGCCTCCATTGTCTGTAAGTTCGTAATCAATAGCCACAGCACCATTACTAAGAATGTAAAATCCTTTAAACATCTTTCCTATTTCAATAGGATACACAACATTTACGTCCCTTCCAATATCCTCAAACGGCATAGCGATATCTTCTGTTTCAGCTTCTTTTTGTTTTGCTAATACCCCAACAGGTATATTTTCACCTTTTATAGATGCGTATGTAACCATATACAGAACATCATTATTAACAAACGCCCTATCACTACTTACCTTATCCAAGCTAACATATATAATATGTTTTATAAAACTATTGATATCCCCACATATGTTAATAGCTTCTACTTCTTTAGGAATAACGACTTCCACTTCTTCTGGTTTTATATTTTTCTTTTTCATTGCATTAACCTTTTTGTATTTTGTTTTACTTCTTCAACAAGATCCTGATCTTTCATCATCTCTTGCTTAAGTTTCTCATTCTCCTTAATTCTTTTCACCCTATCGGCAAGAATCTTCTTATATTTCTTATCCGATATTTTTATAAACCAAGGACAGTTCCTTGATGGAATCCTTTTACATGGGTAATCAGTGAGACCGTTCGGTCCAAACTGCTCGCATCGGTTACATTTGTCTTCTCCTGTCATTACATCATATTTTAGGGAAACATTCTTCCAGCTCTCTATAAGAGCACTCTACTACAACAGAATCTCCTTTAGGGAGAAATACTAAAATAGAATCGATAGAAAAAACACTATCTACTTTCCTTACAAGTTGGCCATGTTTGTAAGAAGACATGACCAACCTAATTCCATACGTATCAGAATAAGAGCCTTTCCTACATGGAATTATGTTTTCAACAACATAATCAAAGCCTCCGATATTAACTTCATCTCCGGCATTGATTTCCATGATAGGAACCATCTTGACCCTTCTATCTATGCTTATTTTCATTTTGCTACTTCGAATTTGATTTGCTCCTTCGGTTCATAATTCCATACCTCAAAATCATCAGCTACAAAATCATAAAACCCTTTCCCTTCCATACGAGACGAGATAGTAACCTGTGGAACCGGGCCGAATAGAGATCGACGAAGGAGCTCATTTGCCTGTTCTTCGTGACGGTCATACACATGCATATCTTGTATAAAATGAGTGAAAACTGCGGGCCTTAACCCAGCATCGTGAGCGAACATCATCATCAACGCCGCATATTGAGCTACATTCCAGTAAGAAGCTGTAATCATATCCTGGCTGCGCTGATAAAGCGTCATATACAACTCATCTCCTTTAACAGATAAATTGATCTGAAACGCACATTCTTGAAGAGGTTTTAGTCCATTGGTTTCAGGATCGAACATGGATGCTACTATTCTTCTTGACGAACGATCATTCTTGAGTGACCAAAGAATGAAGTCTGTTTGGTTAAGAAAACCGTAAAGACCATCATGGATATCTGTCATACCCTCTGGAGCTTTTCCGGTTCCCATATAAACATGTCTGTTCACCATATCTCCATAACATCCTTCGATCTTTCCATTATCATCAGCCCACTGATCCCAGATATGAAGACCAAGATCTTTGACGTCTACCGATCTTTTTTGCCAAATCCACAATATTTCTTTTATGGAATTTTTAAGATTAGTAGGTCTAAGTGAACCAAGAGGAAATTCCCGACGAAGATCGTACTGGTTACATACTTGTAGGATACGCTTCACCTTGACGCCTGTACCGTCACCGTAGACCGGACGCTTTACCTCTTCCCACGGCTGGCTCATTATAAGAGCCAAATTGTCTTGAAATATTTTATCTACTCTTGCCATATCCCTATTATTTAACCAACCACCATCCAGTCATCAGCCAACATATCTGATTGCGAAGCCAACCATCCGTTTACGATATTATCGTTAGCATCTTTCATGCACAGATAAGCGCAAAATTTAA
>ERZ773108.2855-NODE-2855-length-14140-cov-7.897054_pt1 | contig 14140 bp, 16 predicted proteins | sample MGYA00580570_ERZ773108 | MGnify/ENA primary metagenome ERZ773108 (study PRJEB29015, sample SAMEA2737840) | human gut metagenome | biome: human gut; feature: human-associated habitat; material: faeces | place: China | collected 2012 ...
AATACCCGCCAGCGCAGACCCATTGCAGCTGGCCGAGATTCAGATTTGGCAGATTTACGATTGAATACAGCATCTGGATGGAGGTTTTCGTGCATTCCCAGCCGTACAGACTGTTGGACACCAGAAGAAACACCACAGCGCAAAGGGAAAAGGCAGTGCCGCAGATCAGCAAGGCGGAAACAATTTTTGTTACGGCAAATTTTATCCGACCATATTTGGCGCAACGGTAGATATCATCGGCCCCTGTCTGATAGTCCAAGGTGAAAATGGGTGCGGCGATTACTGTGCAGAACAGGACGATGAGAAAGGACAGAAGCAGCTGGTAGTCCATTGCATCCGTATTATAGCCGGGATAGAGCTGATAGGGCGTTTCCACCCGGCTGTATAGGCGCTTTGCGGCTTCCTGTGCTGCCGGGTAGTCTCTTTGTTCCAGCTTCATCAGAGAATCCAGCCGTGCCTCACAGGCACCGTAAAAGTCCTCAATTTTTTCAGGGTCAATGTCCATCAGAGAAGGGGCGATGCCGCTGTCGGGATCAGCGAAGGCTTCCCGGACGCCGTGAAGCAGCGGGGCGTAGGGCAAAATATCCGCTTCATAGACTCCGTCCGGTAGGTCATAGGTATTGTCCACACCGTACTTTGTCAGACAAGTTTGATAATCTTCCACAGCCTGTCTTACCTTTTGCGGCGTTACTTCCCCTGCGGTGTCCGATTGCAGCGTTTTCAGATACTGTACCGCATCCAGGCCAAGGAGCTTTACGGTATCTCTGTTGGAATCCCGATAGGTGACGTAGGAAAAGGTGGTTGGGATATATGCCATCACCAATGACAACACCAGTGAAAAGGTAAGGAGAATCAAAGTCAATCGGGTTTTGAGAACCCGTTTCAGTTCTAATTTCATCAGGCGCATAATTTACCTCCTTTCCGGGGCTTCCTGGGGAAACAGCCACAAATACAGATCTTCCAGACGGGGAGCCACGACGGTGGAATTGGATGCAGAAGATTCCTCCGCTAGATACCGTATGGAGATATCCCCATTTTCCTCATTGCGCAGATTAACGATAGGCAATTTCCGTTCGAATTCTGCCAGAGTGCTTGCCGGGATTGTGGCAGTCCATACCTTGCCCTCCACCAGCTTGACCAGTTCCTCCGTGGTGCCGCAGGCCAGCAGTTTTCCGCCCTTCATCACCGCATTCCGGGTGGCGATGTACTCCACATCGGAGACAATGTGGGTGGAGATCAGCACAATCCGGTCATGGGCAAATTCCGAGAGCAGATTCCGGAAACGCACCCGTTCTCCGGGATCAAGGCCGCTGGTGGGCTCATCCAGAATCAAAACCTCCGGCTCATTCAGGAGAGCCTGAGCAATGCCCACACGGCGCTTCATGCCGCCGGACAGCTTGGCGATCTTCTTGCGCCGAACATGGGTAAGGGTCAGCTGTTCCAGCAGCTCGCCGATTTTCCGCTTACTGTCCGTTGCCGTCAGTCCTTTCAGCACGGCAATGTATTCCAGATAATCCTGTACCGTGAATTCGGGATAGAACCCAAATTCCTGGGGCAGATACCCAAAGATATCCCGGTACCGCTGTCCCAGGGTAGAAATGGGAATGCCGTCATAGGTGATCTGCCCGGAGGTGGGCTGCATGATTCCAGCAAGCATCCGCATCAAGGTGGTTTTTCCCGCGCCGTTGGCACCCAGCAGTCCCCAGACACCAGGGGTAAGGCTCAAAGAAATGTCGTCCACCGCCGTCATGTCTTTGAAGCGTTTTGAAATATGTTCAATACATAAATCCATAATGTGTATCCTTTCAGATTACTTGCATTTCTGCGTAAGCGCAGTGGTAGAGGAGATGGTGAAATTGATGACAGCAAAAAGCAATCAGCAGGGCGCATAACCCGACCCACCCCGGAGAAAGGCTGGGCACCGTAAAAAAGTGGAAATGACGGTGTGCCAGAGAAAGCCCCACAAGCAGAAAACCGCACAGCCCCATACTTCCCGCAAGAAACTGCCGGGGGCAGACATGCCCCAATAGATAGAGACATCCGCTGCTTGCCAGCAGAAAAGGAAAGATGATGGAAACTACCGCACTGCTTGGCTGTAATGCAGTTTTTACTGCTGCTGTCAACAGAATGCCGCCAAGCAACGCACCATCGCCGATTCCGATGATGATGAGCCTTGCCATAAGCAGCCGAACGGAAGAAAACCGTGCTGCCGCTTCCACTTCCTGCATTCGATAGCGGACGGAGCGGTAGAGAAACGGGGGTGCTGTCATAAAGATGAAAAGGGACAGACAGACCAGCAGCCCTGCCACGGATTGGGGGTCTTTCCAATATCCCTGTCCAAAGAGATGGGAAAGCAGACCGCAGACCGCAAGCAGACAAGTAGCCTGCACAGCCCAGACCTTCCAGCCAATGAAGCGAATCTGCATGGATAGGAATTGCGGGAAGGAAAGCCGCTGCCGCCGGGAGTACGCCTCCTTCCGGGCCAACAATATCGCTTCAGACATGGAAGATGAACGAACCTCAACATCTGCCCCTTGGTAGGCTTGATGCAGTCGGGTTTCTAAGTCGTTATTTGTCACAATGCTCCTCCTTTTCAAGCTGGGATTTGAGTTTTTTCAGAGCTGCCCGAAGCCGGGATTGGACGGTACGCAGAGGCACCCCGGTGACCTGAGCAATCTGCCGCAGGGTCAGCTCCTGACCGAACCGGAGCAGCAGTATCTCCTGCTGTTCCGGGGGCAGGGAGCGGATTTGCTGGTGGAAATTCAGATCAGCGTGAATCCGCTCAAATCCAGATTCCTCGCTGGGAAGCTCCGCCGGGATATCCTCGATGGATAGTTCTCCAATGTCCATCTTTCGGTACATATCCACACAAGTGTTGGCAGCAATTCGGTATAAAAACGCCTTGCATTTCCCTTTATGTACATAGCGGTCATAATAGCGGATGGCTTTCAGGAAAGTTTCCTGGGCAGCATCCTCGGCTAAACCTGGGTTGGGGGCATGCCACAGACAGTAGCGGAGAATCTCAGGATACAAAAGCCCGATCAGTTCATCCACCGCATCCATGTCACCCTGTCCAATCCGTATCATCAATTTCTCTTCACGCGTCAAGATCATTCCTCCTAAGGGCGTCCCCTCATAGTATACAACGATTTGAGGATAGGAAAATGATTGAATATCATAATAAAAAAGTCGCCAGTACTGACCATGTGTGGTGTCAGCACTGGCGGCTTGCTGTCCTATTTGAACTGGATTTGGATGGATAAAACATGATCGACGAGTTTTGCAGAGATATTTCCGCCCATCTGTTCCACCAGCGTCTTGGAAATGGCCAGCCCCAGACCACCTAAATTCCGGGCGGCTTCCACGGTGAAGAAACGATCAAACAGCTTTCCAACCTGAATCTCATTCAATCCGGAAGCGGTGTTTGCAAATACAATCTCACCATCGTCGCGGAGTGTGATTTCCAGATCGCCGTCGCTGTATTTCAGGGCATTGTTCAGAATATTGCTGAACACCCGGCTGAGGGCGTCCCGGTTGAGCTGCTTTTCGATGCGCTTACCGCTCATGTGTATCTGGGGCTGAATGCCCCGGCTGGTGAGGGCAGCGTAGAAAGCGGCAATGCTTTCTTCCAGCACGCCGTTCAGGCAGACTGTTTCCATTTCCAACTCCTGTGTAGAGAGAATGACTGAGTAGCGGAAGAGTTCTTCGGTCAGTTGCTTCATGGCCTCTGTCCGGTTCTCAATGAGGGAGATATAACGGACGGCGTTTTCACTTAAGGGTTCCCTTTGGAGTAAATCCAGATAGCCGCAGATGGCAGTGAGGGGCGTTCGGAGATCGTGGGAAATGTTGGTAACAGCTTCCTTGAGTTCCCGGTCACCGACTAAGTACCTGTGCCGCTGCTTTCGCAGAATCCGAAGCTGGGTGTTGATGGATGCTGCCAGCCGGCACAGGTAAGGGTCCCGGGAGGAAATGTCGATGAGGGTGTTGGTATCTGCTGCCAGTTTGACCTCGAAGGCTTCCCCAATCTCCAAAGTAGCTTTGTGCATCAGGTAGATTTTTCCCAGCAGGGCAAAAATCACAGTCAACAGAATGGCAATAACAGCCAGCAGCAGATGTTCCATAATTACCTCTTATTTTATGTCTTTCTTTTTGAAAACACCGATTCCAATCACGGTGAGCAAAGCGGTCAGGGTCGCAGCGCAGATCGGATTTCGCCAATCGAAGGAGAGACGCTTGTCCAGGCTCAGCATCGTGGAGCCGGAGGGGAGAATGGTGGTGAGCCACGCAAATGCAGTGCGGATGGTTCCGGTGAGGTATTCCGGATTGGGTGCGCCATCTTTCAGCAAAATGCCGCCGTCGCTCTGGGGAACAACGATCTGTATATATTCCGGCGCAGACAGCTTTCCATAGGCCATCATGCCGCTGAAAATGAGAATCACAGCAATGAGCAGGCTAATGACAATATTTCTGGCTTTGTCGCTATCCAGCATGGATACCATGGTGAAAAGCGCAGCGTATTCGACGATCATCAGCCCACAACCCAGTAGCCGCCAGGGCTGTGCCTGCACATGGGTCAGAACTGCCGTTCCGGAAAGGGGCAGACCCACAAGAAGCACCGCCAGCAGATAGGCGAATACAAAGAAAAATGCGGCGGTAATGGTCGTCAGCAGAAAGGAAAGGTAGATTTCTTCCCGGCTGTGGCCCACGATCATCTTATTGCGAACGGTACCGTCAGAATAATCGGTCCCAATGAAGAAGCAGGCAAAGAGTGCGATGATTACCGCAATGTAAAATACCCAGAGATAAAAATAACCGTGGGCTTCATATTCCAGCCATCCCTGTCCCAGATTGCGGGTGTTGTAGGCGACCAGGGCATAGGCAAACACACCAAAGCCGAAGGAGAACCCTTGCAGCACCCAAAACACTCTGCTTTTCCACAGCCGGGCGAAGTTGCCTGATAACAGTTTTCTCATACCCGGTACCTCACTTAATATCCTTCCGCCGGAAAGCTGCGTACCCGGCAGAAAGAACCATGACTGTAAACAGTATGCTGAAAATCATCTCCCGGAGGGGATGCTCGATGGCGACTTCGTTCATCAGCAGTGCCTGTCCCGTGGGCAGGAAGTCCAGGACGCACTTCCAAACCCTGCGGACAGCACCGCTGAGATACAAAGGATTGGGTGTGGGGTCAATGGTTATAAATTCCCCATTGATGTAGACCATTCCCCCTTGCGTCTCCGGTTCGCACAGGCGGTCATAGATGGCGCTGCTGGCCAGAAGCAGAATAAGAAAGATCGCCAGAGTGTAGATGACCGTCATTGCCTTGTTGGAAGAGAGACTGCCCACAAGCGTAAACAGTGCCGTGATGGAAGCCGTAAATCCAACTGCGACCAGAACATAGGTAACATACCCGGACGCGCCCATCTCCATCGGCCCCATGAGGAAAAATCCGAGAGAGCAGGTGATAAGCCATGCAGCCAGCAGGGTTAGAGAAGCAGCCAGACAAGCAAGAAAGTTGGATAGGTAGATGTGGCTCCGATTGTGTCCGACGGTCAGTTTGTTGCGGATGGTACCATCGGAATACTCGGTTCCGAGAAACAGGCTGGCAAACAGGGCGCAGTAGACACCCATCAAGGTTGCCTGATTAAAGTAATAATCCTCCAGGGTTAGCCCGTAACCGCTTTCGGTCATAACTTCAAAAGACCGGGCGCTGTTGAGGATATTGACCAGAGACGCGATAATCACAGCAGCTAGCAAGCACCAGAAAAAACGGTCCTTCCGCAGCCTGGCAAAGTTGGCAGACAACAGCTTACCCATGGCTGCCACCCCCCACCAAAGACACGAAGTAGCTTTCCAGGCTTTCGTCCTTTTCTTCAATGGAAAGCACCTCACAGCCTTCCTTTGCCAGAGCCAGCGTCAGTTGGGAGATGTTGATTTTCGCGTATACATCTGCCTTGGTTTCGGAGAACACCTTGTAGTCAATGCCCATACCGTCCAGCACCCGGGTCAGGGCGGTTACCTTGGTGACTTCCATGCGCATACATTTCCGGCAGGCATTTTCCAGTTCTTCGGCGCTCAGCTCCTTCACCATTTTACCGCCGTCGATGATGCCGTAGTGGGTGGCAAGGCGGCTCAGTTCGTCCAAAATATGGCTGGAAATGAGAACGGTCATCTGCCTTTCCCGGTTCAGCCGCAGGATCAGCTCCCGCATTTCGATGATGCCCTGGGGGTCTAAGCCATTGGTCGGCTCATCCAGAATCAGAAAGTCCGGGTCACCGGCAAGAGCGATGGCGATGCCCAGCCGCTGCTTCATACCCAGGGAGAAGTTTTTTGCCTTTTTCTTTCCCGTGTTGTGAAGGCCCACCAGCTTCAGAAGCTCCGGGATGGCGTCAAAGGAGGGCAGTCCCAGCACCCGGTACTGCTGACGCAGATTCTCCTCTGCGGTCATGTCCAGATAGATGGAGGGGGTCTCCACCACCGCACCCATCCGGCGGCGGGACTTGACGATATTTTTATCGATGTTTTTGATACCGTACAGGGTAAAGCTGCCGGAGGTAGGCTCCTGCAAGCCGCAAACAAGACGGATCAGGGTGGTCTTGCCTGCACCGTTGCGGCCCACGAAGCCGTAGATGGCTCCCTTAGGAACGTGCATGGTCAGATCGCCCAGGGCTTTGAAATGGCGGTATTGTTTTCCGAGATTCTCGGTGGTTAGGACATATTCCATAATCATTCGTCTCCTTTTCTGTGATGACCGCATTGTAAGGGCAAAAGGGAAAGGAAACGGTCAAGAAAAGCGTAAAGATTTCGTCAAGATTTTTCCGCCAGCCGAAAACCAATGCCCCAGACGGATTCGATCGTATCCTCGCCGCCAACATCCCGAAGCTTCCTGCGAAGGTTGCTGACATGCTGCTTGAGGGAGCTTTCTGTGCAGTCCTGGGTGTCCAAGCTGATCCTGTCCAACATGACAGACTTGGTAATGACCTGCCCCGGATTCTGCATCAGCAGCTTCAAAATGGCAAACTCTGTCTTCGTCAGCCGAATCTCGCTGTTCTTGACCCGCAGGGTGTGGGCGTTTAAATCCAACTGCAAATCGCCGACGATGATTCGGTCAGACAGATTGCTGCCAGCCTTGCGAAGCTGCACCGCAATCCGAGCCAAAAGCTCTGCGGTGTCAAAGGGCTTCGTTATGTAGTCGGCCGCGCCGCCCAGCAGCAGCTTGACCTTATCCTGCACATCCACCTTGGCGCTGACCACAATGGATGGGACACCCTGGATTTTGGGCAGCACTTCTTCCCCGGAAAGTCCCGGAAGCATCAAATCCAACAGCACCAGATCGGGCTCGTTCTGAGACAGTAGAAGCAGCGCCTCCGTGCCGGAGTATGCCCGTAGAATGTTGTAGCCCTCTCCCTGGAGCAGTTCTTCCAGCATATTTCCAATGTAAATGTCATCATCGATAATGGCGATCGTGTTCATAATGCACCTCGGAAGCCTTTGTTTTATTCTATTGTATCTGGTATTGAGAGCCGTTTCAAGAGAGGAATTCTTAAGAATTGTTTTCGGGCGATGCGAGAAATGCCGCCAGTACCGGCACCATTGGTGCCAGCACTGGCGGTTTTTCAGTTAGTCTGTACGTTTGTACTCTGTGACTGATTTCAGATAAGTCTCCGGGTCGCCATTCAGGATCAGATCTGCGTATGCGGATGGGTCATTGTAGATCAGCCAATCCAGTTCCGACCGCTGATACATGTTTTCCGCAACTTCATCTTCCACAGCTGGGCAATATATGGAGATCATGGAGCCGTCGGCGTATTTCACTTCTACGCTGGCAGTATCGATATTGAACGCACAGCTTACAACTTTTTTCATAACAGCCTCCTCAATGTAAATCACGAAATGTGTTGTTTTCCTTTGCGAGTTTGCTTGCAGCCTCCCGGCGTTCTTGTGAGTAGGGAGCGGTCAAGCGTATACTGATTCGTTCCTTTGCAATCTCGAACCACAGCCCACCCTGACCGTCATCGTCTGTTTGCCTGCAAAGCTCAGGGTATTCCTCTGCGAATGCCATCAGCCGCTTTTTTAGCTTAGAATCGTGGGTGTAGATTTCTGCGGTGGGGTCTTTGGCATTATAAAACGCCTCTGTGACCTTTTGCTTTTTTGTAAGTCCTGTTTTCATAAAAATCCTCCTGAATTTGAGATTATTTCTCAGCTCTTGAGCCGGGAAAATGGGGTGTTTTTCCAATGGAAAGTGTTCGGACGATGTCCAGATCGTCCAAAACACTCCCATCGGTTTTTTCTTGAATTTATCGGGTCAAGACGGTTATTTTGTCAGCCTTGTCTCACGCTGCTTGGCAGGTCTGGATTCTTCCCGCTCCGTATGGAGAATCCGGTCGAGGAAAGTTCTGACTTTTTCCGGTGCCTGCTTGACTGCGGTGAGATAATCCTTGGTCTGCTCCAAAAGTTTTTCGTAACGATCCTTCCAGATACGGGCATCCTTCCGGGCAGAGGTCAGCTTTTGTTTCAAATCAGAAATCACGGCATCTGCAACAACACCTTTTCGGGCAAGCTGTTTCAAAGTTTCGCCCTCTTGTGGGGTCAGCTCTAATTTCCCGGTGAAGGTCTTTCTGCCCATGCCGTCAATCTCCGCAAGGGAGATAGCTGTTGTTTTCTGGACACGGGTTTTCTGTTCGATCTTCTGTAGCTGCTGCTCTTTCTTTTCCACCTGCGCTTCCAGAATTTCCAGACGGGCGGATTCCTGTGCAACCTTGAACTGAGTAACTGTAAGATGCTCCTCTGTGCTGGCACGTTCGCCACGCTCCACATCGGTGTAACCGGCGGCACGCATGGTGTTAAAGAAATCATCCTGGAGGACGCTGTAAGATTTTTGCAGAATCGGTTTTCCTTTTGCGGTCAGCATAGGATTTCCGTTCTCGTCCAGGGATGGCTGTGACTGCCACTTCTTACTGCTGCTGACCTGCATGATCGTTTCCTTCACAGTGCCCACCAGTGATTTGTCCTTGCAGCGTTTGCTCCATAAAATTTGCTTTTCAACTACCGGGACATACACAACATGGAGATGGTAGTGATACACATCCTCGCCCAACGCTTCGGACATGGCCCGGTTCCGTTCATCGGCGTGCATCACGGCAGAGAGAACGAACTGCTCACCGCCCACAATTTCCACGGCGGCTTTGTAGGCATCAGCATAAAACTGTTTTGCAAATTCATAGCCGCCGTGATTGTAGAAGTAAGCGGAGTTCACATCAAAGACCAGCTCACCGTAGAGTTTGGCATCGTCTTTCAGACCACGGGTGGAGATGACACCGTCTGCTTTCATCTGCTCAAACATTTCCGTGTAGCTGCCGGTGGGCTTTTTGTAATGGACATTCCAATCAAGACGATCTGGTACAATATCCGGGTTCGTGTAAGAATCCTTTTCACGCTCATTGTGTCGTTGCGCATTGGTGATTTTGGAAGCGGTTAGGTTTTGGTTTCGTGCTATGGTACGGTCAATCCCGTCGTTTCTTGCCATAGGGCTCCTTTCTGCTGATATACAGCGGTGAGATTAGGAAAACGGAGAGAACGGCACTTTTTCAAAGTGTAATAACCCACTATGATACTTTCATCCGGGGGCTGCAAAGTATCGTGGGCTCTCCGAGGGGGAACAGGGAATGCGGCACTTGCGAGTGCCTCTGGGCGGCTTGCAGGTGGGATACAAACTGCAAATCCGCCCACGGACAACGGTGATTTCCAAAAAGATTTTTCAATCACCGCCGTCCGTCGCCTGAGAGAGAATCAAACTTCTCTCTCAGGCTTGTCCACGCTGAACTCTGCGGATTCATCGTGGGGACGGGGGATGCGAGGGGATGCGTGACGATTGTGTCGATGGTGACGATATTTTTGACACCGGGGGTGTCCCTAAAATATCGTCACGACCGTCACCATCGTCACGGCGAGGGTTGGATGCGCTTGAGAGAAACGATCCTTCCGGAGTGGGTACGGGCATTCTGGTAAACGATTCCATACTCATTTTCCAGTCTGCCTGTGTTCACATTGAGATACCGGGTAAAGGCGTTGGGCTTCATTTCCAGATTCAAAATCTGAACCAACTCCGTTGCAGTGCCTGTCCACTCTGCGTCCAGCCATCCATGGACCTTTTCCAAAATCGGGTCTGGCGGAACCTCACAGACTTCCGATTCCGCATGGTCGAGTTCCCAGATAAGCCGCTCCCGGTCACGAACCAGATACAGCTTCTGTTCCCCTTGATCGCGCCCCACGATATCCATCGTTGCATTCAAAGAAGCGCCCCGTTCCTTTTGCAGCAAGAACGCACCGTCAGCACATCCCAGCAGACCTGTGGTGCCGGAGATCATTTCAAACTTGTCGTTGGCAGGCTGCTTTCTGGTGTGATGCACCAGCAGCAGGCAGATTCCGTATTTGTCAGCGAACTGTTTCAGCTTGCCGACGATTTCATAATCGCCAGAATAGCTGTATGCATCTCCGCTGACCTCCCGAACCTTTTGCAGCGTGTCCACGATTACCAATCGTGTATCGGGATGCTCCTTGAGAAACAGCTCCAACTGATCTTCCAGACCGTTGCCGATCTGCTTTGCGCAGGTTGCGAAGTGGAGTTCTTCTGTGCAGTCCACCCCGAACATACGGAACATCCGATCTTGCAGCCGCTTGTAATCGTCCTCCAGAGCCAGATAGAGGACTGTGCTTTTGTGAACGGGATAATCCCACAACGCCTGCCCGGTGCTGATGTGGTAAGCAAGCTGTGCAACCAGAAAGGATTTACCGACCTTGGGTGCACCTGCCAGCAGATAGGTTCCGGGGTAGAGCAGACCGTCGATGATTGGCGGCCTGCTGGGGTAGGTGGTTTCGTACAGTTCGTTTAGGGTCACGGTATGGAGGTAGGCGGGATTGTTGAGCCGGTCATAGAGCCTTTGAAATTCCAGAAAATTTTCCTGAGAAATTTCGCCGGAGGAATTGATTTCGCCTTCGCCTCCTGATATAATGCCAGTAGATTCATTTGAGATCGGCTGTTCCCCGTCTGCGCCAACAGGCGGAATCGGAACAGTCGTTTTCCTTTTTTCATCGACCATCCGTGTCCTCCTTCATTCCATCCATGATTTTTGAGAGGAAGCGGATGACATCCAATAGCTCCTCATCCGGGGTGACACCGGCTTCGATTCGCTGAAGCTGAGTGAGAATCTCCGCCATTTGATTCCGCAGGGCTTTGAACACTCTGGGATTTCCCTGAACCACGATTTCCTGTTCCAGTAACCGCCTCGTGATGTAGTCCTGCTTGGTCAGCCCGGAGAGTTTCACATAGGTGTCCAGAAGATCGGCTTCCTCCGGGGATAGCCGAAATGCCACCTGACGGCTCCTCCAACGATTGTGCTTGTCCATATTTTTCGCTGACATAATTATGCTCCTTCCTTGATTCGTTCGTTGTTCAGTTTTACTGCCATTTCTGTCTGTCGGGTAGGGAACAAGTGTGCGTATCGGTAAGTGATGTCGATGCTTTCATGTCCGACCCGTTCAGCAATTGCTAAAGCAGAGAATCCCATATCAATCAAAAGTGAGACGTGGCTATGACGAAGATCATGCAGCCGAATAACTTTTACGCTGGTGGCTTTACAGGCTTTCTCCATTGCGCTTTTCATGGAATGCTTGCTTAAAGGGAAAAGTCTGCTGTCGTGTTCCACACCGTAAAGCTGTTTGATGTAATCCTGAATTTCCTCGGACAGGAATTGCGGCATCTGAATGACCCGGTTGCTTTTCTTTGTTTTGGGACAGGTAATGACATCCTCGCCTTTGATACGCTGATAGGATTTGCTGATCGTGACCGTACCGGCTTCAAAGTTGAAGTCGTCCGGTGTCAGAGCAAACAGCTCACCAATTCGGAGCCCACACCAGTACAGCATTTCAAATGCGTAGTAGTGGATGGGGGAATCCATCATTGCATCGATCACCTTCAGAAATTCTTCTTTCGTCCAGAACTGCATTTCGGTTGATTCCTTTTCACCCATGCTTCCGGCTTTTGCGGCAGGATTGCTTTGCAGACCATAGAACCGAACGGCGTGATTGAAGATCGCGCTCATCTGATTGTGGATGGTTTTGAGATAGGTGGTGGAGAGCGGCTTCCCGTTTTTGTCGGTTATCTGCCGAATCTCGTTCTGCCAGCAGAAAATATCCTGTGGTGTAATCTCCGATAGCTTTCGTTTCCCCAAATACGGAAGAATCTTCTTCTGAATAATGGATTCCTTTGTGAGCCAGGTGTTCAGCTTCAGCTTGGGCTTTACATCCTGGGTGTAAAGCTCCACAAAACTCTCTAGTGTCATATTGAGATCTGCCTGCTTTTTCATCAGGAACTCCCGTTCCCAGGCGAGTGCGGCTTTCTTTGTGGGAAAGCCGCGTTTCAGTTTCTGCTGCCGCTCACCGCGCCAATCGGTGTAGCGGAATTGCACATACCATGTGCCGTTGTCCTTGTTTTTGAATGCTGCCATGTTGATACCTCCTTAGTTTTGATTTCTGGTTCCGTAGAGCTTCTCGTGGAAGAACTTACGGTCGATTCTGCCGGGGATGATGATACATCCAGTTTCTGCCAGTTCCTTGTTCAGCTGGCGAACCAGCTTGTAGGCGTAAGACTGAGATACACCCAATTCCTCAGCAACTTCGCTGACTCTCATGAAAATGCTTTCTGCCATAGGCAACTTACCTCCTTTCCTCGTTTCTTTCTGATAACCTGCTACTTGGCAATTCAAGCCCATGTTATCATATTTAAGTTTATTCAATTGCAATACTAAACTATAAAGCTTAGCATCTGCATTATACTAAACAATATTGTTTATGTCAAGTGATAATAAAGCAATATTGTTTAGGAATTGCTTGACATGGTTAAACTGATATGCTATATTCCAATTACATAGATAACATGGATTGGAGATGCATAAAGATGGCAACAGGTGAAAGAATCCATTTCTTCCGAAATCTTCGGGGAATGACACAGAAATACTTGGGCATGATGGTGGGCTTTCCGGAGCGGTCTGCGGATATTCGTCTAGCTCAGTACGAATCCGAAACCCGCACACCCAAAGCGGAGATCATGGAAAAGTTGGCAGGTGTTCTGGATGTATCACCCAAGGCGATTGATCTTCCGGACATTGACAGCTACATTGGTCTGATGCATACATTCTTTGCATTGGAAGATCGTTACGGTCTGAAAATCGGAGAGATCGATGGGGAACTTTGCCTGCGGCTGGACAAAAGCAAAGGGAGCGATTATCTGAATCTGCTCGATATGTTCACCAGCTGGCAGAAGGAAGCTGCTAAGTTGGAAGCTGGAGAAATTACTAAGGAAGAATACGACCAGTGGCGATACAAATATCCGGAGTATGACCATAAGCCCGGCTGGGTAAAGACGATTCCTTCTCAGGGGATGAATGATCTGATTGTGAACGCGCTGAAAGAGAATATGGATTGATTTGAAGAAAAAGAAAAATGGCTCAACTGACCACAGAAAAGTCAGTTGAGCCATTTGCTCATATATGGGATTGGAATGGACAACACCTGCTAGCCACCCTGCACAGTGCAGTAAAATAACGGGGTAGCTTTGTATCAAGTGCTATCAATCTGCTATCAAATCGGGAGAAAGTCTCTGAAATTCTCGACTTTTCCGGGTCTTAACCCGGGAAAAACAGAAAATCGGGAAAATTCATTTACTCCCACTCAATCATGGAGTTGAAGCCTCCGATGGTGTCTGCTTCCAGCCCGCTCATCGAGCCGCTGCGATCAAGGATGAATACAATCTCCGTTAAGTTTTTTCTCATGTTCAGTACCTCCGTATATAAAAATATGACTGCTTGGCGTCTCACCTTACAGTCATATTGTACTTCGGTATTCACTTCATTTGGTCGCATGGCAAGCGACATTATTCCAGCGATGAAAACAGTTCTCCGCCAATACTTAGAATGTCATCCATCGGAATCTTCGTGCCGTCCTGCATGGTGATTCGCCGCTCGAAATCATCAACCTTTTTGACCGCGCTGGTAGCTGTTATGTATTTGCCGCCAGCCTTCCGCTCATCAGGCTGGAAGTAGGTAATGGTGACTTCCGGTGCATCATCAAGGGCGTCCATGAG
>ERZ773108.2856-NODE-2856-length-14140-cov-5.197231_pt1 | contig 14140 bp, 15 predicted proteins | sample MGYA00580570_ERZ773108 | MGnify/ENA primary metagenome ERZ773108 (study PRJEB29015, sample SAMEA2737840) | human gut metagenome | biome: human gut; feature: human-associated habitat; material: faeces | place: China | collected 2012 ...
TCATGATATCCATCAGAATTGCGTCAAAATAACCTTCCGGTTTCTCCTGAAACATTCTGACTGCCTGTAATCCATTTTCTACAACTGTCAGATTCGCACCTTCATCACTCAACAGAGTTTCTGCAATTTGTTCATATCCTGCTTCATCTTTGTTGTTTCCCTGTAAAATTTCTGTTATAGATTATATCTCCCATCAGACATATGCGTCAATAAAGAGTGTTGCAAATATTTTCTCAAATTGTGTTTGACATTTTATCATCAGGTTTTTACCATAGGGAATATAAGAGGTGAAAGAACAATGAAAACGGCAGAAACTCCTGTGGGGATATTTACGATCAACAAAGTGAAAATTCCCTCAGCATATACATGTGCAGCAGAACAGAAAATAGAATATATCAGCGAAAACCATATGCAGATCATTACTATGGATCAGGCAGTGTTATTTGGAAATCAGTTATTGTCCCCGAGAATCTGTCAAAGCTGCATGAATCCTGATAAAATTACAATTTATCCACTGGAAATAGAATATATTGGGGAAAAAGTGCTTTTTACAGATCACTATAGTGTAAAAGAATGGAAAAAAAGCGATCCATTACCGGAAATCCATGAATGGTATCCGCATATAAAAAAAGCCGGATGCAACCCGTGCAGGAACTGTGGAAGATGTTAAAATTGCACATATGTGCATTAACTGAAAATACGTTGAAAACCAAAATATGAAATGCTATCATGCAATCGAAATCAAAAGTAAACAAATATTGGGGTAACAAAAGGGAGATTGCATGATGAAAAAGTATGAGATTGGATTATATGAGAAAGCCATGAGAAATACATTATCATGGAGCGAGAAATTAGGATGCGCGAAAGAATGCGGCTATGATTATATGGAAATGTGCATAGATGCCACAGATGAGAAAATCAACCGCATCTTCATGGACACAGCCGAAAAGAAAAAAATCATGGAAGCCGTATTTCAGGCAGGACTTTCAATTGGTTCCATGAGCGTAAGTGCTTTAACCAATATGCACTGGGTGCTCCGAACGAAGATCCCGGAATGGGGTACATGGTTAGTAGAAGACATTGAGAACGAAGTAGTAGCACCGGGAAATGTAGCAATGTGGTGGTTAGGATGTACAGGCGTATGGTTCAAGACACCGGCAGACACAAACATCACCATCGATCTCTGGTGTGGAAACGGAAAGCGTACACACGGTGATGGAAAGATGAAAGTAGGACATCAGATGGCAAATATGTGTGGTGGACGTGCAATGCAGCCAAACCTTCGTAATGTACCATTTGTAATTGATCCATTTGCATGGAGAAGCAAAAGCAGCTGCTGTTGCTGGCGCTTTGCGAGGTGGTTTTATTAATACGCTGATTATTGATTCTGCCTGTGGAGAGAAATTGCTGTAACAGAATGGAGGTAAAAAATGAACTACAGAAAATTCGGCGAATGCTATTACATAAGAATGGATTGTAATGATGAGATCATCAGTACAATCCTCGAAATATGCAAAAAAGAAAACATCAGATCAGCCACTTTTTCAGGGATCGGAGGATGCAAGGATGCAGAAATTCAGACCTTTATCCCAGAGACAGGCAGCTTCGAAGAACAGCGCATTTCCGGAATGCTTGAGTTGGTATCTTTAAACGGTAACGTGGTCACAGGTGAAAATAATACCTGTTACCATCATACCCATGCAGTATTTTCTTATAAAGATGGTGAACGACATTGCATGGCAGCAGGTCATATGAAATCAATTACTGTACTGTATACTGCAGAAATCGAACTTCATCCGGTAACAGGCGGAACTATCCGCCGCAAATATGATCCTGAAACAGGGACTGGATTCTGGGATTTTAATTGAATCAAGTAAGTCCCATGTTTCAAGTGCGAAAAGTACTAAGCAGTGGGCGGATGTGTGTAAAGAAACAGAAAACTGATCGTTGACGGTATGATATGGAAAATGGAGGACAGAAGAATGGGTATTGTAATCAGAGAATATCAGACAGAAGACGTAACAGCAGCTATTACAATATGGAATCAGGTGGTAGAGGATGGTGTAGCATTCCCACAGGAAGAAAACCTGACAGAAGAAACAGGAGATGCTTTTTTCAAAGAGCAGACCTATACAGGAATCGCAGTAAACACTGACAACAATGAAATTGTCGGTCTCTATATCCTGCACCCGAACAATGTAGGAAGATGCGGACATATCTGTAATGCCAGCTATACAGTAAGAAGAGATTTCCGTGGTGAACACATTGGCGAGAAACTGGTTCTTGACTGCCTTGCACAGGCAAAGGAAAAAGGCTTTCGTGTTATGCAGTTCAATGCAGTGGTTGCAAATAACACCCATGCATTACATTTATATGAAAGAATAGGTTTTACCAGACTTGGCGTAATTCCCCAGGGATTCAGAATGCCGGATGGACATTATGAAGATATTATTCCGCATTATTATGTGCTGTAGAGAATAAAAATATACTGTAGAAAAATTTTGAAGCCGTTTTCAGGATATGGAAAAGGAACAGTTTATTGAGAGTGTACAGAATTTAACACGAGTTCTGTATACTTTTTTTATTAAAAAATGAAACTTTTTGTTCTTTGACAGGATATATAAGAATGTAAAGGTTAAAGGCTTTTAATTTTTGAAAGTATTAAAAAGAAAGTAGGATTGATATGACAGATGAAGCAGAGCTTTTGCAACGTCTCAGGAACAGAGAAAAAATTCAATAGATGAAGCAAACGACTATGAGATTAAAAAAGAAAATATTACCTTTGTTGATAGCTGCAACACTTACAATTGGAGTTACTGCTGTGGCAGCAACAGGAAAGATTTCAATGTGGACAGGTTCATCTGCATCACGTGCTGATTATACATCTCTTCCAACGTTAGAACAGGTTACAAAGGATATTGGGTATAGACCGGTATTGATTGATACTTTTGAGAACGGGTACTGCTTCAAAAAGGGCAATATTATAAAAAACAGTTTTAAGGACGACAATGCAAATGTAATTGAGAAGTTTAAATCTGTGTCCTTTGATTATCAGAAGAATGGAGATGTTGTATCGTTTGAACAGCAGAAATTTAACTCAAAACTTATTCCGTCAGGTGATATTATTGCCACTGTAAATGGAACAAATCTGTATTATGTACATTATATAAATAAAGTGGTATCGGATGATTATGAATTGACAGAACAGGATAAAAAAGACCAGGCCAGTGGAAAACTTGTATTCAGTTACGATGACAGCGCTTCTCAGATTGATGTCAGTCAGGTTCAAAGCGTTAACTGGAATAAAGATGACATCCAGTATGATTTGCTGCAAATAGATGGAAAATTATCTGCCGGAGAACTTGCAGATATGGCGAAAGAGGTTATTAATAATAGAAGATAAAGAAAAAAGGGGCTGTCTATTTCAAGACAGCTCCTTTGGTATATTTATGATATAAAGTTAAATGATATAGGTTATTCGAAACGAGGAATTGTAATAACTTCTCCACCCTTCATAGCGGATTCGTGCGCACAGATTCCTGTACCTGTCCAGTAAGCACCCATGATGTCGTCAATAGCAGGTTTACGTTCTTCCAGAATGGAACGAATGAATTCATGTACAAGGTGTGGATGGGAACCACCGTGACCCCCACCCTGGGTAAAGGAGAGATGGGTGTTCTCATTGTTATATACTGTGTTGGTGGTGAAGGATGCGATTTCCTTCGGAAGAAGGTGTGCATAATCCGGGATCTGGATTCTTTTTTCCACAATCTCTGATCCACGACTGGATTTTTCGCTGTCTTCATCCAGAATGTCCACTTTCTCCAGTTCTCCTGTACGGGTAAAGAGAACAGGATCTTCATCAGCAAGCTGCTGCCATTCGAAGCTCTCGTTTTCACCGTATACTCGGAAGCATTCGGAATAGCTTCTGGCTACACCGTAGAGGAAACGTTCCATTTCAATAGTTACATCGCTATCCTGAAGAGAAATAAATGCGGATTCGAACGCGAACGGGCAGCCGTATTTGTCAGCCAGTTCTTTGCGGATTTTTCCGGAACCTCTTGCGTAAACCTTGTCTGGAAGATGGCCTGCGAGCATCAGACAAGGAGCAACTGCATGTGTCGGATGCATCAGTGGCGGGAAGCCTTCCCAGTATTCCGGCCATCCTTCCATATCCTGATAATGTGCACAGGTCATGTACTGGAGACGTCCAAGTTCACCCTTCTTATAAAGTTCTTGGATATAGAGGAACTCTCTCTGGAAAATCGTTGTTTCCATAAACATATAATTTTTGCCGGAGGCTTTGCGGGCTGCAATGATGTCATTTAATTCCTGGATGCTCATTCCCATAGGAATGGTACAGCCACAATGTTTACCTGCATTTAAGACGCGTACAGAAAATGGAGCATGGGTTGCCGGCGGTGTTACAAGATGAACTGCATCAATTTCAGGAATATCCAGTACATCCTGCAGATCTGTGAAACAGCGTTCATCCGGAATACTGTATCGTTCTTTTGCAATATTCAGAAGTTTCTCATTTTTATCTACGACATACACCTTATCAATATCAGGATGTTTACAGTAGATAGCAACGAATTCAAGCCCGAAGCTTAAGCCTACTAAAGCAACATTCAGTTTTTTCATGATGGAAAACCCTCCTTAAAAAATAGTAAAAAGTTAGTTAGGAATAAAATCCACAGGATGTCAGGAATCCTGCATCTGTCTTTTATGCTTGTGATTATACGTGATGAGAAGAGAAATGAGAATAAAGATAATTTAGATGTTTGGCTCCAAAAAGATAAAAATAATACCAGTTCCGGAAAGCTCTACTTTTTTTAGAAAAGATGGAAAAAGAAAGAATAATATCGTTATTCAAAAATCAGGGATTTCATGTTTTAATAAGTGCATAGCAGAACAATCGATTGGAAAGCAGATCAGTAACATAGAGATTAAGAGAGAAGATGAGAAGGAGGAACTATATAATGAAGAAAAGAGCATTAGCTGTTATGTTGGCAGGGGCTTTGACTTTGGGCGCACAGACAGGTGTGTGGGCTGCATCTGATACTTCAGATCAGAAAGAAGGAGAACTGACACTTCTGATGGCAAATGACTGGATCGATGAGACAGACGCAAAAGGGGAAGAGTTTACGAAAGTGATCAAACAATATGAAGAAGAGAATCCAGGGGTGGAGATCACATTGCAGGGAGCTTCCCAGCAGGATATTAAGGAATCTTTCCAGACAGCAGCTCTGGCAGGAGGCGGAGCAGACATTGTAATGATGGACAATTCCGGACATGCCATTGACCTTGCAGCAATGGGACTTCTGTATCCACTGGAAGATATTACCACAGCCGATGAGCTTACTGCGCAGTATCAGGAAGGACCACTCAATTCCGGCAAATTTGAGGGTAAATATTATTCCGTGCCATGGTATATGGACTGTACGGGTCTCTATTATAATAAAGAACGTCTGGAGGAACTGGGAATCGATGTTCCTACAACATGGGAAGAACTTTCTGATGCAGTAGATAAAGCAAAAGAAGCCGGATATGGCGGTATTATTACTTATCAGAGTGCATATGCTTTTTATTCATTTTTCTATCAGAATGAATGCCCAGTCATTGATACAAGTGGAGATATCCCGCAGGTAGTGATCGACAATAAGGAGGGAAAAGAGGCATGGAATTATATTTGTGATCTGATCTCCAAAGGCGGTTTGGTAGAGTCTTTTAAAGAAGCAATTACATGGGATAAAGTACAGGAAAGCTTTGCAAATGGAGAAGCAACCTTCCTGTTGGGTGGAGACTGGTGCTCCAGCGGAGTAGAAAATATTAATCCGGATTTGGATTACGGCATTGCTCCGATGGTAAAAGGAAAAACAGAAGCAACTGTACTGGGAGGATGGACCTGGAATATTAATACCAACTGCAAAGATCCGGAACTTGCTTATGACCTGATTCAGTATCTGAATTCAGAAAAAGGAGATTCTATTCTTGGCGTAGAAGGAAAGATTTCAGCACGTAAAGACTTCGACTATGACAAAGCACTGGAAGGAAAGGAAAAACTGAAAGTCTTTACAGAAGAATTTCCGTATACAGAAGCAAGACCTGCTGTTATCAATGAGAAATCCATCGATGAACTGATCACCAATGCCATCCTGGAAGTAGACTACGGACAGTCATCAGCTGAAGATGCGCTGACTTCTCTTACCCAGAAGCTCAATGAAAACATTGCATCTAATTATCAGTAAAAATATCCGGGAAACAAACATGAAATAATAACAGAGGCGCTGGCGTGAAATGGCGGCAGCGCTTTTTCGTTGAGAAGGGAGGAAGATCATGTCCAAAATACGTAGAAAAGAAGGTCTGGAGCTGAGAAAAAATCTTCCGGGATATCTTCTGATGGCACCAGCAGTGATTGCGGTTCTGGCGCTTTCCGTGTATCCTCTTTTTAGAGGTATTTATCTGAGTTTCTTAAATTATAACCTTGTACGCCCCAATGATCCTGCATTTAATACTTTTGCAGGTTTGCAGAATTATATTGATATTTTTAAAGATAAAGTGTTCATACAGTCTATTGGAAATACAGTAAAGTGGACAGTGGTGAATCTTGTGGTACAGCTTGTGGCGGCCATGCTTCTTGCGCTTGCACTGAACCAGAAGCTGAAAGGAAGATCTGTATACAGAACTCTGATCCTGGTTCCATGGGCAGTTCCCCATGCCATAGCAGCTATGACCTTTACTTTTTTATACAATGCAAATGTAGGTATCATTAATATTCTGGCAGTGAAACTGGGAATGATTACAGAATCTGTATCCTGGCTTGGAAATGTGGGATCAGCGTTCTGGTGTGTAATCTTGACGGCAATCTGGAAGGGAATTCCATTTCAGATGATCTTTATTCTGGCTGCACTGCAGGGAATTTCCGGGGATGTGTATGAGAGTGCAGAAATAGATGGTGCCAGTCGCTGGCAGTGTTTCTGGAGGATCACACTTCCGATTATCAAAGAACCTTTGGCTATTTCCACAATCCTGAACCTGATCGGTATTGTGTCCTGTTTTAACACTATCTGGCTGATGACCAAAGGTGGACCGTTGTACAGCACAGAGATTGTTTATACATATGCATACAGAAGAGCATTTATTGATCATAATTTCGGAACTGCAGCAGCTGCATCCGTGGTATTGTTTGTATTCATGGCTGTTTTTTCCGGAGTTTATTTGAAGATGGTAAGTGAGAAAGAATAGGGAGGAGGAAACTATATGCATGCAAAACAACGAAATGAAGCCATACGGCATGTGGTAGCATATGTATTTACAATAGCTATGGTTTTTCTTGCAGTGACCCCGTTTATCTATGTGGTACTGACTGCCCTGAAAACAAAGGAACAGATATATGATCTATCTCAGATCATACCGACTCATATCACATTTGACAATTTCAGACATGTACTGTTTCAGTCGAATTTCGTAAGATATTTTATGAATAGTATTTTTATTACACTGGTCACAACATTGATTTGTATGATATTATCAGTAATGGCAGCATATGGACTTACCAGATATAGAATCGCAGGTGCCGGGAAAATCAAGATGGCGGTTCTTATGACAAGAATGTTTCCGGGAATCCTGTTGTGTATTCCTTACTATATTATTATGAAACAGTTGAATCTGATTGACAGTTATATAGGACTGATTCTGATGTACTGCTCTTTTACCCTGCCTTTTGCCATATGGAATACCTGTGCATTTTTTATTTCCATCCCATGGGAGTTGGAGGAAGCTGCCAGGATTGATGGCTGCAGCAGGTTGAAATCTTTCTTCCATGTGATCATTCATGTGGCTAAGCCGGGATTTTTTGTTACAGCCTTGTTCTGTTTTATGACATCCTGGGATGAATATATGTATGCTTCTATTTTTATTAATACAACTTCAAAGAAAACCATTCAGGTTGGTATGCAGGACTTTGTAGGACAGTATTCTGTAGATTGGGGACTGCTGATGTCAGCGGTGGTGATCAGTCTGATACCAATTCTGATTTTCTTTGCATTGGTGCAGAAGAATCTGGTACAGGGACTTTCGGCCGGTGCAGTGAAAGGATAAATACAGGTCAGATGTAGAAAGAGGAAATTTGCGTATGAGTTTCAAACGTAAAAATCCGGGTAACCAGAGCATAAGAAGGCAGCTCACATTTTATATGGGATTTTTTGTGGTGCTGCCGTTGTGCCTGGCTTTGATGCTTCTGAATTTCTATCTTCAGAAAGTTACCACGGAAAATAAGATTAACAATGAGACAGATTTGCTATCCCAGATCAGGGATAACACAGATCAGATGATTGAAGTGACCAATTATGCTACAAGCATGTTGATGACAAATAAAAATACACTGAAAAATCTGCGAATTTTAGAGCAAGACGGGGATTCCTACGAGATCTATCAGGCGAAAAGAGAACTTTCTAATGATATTTCGGATGTAGAGAGCTCCGTCTTAAATGCCGTTGGCGGAAAAGTAGTTATACTTACGAAAAAAGGATATATGATCGGTTCTTATACATTAAGTAAGACAGAAACAAATTATGAGAAGGAACAGTGGTATCAGGAGATTTTGGAGAATGGAAGAAAGATAACTTACAGTACAGGCATAGAAACCATGTTCCAGGAAATGACAATACATGACAATATACAGAAATATTTTTATATGGGACGGGAAATTCTAGATTATTCCGGCAAAAATCTGGGAGTCATGCTGATTCGGCTTTCTGAGAAAAAAATCTGGGGAAAACTGGCAGCAAGTATGGTGACAGAGGAAGGCGGTGCCCTTTATATCCTGGACAGAAACAATGATATACTGATGGAGTATAATGAGAAATATCAGAAACAGCTGAAAGAACTGAGAGAACAGGAAACTGTAAAGGAGATTTCTGAGAATGAAATTACGACAGGTAATCTGAAAGATGATTTTTATTATATGGAAGGCGAACTGGAGAATGATTCCAATAAACTGGTCTACCTTGTTCCCCAGGAAATTTTCCTAAAAGAAAACAGAAAGATTCTCCAGAGAATTCTGGAAATGTTACTTTTGGTGATTGGATTCACCGTTTGTACCATGTTATATTTTTCCAGAAGAATCGCCAGACCTTTGGTCGAAGTGGCACAAACTCTGGAAAAAGCTCCCAATGGAATGGCAGTTTTGGAAGAACCTCAAGGCTCTTTTCAGGAGATGAGTAAATTTGTATCCAGCTATAATCAGGCTGGGAAAAAGATAGAAGAGCTTCTGGGTAATGTGGAAAGAGAGAGCAGATTAAAAGAAAAAGCTCATTATGAAATGCTTATGTCGCAGATTTCCCCTCATTTTATCTTTAATACGGTTAATTCCATAAGAATTATGGCTATAAAAGAAGGACAAAATCGGGAAGGCGGAAATGAAAACACAGAGAAAGCACTGGAGGCATTGGGAGATATCCTACATGCAGTTTACAGTAATAAAAATGGTATGACTACTGTGGGGCAGGAGACAGCACTTCTGAAGTCATATGTAGATATCATGCAGATGCGGTTTGGAAGTTCGTTTCAATATTATAATGTAATTCCAACGGAACTGTTCTATCATGAAATCCCTGCATTTACCATGCAGCCGATTGTAGAAAATGCGATTTTGCACGGAGTAAAAGGTGTGACAGCAGGGCAGATTATAGTCTCTGCAATAGAGTATGAGAATGATTTTGTCATATCTGTATTCAATAATGGAAATTCTGCGGATAAAAAGAAGATTGAAGATCTTCTGAAGGGAGAGAAGAACCAGAGAGCTGTGACGGGGATCGGGCTTTACAATGTAAATTCCAGACTGAAGCTGTTGTACGGCGAATCTTATGGACTGATCTATAATGAAAAGGTCAGAAATGGTTTCGAAATATGGGTTCGTCTTCCAAAAAAAATTACAGAATCAGAAGAAAGGTGATAAAATAGGATAAAAAGATAGCAATTATTATCCGGATGAAGGGAAGAACATTCTATGAAAAAGGTATTGATCGTAGAGGATGAAATTCTGGCAAGACTTGGACTGCGTCAGCTTGTAGACTGGAAGAAACTGGATCTGGAACTGCTGCCGGATGCAACAGATGGAGAAGAAGCATTGGAAATGATCCGGAACAGCCGTCCGGATATCATTCTTCTTGATCTGAATATCCCCAGAGTCAGCGGGCTAGAAATTCTGGAATTTTTGAAGAAAGAAGAAATGCAAACCAGAGTAATCGTGGTAAGCTGCCAGGAAGAATTCGATGTTGTAAAGAAGGCAATGAAGTTGGGGGCGTATGATTATCTGCGAAAACTGAATCTGAGTTCTGATGAACTGGAAAGTATTCTGGAAAAGTGTCTGGGAGAAACAGAAGAAAGAAATAAGGTGCATATGCAGGGAATACGTGAGATCCGTTATGAAGAGATTATGAGAGACAGCAGAGATATTTTTGCAGGTACCTGTAATTATCAGACATTAATCTGTATACTGGCGAAAGATACAGAAGAGTTGTCCGGGGTTATGGAAATGATCCATAAATGGGCAGAAACCGAACTCAGGGAAGGCCTGCAGATTCAGAAGGGAAATCAGTATGGATATTTCCTGCTGAAAGAAAAACCGGAAAGATCTGTTTATATGGAATTAAAGAAAAGGGCAGAGCGGAAAACAGGCAGAGAACTGTACATGGGAATCTTTGAAGGTTGCATGGAAAAAACTGCGGATCTTGTTCGGGCTGCTGCGATGGCCGAGCAGATACAGCTTTTCAGTTATTATGATAAAGAAGAGAAACTGGTGTTTTTTCAGAAGAAGATTGAAACAGAAGGTCATAGTCCACGAGGAATGCATGGATATCTGGATTCCCTAAAAGAGAAGATTCGAAGTTTTGACAGAGAAAAAGTTGAACAGGAGCTGTATGGAATCTTCGGACTGATCCGACAGGAGCCTTATGTCAGTATCAATGTGCTGAGAAGAAATTTTATGGATATTTTGGGAATTTATTCCCTGGTTGCACAGTCATTGGACGGCGCACTGGAAGAAATAGAGTTGGATGGTGATAATTGTCATTATCAGAAAATCATGATGATGGAAAGCCTCAGGGAAATAGAAAAATGGTTTCTGAAATTTAATGATATTTTTATGGAAAAATTCTGGATTGCCTACAAATGCAGTAGATCTGAAATCCTGCAGAAAGTAGTAAAATATATAGAAGCGCATATCACGGAACCAATCCATCTGTCAGATGTAGCTGCTGAAACAGGAGTTTCCTCAGCTTATCTCAGCACCATGTTCAAAAAAGAAATCGGTTATAATTTCATAGAATATGTAAACCTCCGAAAAATAGAACTGGCCAGACAAATGCTTCAGGATGGAAAAATGGTCTATGAAGTCTCAGAACTTCTTGGATTCGAAAATAGCACTTATTTCTCCAGAGTGTTTAAACGCTATACAGATGTATCGCCGGATACTTATCGGAAACAAATGTAAACTGAATTCAGATAAATAAGTTGACAATTCTCCGCGCCTATGATATAAAAAGAAAGTCAAAACCAATCATCAACAGGGAAAGAGGAGAGTCTTATTATGAGTCAGTCATATGCAAAAAGCCCTGCTGCAGAGAGAAAATTTACAACCAGAGAAATGGTACTGGTTGGTATGTTTGCAGCAGTTCTTGCAGTAATATCACAGATTTCACTGCCAATGCCTACCGGTGTACCGATCACCATTCAGGTATTTGGTGTAGCACTTGTAGGCGCAGTACTTGGTTCCAGGCTTGGAACTACAGCAACACTGGTTTACGTTCTGTTAGGAGCCATCGGTCTTCCAATCTTTGCTAACTTCTCAGGCGGAATCAGCAGCATCGTAGGAGTTACAGGAGGATACATCTGGGCATGGCCGATCATGACCTGGCTTTGTGGAATCCGTCCGAAAACAGAGAACAAGACAAAGAACCTTGCAATCTCAATCGGATTTGCACTGATCGGACTTCTGATTGTTGAGACAATCGGCGGTCTGCAGTGGCACTTTGTAGGAGGCTCCATGAGCATCCCGGCAATCGCAGTATACTCCTTAACAGCATTTATTCCAAAGGACATTGTAATCACAGTTCTTGCAGTTCTGATCGCAATTCCCATCAGAAAAGGAATCAACAATGCAGGAAACCGCTGATAACAGTAACAGGATAAAGAATAGCCTGCCGAAAGATACTCGGGGAAAGCAGGAAAACATAAAGATCCACGGAATCGGACTTGATAAAGCAGGACGGTGTACACACTATCACACACAGCTTGATATAGCTGCATTGCTCTGCGCGAAGTGCAGGAAATATTACGCATGTTATTCCTGCCACGATGAACTGGAAGATCATTCATTTGTGGCAACAACACCGGAAGAAGCTTATCCTGTTTTATGCGGAAACTGTGGCAGGAAACTTACACTTCAGGAATACAAAAAAGGCAGCTGCCCTTACTGCCACGCAGGATTTAATCCAAAATGCAGTTTACATGAGAATATTTATTTCTGTTGTACTATGTAACGTACTTTGAAAAACATTCCCGTAATCTGCACGTCTCACTTTGCAGTATATTTTGCAGAAAGTCTTTTTAAACACAATCTAATGCAGAGGATACAAAATAACAAAAAAATTTTGTATCCTCTTTTTATTTTGCGAAAAATTTGTTATACTTACATGAGTTAGCATAAACTAACCTCAAGAAACATATTTCTTAAATATGAATATAGATAAAACAGGAGGAATAAATCAATGGATATAAATGTATTCTATGGAATTCTGATTCCTTTTCTTGGAACCTCTGCAGGAGCTGCCTGTGTATTTTTCATGAAGAAGAATCTGAATGAACAGATTCAGAGAGCACTTACCGGATTTGCAGCAGGAGTTATGGTTGCGGCTTCCATATGGAGTCTGCTGCTCCCGGCAATTGAACAGTCTTCCGGACTGGGGAAGCTTTCATTTGTACCGGCAGCAGTGGGATTTTGGATAGGGGTGCTTTTTTTGCTCTTGCTGGATCACATGATCCCGCATCTTCACCAGAACAGTGACAAGGCAGAAGGTCCGAAGAGCAAACTTCAGAGAACTACCATGCTGGTTCTTGCAGTAACTTTGCATAACATTCCGGAGGGAATGGCAGTAGGAGTCGTATATGCAGGCTATTTAACAGGTCACGCCCAGATCACTATAATGGGAGCCATGGCTCTTTCTATCGGGATTGCCATTCAAAACTTTCCCGAGGGAGCCATTATTTCTATGCCCCTGCGTTCTGAGGGAATGGGAAAAACCAAAGCCTTTGCAGGAGGAGTCCTGTCCGGAATCGTAGAACCTATCGGTGCAGTCCTCACAATCCTGGCTGCCGGCCTCATTGTCCCGGCACTTCCATATCTTTTAAGCTTCGCTGCCGGAGCTATGCTTTATGTAGTGGTAGAAGAGCTCATACCCGAAATGTCTGCCGGAGAACACTCCAACATTGGAACTATTTTCTTCGCTGTAGGATTCTCTCTGATGATGATTCTGGATGTAGCTCTTGGATAAAAAAACAGCTGTCCGATTTATCACCGGGCAGCTGTCTTGGCATTGAGAGATATCTGGGAAACAGTGGGAACCTGTGAGGGGGCAGAGTCAGTTGAATGACGTGGTTCTGTCCGGTACAGATATAAAATACCGCCAAAGAAACCAAAGATCAATCCTGTATACCCGCCACTGCAAAGGACAACAGTTACCTTTGTAACAAAGGACATACCACCGATCATGCAGATCAAAAAGCCTGCCAGAAGACCGATGGTTGTCCATCCTGTAAGTGAAATAGCCAGAAAGGCTGCAGAAGCATGTGAGTTTTTTACCTGTTTATTAATAGAATTCCATAATGTCTGATACATAATGATTCCTCTTTTCTCTTTCAATTCTTTGATTACTATTATAGAAACAGTTTGTAAAATACACATGCGCGCTAATGAAAAATCTCTGTAAAATTTTCTGTTTCCGTTATACGCAGAAGACAAAGACAGTACAAGACAGAAAAATAATTACGTATATTATACAAATGAATGCATTTGAAAATGGTTTTATAGCAATCCTCTAAAATAATGCATCTTAATCCAGCCCATCAGAGTGTGAAA
>ERZ773108.2859-NODE-2859-length-14128-cov-4.539117_pt1 | contig 14128 bp, 12 predicted proteins | sample MGYA00580570_ERZ773108 | MGnify/ENA primary metagenome ERZ773108 (study PRJEB29015, sample SAMEA2737840) | human gut metagenome | biome: human gut; feature: human-associated habitat; material: faeces | place: China | collected 2012 ...
AAGCCGCTTAATTATCATAGAAGATCTCAATTTACAGAAAAAATTTCACACCGTCGTCTGAATCAACAAATATACTATCACCTTGAGAAAAATCAATGGCTGCAGTTGCAATATCGTCCATATCTTCAAATCCAAAATCATATTCAGAAATGAATTCTTCAAAACTTTCATCAGATGATTGCGTTGGCTGATATGCCATCACCGTCCCAGCACTTGCCACAACTGTCAACGCCGACACTGCCACCATAATTCCTCTCTGTAACATTCCTTTTCTCTTTTCCTTCATCATGTAGTTGATCCTCCTTTTTAATGTTTTAAAATCATTTCCTTCTTTATTGTTTTTATGTCCGGAAAGATTATTTTTCCACACGGCTGGACGAATATCAGAAATTGAGGCTTCTAATACCAGCAATTTCGCATAGTCCTGACGTTTTTCTTTTGTGCAGCCATCAACTGCTACACTGTCACTGACTATTTCTGCTGTATCTATGTAAAGAAAAAGTAAAAGATATGCCACGGGATTCATCCAGTGCAGACACAGAACGAAAAGGCATAAAAGTTTTACTAAATTGTCATGATTCTTCAAATGTGTATGTTCATGCTTATATACCATAATAAAATCAGGATGCAGAGGAAAACTCTCTGGAAACACAATCTTCTGACGGAAAAATCCAATGGTACATGGACCACAGATCTCATCTGGAATCAGATAATAGGTGAGATTATCTTCTGGATCTTCAATCTTTTCAAAGATATAGTTCCGGATAGAATGTGCTCCTCTCCAGTATTTAATAATCTCATAGATTGCGAAGATAATAATTCCTGCTAGCCAGATCCTGGCAAATATATTAAACCATTGAGGTATCCATATGTAATCACCCTGCTTTTCACTCCAGAAAGCCAGAGAACCTGAAAGATAGGAATCAGCTTTTTTACCAATTAACATTGTTTCTGGAAGTGCATCTTTTGGCAGCAAATATTTAACCAACTGCACAGGTACCAGATAAAAGAACACACCTGTCAGTAGTAATCTTCTTCCGAGAATGTAATTATAGTTTCCACGCTGGATTATATACAAAAGTAAACAGATCACAACAGGAATACTTCCTGCAATGGACATACAAACTAACAGTTCCATTTAAACATCACATCATTTCTTCTTAATATATTCTAATAAATATTCTTTCTCTTCCTCTGTAAGTTTCTGATCAGAGGTCAGAGCACTGACAAGGATGTTCATATCAGGAACTGTATATCCTGATGCGGATGACCTGAAAGTGTGTGCAGATTTGGCAGCTTCAGTTTCACCCTTTTCTTCAGCAAGTTCATTTAACTTATCATACAGGTAGCGGTTTCTCAATCCAAGAACAAACATAGATGCCGGGTATAGTAAGGATACCACAGCAGCACCAATCATGTATAAAGTAAATGTATGTGTATCGTTTACCGGAGGTTTGCTCATAAAGTTAATAAAGAAACCAATACCAGAAAAAACGGTAAATAAAATCCAACAGACAAGTTCTATTTTCTTTTTCATTCTTTCGTCTCCAGATCATTAATAATTGTAAATTTCTGTCATTTCTTAACTACAGTTAGTCTACCATATTTTGCACAAATTACGCAACTGATTTTTATGAATTTATCGGACTTCTTACCGCCATCATTCGAGATTTATCGAGAAATTGCACAATAGATTATGGACTTGTGTTACATTTTTTGAACACTTCTTCCATAGCGTGTCATCCGATGACTGCAAGCTCCTTCTGATAAACTGCGGAGTAGTTATTTGGTATAGAGCCACGTAGCGAAGCGGTAGATTTTATCCGCTTGACAAATACATTTATCAGATATATTTCTGAAATGCTCTCAATATGCAAAAAAGATTCCATTTTTCTATAAATCATTCAAATCCATGACTATTGATTTCATCTACCAGAGACACATCTCTGGATGCAACAAGGTGTCTGATAAAGTAAAAAGCCAGGAAAGAACTGTTCAATCACTGAACAATTCCTGCCTGGTTTCTCATGGAAAATTAAAACGTATTTTTATTTATGAAGAAAAGAAAACAGTCCTTTTTTCTTTTCATATGGCTCTGATGTAATGCCTTTTACTTCATATCCTGTCGCACTGATGGCTGTTTTTAATTTGGCTTCATCTACAGGTCCGTCTGAAATGAGCACTGTCTCGCCCTTACTGTGGGAAGAAGTAACTTTATCTACCTGAAAAGCTCTTCTCACTGCATCATTCACGTGAGATTCGCACATACCGCACATCATACCGTCTACTTTCACAGTTGTTTTGATCATGTTGTTATCCTCCATTTCTGTTATTACAATGCTGTTAAAAGTATTATCTGTCATTATAAGTTAGAACTCACTAACAGAAATTATAGCATATGTTTTTTTCTTTTACAATAAGTGTAAGTTTTAATTGTAATTAAAATTTTATGCTACTTTTTTGCTTTAATTTCAGTAGTTTTATGCCAATGCCTGGGCAAGAGCTTTCTGAATTGCTCCAAGGATTCCCTCTGAGGAATAAGTGGCACCGCTTGCAGCATCAATTCCGTCTGCTGACTGATTTCCCATAATCTGAGGATAAATAGTTTCCCATGCATAATCAAAGTACTCAGGTGAATCACTGTTACTCTGTTCAATAGATGCAATCTGACCGCCCTGAATCGTTACGGTTACATTTACTCTTCCACTGTATCCGTAGCTTGAGCCTGTATAAGTTCCGTCAATATATGGTCCTGCAGGTTCCGGCGTAGGCTCCGGAGTCTCTTCCGGTGTTGGTGTGGGAGCTGGTGTTTCCTCTGGTGTTGGAGTGACTTCTGGAGTCGGAGTTTCTTCCGGTGTCGGGATTGGGGTTGCCTCAGGAATTGGCGTAACTGTTACTTCTGGTGTTGGAGTTGGTGTCACTTTTGTGGTGCCTTTTTCTGCCTGCTTCTGAATATCTTTCATTGCGTTTATGATACCCTTTGAAGAGTAGGTTGCACCACTGACAGTATCAATGCCATCGACAGACTGATTCTGAATGATCTCATTTTCCAGGATGTCCCATGCTTTCTTAAAGAACATAGGCGTATCTGTATGCTCTGCTTCCAGAGACTTGATCACACCTTTTTTTATCTTAGCTGTCAACGTAATTGTTCCACTGTATCCTTTTCCGGTTCCTGTATAGGTTCCGTCTTTGTAAATCTGTTCGTTTCCCGGCTTCGGTGTTGGAGAAGGTTTCTTTGTAGGTTTCGGTGTTGGAGTTGGCGTAACAACTGCCTGATTTCCTGATGGAATTGCCTGTGACAATGCATTCTGAACCGCAGTAATAATTCCGTTTGAAGAATAAGTGGCACCACTGACTGCATCTACGTTCGGAGACTGGCTTGCAAGAATTTTGCTGATCACACCCTGTGCATTTGCAAAATAGGAGGCTGTTTCGTTTGATGCATCTACAATATTGATAGCTGCAATTTTATGGTCAGTGACAGTTACCTGAACAGTGATCGTTCCTCCGAAACCGGTTCCGGAGCCTGTATAGGTACCATCTGCATATCCACCGGCAGGAACTTCTGTAGTTGGTGTGACTGTGCTTCCTGCACCACCCCCTGCTGTACCTCCATTTGCAGAGGAACCTGTAGATGAATTTTTCTTTGTTCCTGTTTTAATCTTACTTGTTTTTTTTGATGTTTTTGAAATTGAGGTTCCATTGGTTTCAGAAGAGTCTTCTGAATCAAAATCCTTACCTGCAGTTCCTTGTGAAATCAATTCTTTAATCTCGCCAGTAGACATAATATTATTATTGGAAACTGATGTAGTCTCCACAGGACTTTTATCTGCCTGATAACAGGTTACACAGACTGCTGCAAAAACTGCTGCCGCAGGAATAAGCTTTAACCATGAACGGAAACTGTCCTGTTTGGGTTTCATTTCCGGAGTCTTATTATTTTTCTGCTCATTATTTTTGTCCATAAATTTCTCCTTCTTCAATAGTTCCAGGAAATCATATTCAAATGATTTCTTTTCAACTGTATAAAGTTTTACAGTTGAAAAGAAATCCTGCCCTTTCTGGTGGGATACAGGATTTCTTTCCTCTTGTCTGCGAATCCGATTGCAAATATCCGCCTGACTTCAGTCAGGTCAGATTATTTTACAGTTACTTTAACTGTTTTGGTTACGCCATTGCATGTTACTGTGATCTTGGCAGTACCTTTTTTAATACCTTTAATTGTACCCTTGGATGATACTGTAGCAATTTTCTTGTTGCCGGATTTGTATGTAACTTTTCCTGACGGAGCTGCTTTTGCTGTGATCTTAGTTGTTTTGCCGACTTTTACAGATGCAGATGTTTTGTTCAGTGTAAGAGTTGGATTTTTAACTGTTACTTTGCAGGTTACCTTTACATCTCCGCATTTAGCTGTGATGACTGCACTACCTTTTGCTTTTGCAGTAACTTTACCGGTTGTTTTGTTTACGACTGCAACTTTTGGGTTACTGGAAGTAAATGTAACTTTTGGTGCATCTGCTCCTGTTACAGTTGCCTTCAGTGTAGTTGTTTTTCCTTTGTAAACAGTGGCTGTTTTCTTGTTGAGAGTTACTGTTACCTTCGTATCTGCTTTAACAAGAGCCTCTACTGCTGCGTTCAGATGAGTTGTAGCTTCATCAACCTCTGCCTGAGTTGGCTTTTCTTTTGCAAGAAGATCCTTTGCTTCCTGAAGCTCTAACTGCATTGCCTTCCAGGAATCTGCTGTGTAATCTGCTTTTTTTAAGGCCTCTGCTTTTTCTACTGCTGCTTTTAATGCTGTTGTATCCGCTTCTCCTGCTTCCGGTTTTACAATGTTTGCATCTGTTGCATTAACTTCAAATACAGTATCTGCATATCCCATTGCATATACAGTAACTTTCCATTTTCCGGTTCCGTCTGTTCCTTTTGGAAGCTGGCAGCGGTAGGAATCTGTCAGACCAAGCTGGATTCCCATTGCCTTGTGCATCCAATTATCTGCTGCAAATTTTGTTCCGTAAGATGCCAGAACTTTATCACCATTTCCGTAGTAATCCCATTTTACAGCATACATTTTAGCACCAAGAGCTCCATATCCGTCACCTGTAATATCTACTCTTAAGAATTCGCCGTAACTTCCACTTGCTTCTTTTACTGTTGCGGTAACATTGGATGCTGTCTGGAGTGCCTGATCTTTAAGTCCGGAACCTGTACCGTTTGTTCTGGCCTTGAATGTGAATGTTCCATCGGAACCTTTTACAGCTTCTTTTAAGCCGTTTGTTTCAGCGGTAACATCCGCAACTGCACTATAGGACTGCAAATTGTTTTCTCCAAATCCTCCGGCAACTGTGCTTCCGTCTTCCACAACCTTGAACTGGGATTTGAAGGCTTCATAATCTTCTGCCTTTACTGCGACAGGCACATATTTCAGACCTACAACGCTGTAATGGTCGAATTCTACAACGCTTCCGTCAGCTTTTGTGATCTGTCCTCGCTCAGGCTGATTCAGTTTTACAGTTGTTCCGTCCGTAAGAACTGCATCATTAGCTGAGGTCCAGTAGGAAATCTCATAAGAACCGCCATTTTTGTCATACATGATTGCTTCACACTGGTAGCTTCCTCTGTGCAGGCCATGGTTTACAGTAGCTCTGGTTACTGTGTCGAAACCGCCTTTGTCAAGTTCATCATGGCTGTCTTTTGTTGCATTGGAAGCTGTATTTGCAGCATTGTAAACTCCCTCAGACGCCCAGTACTGTGCCCATGTCAGACCTGCATAGACATATTTATAGCCTGTTTCTGCTGTTGCAGCGAATTCATCTTCTGCTGCTGCCTGATCGTCAACAAAAGGTGTTTCCTCATCGCCCGCAAAAGCATCAGCGGTGTCATCTGCTGCATCAAACTCATCTGTCTGTGCCTCAGTCTCCACAGCAATATCAGATGTAAAATCCGCAGCCATAACCGGTAATCCTGAAACCATCATTGCTGCACTTAAAATTGCAGGAGCTGCCATTTTGATTAAATTTCCCTTACGCATACCTTTAAATCCTCCTGAATATGAGTTAATAAATATATTTCCAAACTGTCCGGAAAACTGAAATTTTTGACAGTTCAGAGATCTTTATATAAGATAAACCTATTCACCGATGGAATAAGTATCTTTCAGTAATTGAAATCTTTCTTTCATGCCTTCCGTCATCCAGACATGATCTGAATCATCTACGAACAGTCCGTCTGCATTGTATTTCTTCAAAAGTTCTTCTGCCTTTTCTTTTCCCAGTACAAAGCATGCAGTGGAAAGTCCGTCTGCGTTCAGGCCGTCATCACACACAACCGTCACAGATGTGAGACCGCTTCTTGCAGGATATCCTGTAGCAGGATCCAGTATATGATGATATCGAACACCATCTTCTATAAAGTATTTTTCGTAATCTCCGGAAGTAGATAAAAATTCAGTACCATTCAGAGTAACTACTCCCAGGTAATCACCTTCTGTATCCCGCGGATCAGTGACAGCTACCTGCCAGGCAGAGCCGTCGGGTTTGCTTCCATAGCTCATAACACTGCTGCCGCCGAGATTCAGGATCATACCGGATACATTTTTATCTGCATCAAGAATCTTCTTTGCTGCATCGCAGCCGATTCCCTTACCTGCAGCCCCCAGATCAAGGGTTACTCCCTCCGGCATGGTAACTTTATTTCCATCCAGAGTCACCTTGTCATATCCTACATTTTCAAGCAGGGAATTTAATTCATCATCTGAAGGAATGTGCGGATTTTCTCCGTCAATGTCCCACAGGCGGATCACTCTTCCCATAGTAGGATCCATGGCTCCGTCAGAAGCTTTCGACAAATCCAGCACCTGTTTTAAACAGGTGGCAGTTTCATCAGATACCGTTGTTGTATTCCCGGCATTTTGATTGATCTGGTATATCTGAGAACTTTCTTTTGTCCAGGAGATCCCGTTTTCTTCCACATCTTTTAATGCAGAGATTACGTCTGCTGTGATGTCCTCACCTGTTGTGTAAAGAGTCTCTGATACTACGGTGTCCATAGCAAAGTCTGTTTTGGTGTATGTGTTTATTTCAGAGTTTCCCCATGCAGTCCGGGATGTGCATAAAAGAGAGGCTGTAATAAAAAGTCCCAGTACAAAAGAGCGTCTGTTTATCATATATTTTCTGATTCCTTATCCTCTTATTGTTGTTTTCAACTAACTCTATAGACTATATCACTGTACGGATAGTATGTCTACCAATATAGTTAGTTCTTACTAATCAAATTTTTTCAATAAGTTAGCAGTTGCTAATTTTTATCAATAATAGTGCCTGTATGAATATTTTTCCTTGGGCAGACTGCAGTGCAGGCGTGACAGCAGATGCATTCCCCTGAATGTGCAGTATCGCCGTCAATATCCAGATGTGCAGGACATCTCTTCTTACAGAGAGTGCACTTTGGCGCACAGTTTGGACGATTACGTTTGAAAAGTGCTCCCGGGATGATCGGCATGATTGCAAATACTGCTCCCATGGGACAGAGAAACTGGCAGAAGAAACGCTCCTGTGTACACATTCCGACCATAATCAGGATCAGCAGAACTGTTCCCACAATGTAGGTAGATTTCGGCAGTCTGCCTGTTGTAAGCATGGAAAATACATCCCATGGACTCATTCCCTGTAATTTAGAATAGAATCCTGTTATGCAGGAAAGAAGCAGGAACGCAAGGAGTACATATTTTACTTTCTGCAATCTGTGTACCCATTCCTCCGGATATCCATGTTTTTTCTTTTTTCCAAAGCATTTCGCACGGATAAACGCGGTAAGCTCATACAGAGCATCTCCCAGTGAGCCAAACGCACAGGCATAACCGCAGAAATGACGCCCGAACAGAATGGTAATAATTAACAGTAACGCCGTAATATCCAGAAAAGAGTTCCAGGTTACGCTCTGCTGTCCTCCGATTGTAAGAAAGATGGATTTGACTCCTGCAAATGCCGTAGAAAAAAGGGAGGGCGCTGCTATCAAAAATATAAGCTGTATGGCGGCACGGATCAGCCGTACCTTTCGTTGTTTCTTTTTCATGCGTTTTCCGCCTTTGATAATGCGTCATTTACTGCTTCTAAGATACCGGTAGAACTGAAAGTTGCTCCGGAAATAGTGTCAACATCTGTGCTCTGCTCGCTAATGACACTGTTTATGACATTCTCGCCCTGTGACAGATAAGCACTGTCCTCACCCGGTGCACTGACTACACTGACTGCTGTAATGGTATCATCTTCCAGAGTCACCTGAACAGTGATCGTTCCACCGTATCCGGTTCCTGAACCTTCAAAAGTACCGTTCTTATATACATTATCAGAATCATCGGCATCTTCAGAATCTGCCTGATCTGCATTTTCTTTATCCTCTGCAGAATCCTTTTCAGATTTATTATCAGCTTCCGAAGATACATCAGAAGAAGCATTACTTTCTGATGCTGTTTTCTGTTCCTCATAAGTTTCCTTTAATGCTGTAAGGATCTGGTCCTGCTGGTTCTCCAGGCTCTCTGTTTTGGCAGTCAGATCTGCAATATTCTGGGCCTGTTCTTTATCCTTTACTGTTCCGTTATAGAAAAATACCGCCATGATAATCAGCAAAAGTGCGATCAGACGCAGATAAAAATTTTGATTATTCACGTTGTTTCCTCTCCTTCATTTTTTTATTTTGCCGGATATGATATCTGTTTTTGGATGAAGCAAAACTTAATCATAACTAACTTTAAAAGTGTATCATTTTAGTATATAAAAATCTATATATAACAGATTCTGCTGATGTTGTTTTTTTCTCATTAAGATGACCCCGGAACAAAATCCGAGGTCATTTATTGTGTGAATTATTTACCTGTTATCGTTTATTTTACTTTTACTGTAAATACCTTCTTAACACCATTGCAGGTTACTGTGATTTTGGCAGTACCTTTTTTCTTTCCTTTTACAACGCCTTTGGAGCTTACTGTTGCAATCTTGCTGTTGCTTGACTTGTAAGTAACCTTTCCTGATGGGGTTGCCTTTGCGGAAATCTTTGTTGTTTTTCCAACTTTTACAGTTGCTGAAGATTTGGTAAGTTTCAGGGATGGATTTTTAACTGTTATCTTACAGGTTACTTTGTATTCTCCGCAGGATGCTGTGATCACTGCTGTTCCTTTTGCCTTAGCAGTTACAACACCTTTGCTGTTTACAGCAGCCACTTTTGTGTTGCTGGACTTCCATGTGATTTTATCTGTAAGGTTTGTTGTAACTTTGAGAGTGGTTTTTGTGCTGCCTTTTGTATAAAGAGTCTTGGAAGAAGTATTTAATTCAAATGTGTTTTCTGCTTCTTTATAAGTAAAAGTAAGATTATTCTTATATCCCACAGCAGTTATTTCGAAAACAGTTGTGTCTGTCACCTGAAGATCTGTGAGATCAAGAGTTCCATCTTCTTTTACAATGATTTTGCTTCCTTTTCCTGTTGCAGCATATTCTGTATCATCAACTTTTACTTTGCTGATGCTCTTAATGTATGCAGAGAACTCTTCTGCTGTAGTGCCTTTTGCTGCAACCAGTTTTGTCTCGTTACTGTCATAAGAAGCCGGCATTTTGTCTGTATTTACTGTAAATTCAGTTACAATGGCTGCATATTTTCCGCTGGCATCTGCAATTTCAACCTTATGTGTTCCCAATGCAAGAGCTCCAACTGCAAGTTTTCCGTCTGTGCAGGAAACCACTGTTTTGTCTACAGTATACTGTGCCTTGAAGTCTGCCGGCAGAGCCTGGTCAAAGGTAACTGCTGCAGATGAGTCTGTATTCATAATATCTGCTACTGTTGCCTTAATTCCTGTAGTTGTCTGCACCTTTACATCAGGGACATCAAAAATGATCATACCCTTATCTGTGTAATAAGTAACGCTGTCAATTGTTTTTCCCATGATTGATTTATAATGTGCAGAAGAAACAGGGCATCCGTGAACTTCTGTTGTATATCCGGTTCCCCAGGAAAGCATACTTCCACGCCAGATATTCTCCAGATGACGCAGGCCATAGTTGGTTCCGTCTGTAGTATTTACGGTTACACCATAGATTTTATCTGTATTTGTATCAATTACTGCTGCAAAAGCCTCATTGTTAAAATCAAGCTCATAATCACCGTAATTTGTTTCTGTTTTTAATGTAGCATCAATAGTAACGTTCTTTGTCTGGGCACCTTTCATTGCTGAGAAAGAATAGCTGCCATCTGCATTTACAGTAAGTTCTTTGTAATAAGACGGTGTTTCACTTAAAATGTAATAAGAGTAAGAGGCATTTTCAATCAGGGAATCTTTTCCTGTATAGGTGTTGCTGCTTGTCTGTCCTCTGTTTGTCACTGTGATCGTTACAGAGTCGGAATCTGTGACCTGCTTCTGATCTTTCAGAAGGGAAAGATCACTGACCTTTACAGGGAAAGTAACACCTGTTACATCGGTTCCATTGGGGTCTACGTGATAAGCGGAATTTCCGTTCATCATACCTGCGGTTCTTGATTTATTAAGAGTTGCAGATGTGAAAGCATCAACTTTTACATCATTATTTTTCAGTTCTGCCTTGTAGAAATCATCGTATGGAATATTCATAAGCACATAAGCTTCGCCCTGCTGTGCTTCTGCAGCAAAAGCATCCTGGACATCTTCGGTGGTAAATTCTTCCTGCGCATCCTCGGCGGCAAACTCTTCGGAAACAGAGAAATCTGTACTGTCTGTAAGTACCTCACTGTCTTTGAAATCAGATGCCAGAACTGCATATGGCATGCTGGTCATAGCAACTGCGGCACTCATTACAACAGGTGCTATTTTTTTCATAAGTTTTTTGTTTGTCATGTTTTTCTCCTCTTCTAAAATTTTTTTTGCGGAATCACTCTTACCAGAGGGTTAATCAACTTATTAACCAAAGGGATTTTACTTTTACCAAAAGGGAGTGACTTCTGCCAAAGATATTCATATAGGATTGCTATAGGTATGCTGTCAGCAATAATTATATAAATTAGTCACTACTAACTTATGAAATAGTAACATGTCTGTCTGAAAAAATCCACACTTTTTTATCTGGGATATTCGTCATTTTTTCTCAATAAATGCTTTCAGTAAAAATCAGTATTAGTTACATCTAACTTGTGGTTGCGGGAATATTTTTTCTGTGTTAAAATGTCTGAAGAATTCTGATAATTCCATTTTGGATTTTTTGAGAGGAGAAAATAGATTTATGAAGCAAAAAACAGCCTGCCTTGGGCTTTTTTCAGCTGTGGCGATTATTTTGGGATATGTGGAATCACTGGTGCCGGTTTTTGCGGGGATTCCGGGGATTAAACTTGGACTTGCCAATCTGGGAGTACTTTTTATTTTGAAGAAATATTCATTTAGGGAGGCTGCTCTGGTTTCTGTTGTCCGCATTCTGGTGATTGGATTTATGTTCGGAAATCTGTTCAGTATCCTGTACAGCCTGGCAGGCGCTGCACTTAGTATGACAGTTATGACGTTTATGCTGAAAAAAACCTCCTTCAGTCTGATCGGTGTCAGCGTTGCAGGAGGTGTTTCCCATAATATCGGTCAGTTGATCATTGCCATGCTGATCGTACAAAATGCAAGTGTGTTTGTATACGCACCGGCACTTCTGGTGGCAGGTGTTGCTGCCGGGGTGGTAATCGGCGGACTTACTAACGAGATTTTGAAAAGAGTTCATCTATAACTTTAAAAGCATCAGTTATCTGAATTTATAATCTTTCAGATAACTGATGCTTTTTTCAATCTTCTTCTATATGTTCCCGTCCCTGGTTGATGATCGTGCGAACATGATCATCTGCCAGAGAATAGAAAATAGATTTTCCCTCTCTGCGGCTCTTTACCAGTTTATTCTGTTTCAGAATACGAAGCTGATGAGAAATCGCAGACTGAGTCATATTCAATGCTTTAGCGAGATCGCAGACACATACCTCTGCCTCAAACAAAACAAACAAAATGCGTATTCTGGTAGAGTCTCCGAAAACCTTGAATAATTCGGCCAGATCATAAAGCTCTGTTTCTTCCGGCAGGGTTTCATCTACAATTTTAAGCAGATCTTCATGTATTTCATTACTCTCACATAATTCTTCTTTGCATACTTCCATTTTCTTACCTGTTACCTTTCCGGCTTATCACAAAAGGTTTCTGCTGATTTGCCTGTTTCTTATAAATTCTTTACAAATAATGTACGGATCGCGTTTAATACTGCGATGATCATAACACCTACATCCGCAAAAATGGCCATCCACATGTTTGCAATACCTAAAGCTCCAAGGATCAGGCAGAGAACCTTGATACCGATAGCAAAATAGATATTTTCATATACAATACGGATACATTTACGTGCAATTTTGATTGCTTTGGAAATCTTCAGAGGATCATCATCCATCAGAACGATATCTGCTGCTTCGATAGCTGCATCTGAACCAAGTGCTCCCATCGCAATACCAATATCGGCTCTGGATAATACAGGAGCATCATTGATACCGTCACCTACGAATGCAAGTTTATCCTTTTCAGATTTCTGATTAAGAAGTTCTTCTACCCTGGAAACTTTGTCAGCAGGTAAAAGTTCGCTGTATACTTCCTGGATTCCCAGTTCTTCGGCAACCTGATCTGCAACACGTTTTGAATCGCCTGTCAGCATAACAGTCTTGCTGATTCCGGCTTTCTTCAGTTCAGCGATTGCCTCTTTTGCATGAGGTTTGATGATATCGGATATCAGGATATGTCCTGCATATTTGCCGTCAATGGCCATATGCACAACAGTTCCTACATGATGGCAATCCTGATAAGCAATGCCAAGTCTGTTCATTAATTTGGTATTACCGGCAGCTACAGATATGCCGTCAACTTTGGCAATCACACCATTACCACTGATTTCTTCAATATCAGTAACACGATTTCTGTCGATTGGTTTTCCGTATGCTTTCTGCAGGCTCTTGCTGATCGGATGAGAAGAAGAACACTCCGCAAGGGCTGCATATTCCAGAAGCTTCTCTTCACTGTCCAGACAAAGACCTGTGCCGTAAACAACTTCACCGGCCTTTTTTTCCACAGGGGCAAGGTGGTTCTTGTATATTTCCTTGTATTCCTCGGCTTTATAATAGCCCAGATGGTTCTTGTAGCAGTACCAGTAGATCACTTCTTCAGGATTGTGGAAATCAAAATCCTGCTCACGGAGAACTCTTGTGAGGAAATCCGACACATCCTCCGTGCTCATTCGAAGCCCAAATCCCAGCAGAAAAACTGTTTCACGCTTCACAGAAGCCTGAGTCAGCCAGTTATTTACCAGTGAACTCAGCTTGGCTGATGTGGGAGACATGGATTTCGGGGTGTAAGTCTCCTTGAAAGATTCCACCACGATCTCCTTATAAACCTCCTGGGGTACCTGAGAAAAAGGCTCCTCAAGTTCTGCCCTCTCATAAACATATCTCTTCAGATAATCACCGAAAGATACAAGCTCCATTTCTTTGTAAAGATAATGAAAAATAACGTCAGCATCTTCATCCTCAAAGGAATCCAGACTGACAATCTGACGGAATTTCTGCGCCGCCTTTTTGGTAAATTCAAAGTCCTTCACAGAATCGAAGGCAACTGTCTGTTCAAAATCAAGATCCTGCATTCGATTTCTCATCTTAAATTCTCCTTATCCCTTTTATTACTCCCCGGCAGAACTGCCAGGCCGGTATCGTTACCGCCCGGTGCTATGCCGCTCTGCCCATCTTTTGAGAGGATTTTTTTCTTCGTAGCCACTGATCTGCGCCAGAACCATTGTCACATTATCCCGGCCGCCTTTTTCCAGAGCTTCTCCAAGAAGTTCTTCCACCTTCTCTTCTGCTGTGGAATTTTTAGTCAGAACTGCCTGGATCTCCTCATCAGAAAGCATATCTGTCACTCCGTCTGAGCAGATGAGATAACTGCTTCCATCCTGATAACCGATCTCCACGACAGAAGGCTCCAGTGCCATATTCTCCTCCTGGAAACCCAGATATTGTGTCAGAGGTGCTTTTCCCAGCATCTTTCCGCCAATCACATGATCTGTGGAAATCTGCTGAAGTTTTCCCTGAAAATGGCGGTAAATACGGCTGT
>ERZ773108.2865-NODE-2865-length-14103-cov-22.471455_pt1 | contig 14103 bp, 14 predicted proteins | sample MGYA00580570_ERZ773108 | MGnify/ENA primary metagenome ERZ773108 (study PRJEB29015, sample SAMEA2737840) | human gut metagenome | biome: human gut; feature: human-associated habitat; material: faeces | place: China | collected 2012 ...
CGACAGTTCAATCCGGATGCTCCTGATGAGCGTTGGGTAACGGACATAACCTACATCAGGACCCACGAAGGCTGGCTGTATCTTGCCGTTGTTGTTGATCTGTTCTCACGCAAAATTATCGGCTGGTCCATGCAATCCCGGATGACAAAGGACATTGTCCTGAACGCACTGCTGATGGCTGTATGGCGGCGTAATCCCGAAAAACAGGTGCTGGTTCATTCGGATCAGGGCAGTCAGTACACAAGCCATGAGTGGCAGTCGTTCCTGAAATCACACGGCCTGGAGGGTAGCATGAGCCGTCGCGGTAACTGCCATGATAATGCGGTTGCAGAAAGTTTTTTCCAGTTGTTGAAACGTGAACGGATAAAGAAAAAGATCTACGGAACGCGGGAAGAAGCCCGCAGTGATATTTTTGATTACATCGAAATGTTTTATAACAGTAAGCGTCGGCATGGTTCCAGCGAACAGATGTCACCGACAGAATATGAAAACCAGTATTATCAACGGCTCGGAAGTGTCTAGATTATCCGTGGCGATTCAAGGTAACTGTTACGACAACGCTCCGATGGAAAGCTTCTGGGGAACGCTGAAAAATGAGAGCCTGAGCCACTATCGTTTTAATAACCGGGATGAAGCCATCTCAGTAATACGGGAATACATTGAGATTTTCTACAATCGTCAGCGTCGTCACTCTCGTCTGGGGAATATCTCCCCGGCAGCCTTCAGGGAAAAATATCATCAGATGGCTGCTTAAAAAAAGAACAAATGGTAGTGTCCGCTATTGCCAGTACACCTCAACATTCCACCATGCATTCCGATTAACGCCGCATAGCCAGTTGAACTTTGCTACTTTGTGAGAGGTAGTACCTTCTATCCAGTGCGAATTTAATTAATGGAATAAATGATTATGAGTGAAAATGATACAATCCCAAAGAAGTCTACAAGTCAGATTAACAAAGCGGTATTCTTTACATCTGCTTTGCTAATTTTCCTTCTTGTCGCCTTTGCCGCCGTATTCCCGGATGTCGCCGACAAAAATTTTAAACTACTTCAGCAACAAATCTTCACGAATGCCAGCTGGTTCTACATCCTTGCTGTGGCCCTGATTTTACTGAGTGTCACGTTCCTTGGACTCTCACGCTACGGTGATATCAAGCTGGGCCCGGACCATGCGCAGCCTGATTTCAGCTACCACTCCTGGTTTGCGATGCTTTTTTCGGCAGGGATGGGGATCGGCCTGATGTTCTTTGGCGTTGCCGAACCTGTAATGCATTATCTTTCGCCACCCGTAGGCACTCCAGAAACCGTTGCGGCAGCTAAGGAAGCAATGCGTCTGACCTTTTTCCACTGGGGACTGCACGCATGGGCAATTTATGCCATTGTGGCGCTGATTCTGGCGTTCTTCAGTTACCGTCACGGTCTGCCTTTAACTCTGCGCTCCGCACTCTATCCCATTATTGGCGATCGCATATACGGACCTGTAGGACATGCGGTTGATATTTTCGCTGTTATAGGCACGGTCTTTGGCGTTGCGACATCACTGGGTTACGGTGTTTTGCAGGTGAATGCCGGTTTGAACCATCTTTTCGGGGTGCCCATCAATGAAACGGTGCAGGTAATTCTGATCGTGGTCATCACGGGGTTAGCGACGATTTCAGTGGTGTCCGGTCTGGATAAGGGAATACGTATCCTGTCTGAACTCAATCTGGGTCTGGCTTTGTTGCTCCTGGCGCTGGTCCTATGTCTGGGACCAACCGTGCTTCTGCTGAAGTCATTTGTGGAAAATACGGGCGGTTATCTTTCGGAACTGGTGAGTAAAACGTTCAACCTTTACGCGTATGAGCCCAAGTCGAGCAACTGGCTGGGGGGCTGGACATTACTGTACTGGGGATGGTGGCTTTCATGGTCGCCGTTTGTGGGGATGTTCATCGCACGGGTCTCCCGCGGGCGAACCATTCGCGAGTTTGTCACCGGCGTGCTGTTTGTTCCCGCGGGTTTTACGCTAATGTGGATGACGGTGTTTGGTAACAGCGCGATCTATCTCATTATGAACCAGGGGGCCACAGACCTCGCCAATACTGTTCAGCAGGATGTGGCGCTGGCCCTGTTTAATTTCCTGGAGCATTTCCCGTTCTCTTCTGTGCTGTCATTCATTGCAATGGCGATGGTCATCGTCTTCTTTGTAACGTCTGCTGATTCGGGGGCAATGGTTGTGGATACTCTGGCATCAGGTGGAGTGGCAAACACACCCGTCTGGCAGCGAATATTCTGGGCCTCGCTCATGGGCATTGTTGCAATTGCGCTTCTCCTTGCCGGAGGGCTAAGTGCGCTGCAAACGGTGACAATAGCGAGTGCATTGCCCTTCTCAGTGATCTTACTAATATCTATATACGGACTTTTAAAAGCTTTGCGCCGGGATTTGACCAAGCGTGAAAGCCTGAGCATGGCGACAATTGCTCCTACGGCTGCACGTAACCCAATTCCTTGGCAGAGAAGGTTACGCAATATCGCGTATCTGCCGAAGCGATCTCTTGTGAAACGTTTTATGGACGACGTTATCCAGCCCGCCATGACGCTGGTTCAGGAGGAACTGAACAAGCAGGGGACGATAAGCCACATTAGTGATGCAGTCGACGATCGTATTCGTCTTGAAGTCGATTTGGGCAACGAGCTGAATTTTATATATGAAGTGAGGCTTCGCGGGTATATCTCACCGACCTTCGCGCTCGCCGCAATGGATAATGATGAGCAGCAGACTGAACAACATCGATATTATCGCGCTGAGGTTTATCTCAAAGAAGGCGGTCAAAATTATGATGTGATGGGCTGGAACCAGGAACAGCTGATTAATGACATACTGGACCAGTACGAAAAACACCTGCACTTCCTGCACCTGGTTCGTTAATAGCAACATGCCGTCCTGGGGGCGGCAATTATTATCCCGGCCGCAATATGAGGGAATGCAGAATGATTTCACGCTGGAAATGGATGCTGAAGCAGACAATTAAAAAACTATGGTTCAGGGCAACGTTATTCGCAATTGTCGCGATAATAACGGCCCTTTTATCAATTCTTTTTAAATCAATGATTCCTGAGTCGGTTTCCGTGAAGGTTGGTGCGGAAGCAGTCGATAACATTCTGAACATACTGGCATCGAGTATGCTGGCAGTGACCACATTTTCGCTAAGTATCATGGTCACAGCCTACGGTTCAGCCACTACTAATGTGACTCCCAGAGCTACGCGTTTAGTTGTTGAAGACGTCACCACACAAAATGTACTGGCCACCTTCATCGGTTCTTTTCTCTTCAGTCTGGTAGGGATTATTGCCCTCAATATGGGAGCTTATGGAGAAAGGGGGAGAGTCATTTTATTCATTGTCACACTGGTTGTCATTGCCTTAATCCTCATCACATTGCTTCGCTGGATACAGCATTTGACCTCTCTGGGGAGGGTAGGTGAGACAACGGCACAAGTAGAACAGGCGGCCATCGAAACATTTATTGCGAGAGCAAGAAATCCCTGTCTCGGCGGATATCCATGGCTTGAGAACAATGAACAGCCGAAAGGAACGGTTGCAGTTTATCCGAAGAAGATTGGCTATGTTGAATATATTGATATGGTGAAACTTAGCAAGCTGCTGACCAATGATCCCTGTCATGTATACCTCGTGGCGCAGCCAGGCAGTTTCATACATCCGTCCATGCCAGTTTTGTACCTGAGTGAGGGCCAGGAGTCGTCAATCAGCACCGATTTACTTGAGACGCTTATTGTCTCGGATGCACGTTCATTTGCTCAGGATCCTCGATTTTGTCTTAGCGTCATGGCCGAGATAGCCTGCCGGGCCCTTTCCCCTGCAGTGAACGATCCTGGAACCGCCATTGATGTCATTGGCAGAGGTGTTCGTATACTTTCCACTTACGCGCAGAATAAATCTGATGAAATAGAAGTGAAATATCCTTCAGTACATGTTGCACCACTTCAGAATAACGATCTACTGCAAGACTTTTTCTCACCTGTCGCGCGCGATGGTGCCAGTATGAGGGAGATTCAGATAAGAGTCCTTAAAGGACTGTCGATGCTGAGTAAGGGTTGGCCTGGGATATTTGCTGAAGCCGCACATACTCTGGCATTTGAAACATTAGAGCATGCAACTCGTGCTGACCATATAGATTCTGATAGATATCTAATAAAATCAATTTATTATAATTTATTTAGTGGCGAAGATTCTAATAAAAAACCATAGCTGCAGAGCAAGCGATTCGGTTGTTGGCAAGTCAAGGGCAAAGCATTCGCGTGAGAATGGGCGTATGCTTTGTGCCAAAAGCAAACGTTGCTAATTCTGCACTGTTCAGCGATGGTGCAGTAGCGACAGGCACTGCCACTGTCCAGTCGGCAAAAGCGAACACTTTGCCACTGCGGGGGTAAGCTGATTGAAGCTCTCGCGCAAAATCACTTATTCTTTTGCGTTAATAAAATGTAGGAGATGAGTCATGACAGGCGAAAATCGTGGCCGGGGAAGGCCGCGAAAGACAGAAAGTACCTATGCAGATACTCGTAATGATCTGATCCGCAGCGGCCTTGAACTACTGACGCAGAATGGTTTTCTTGCGACGGGAGTCGATGCCATTGTTAAAAATGCCAATGTCCCTAAAGGCTCATTTTATTACTACTTTAAGAGTAAAGAGGATTATGCTCAGACCGTTCTGAACGCCTATGACAGTTTCTTCGAGCATAAACTCAAAAAACATCTACATGAATCATCCTGCACACCAATGGTACGTCTGGAAAATTTCATCAATGATGCCTGTGAGGGGATTAAAAAATACAATTTTACCCGCGGCTGCCTGGTTGGAAATATGATGCAGGAGACTCCGGGGCTTCCCCAATCCTTTATTAAAGTGCTACAGAATATTCTTGAGAGCTGGCAGGCACTTGTTGCGGCCTGCCTGTCCGACGCGTTATCTTCAGGCGAAATAAGTTCAAATATGAATAATACACAACTGGCGGCTATTTTCTGGAGTGGCTGGGAAGGTGCGGTAATGCGTTCCAAACTATATTGTTCTACTGAGCCTGTGTACGACTTCTGGAGCTATTTCAAAACCTCGGTACGCTATCAGTCTTCTCAGGAAGCAACAACTGGCCAGTAAAAGGGGCCGCAGCCCCTAAAACTTATTATACCAAGCCTGAGCTCGGCATCCATCTAATCAGTTACATTGAATGACTGCACGACCGCGAATTCCGCCACTCAGAAGTTTTTCAGCCACAGTGATGGCGTCACTGAGCGGATAAACGGTAGTGAGACTATCCATTCTGGACTCTGGCAAATACTGTACCGCCTGTTGCCAGATTGCTGCTCTTTTCTCTTTCGCGAACATGACACTATCAATCCCTTTCAGCGTGACACCGCGCAGAATAAACGGAGCCACATTGCCCATCAAATCCATCCCCTGAGCCATGCCGCAGGCTGCAACAATACTGCCATATCGGACCCCGGCGCAGGCATTGCAGAGTGTGTGGCTACCGACTGTATCAATGGCGGCAGCCCAGCGTTCTTTTTGTAACGGTTTTCCAGGGGAGGCAAGCTCGGAGCGATTAATAATCTCCTCTACACCGACCGTTTTATAAAGCCAGGCAGCTTCTTCCGGACGACCAGTAGATGCGGTCACGCGGTAACCCATCGACGCCAAGATCATGGCCGCAATACTCCCGACACCTCCGCTGGCACCGGTTACAAGTACCGGGCCATCTTTAGGCTTAATACCATGATTCATGTCACGAACGGTGCAATAGTGATCCACACCCAACGCCTGAAATCAGATCCAGGGGGTAATCTGCTCTCCTGATTCAGGAGAGTTTATGGTCACTTTTGAGACAGTTATGGAAATTAAAATCCTGCACAAGCAGGGAATGAGTAGCCGGGCGATTGCCAGAGAACTGGGGATCTCCCGCAATACCGTTAAACGTTATTTGCAGGCAAAATCTGAGCCGCCAAAATATACGCCGCGACCTGCTGTTGCTTCACTCCTGGATGAATACTTCAGTTATCTACGGCACAACGTCAGGGCCGTTATAAAACGACGCTTCAGCGTGGAGTAATGGCCCCCCGCCTGCTCATCATTGATGAAATAGGCTATCTGCCGTTCAGTCAGGAAGAAGCAAAACTGTTCTTCCAGGTCATCGCTAAACGTTACGAAAAGAGCGCAATGATCCTGACATCCAATCTGCCGTTCGGGCAGTGGGATCAAACGTTCGCCGGTGATGCAGCACTGACCTCAGCGATGCTGGACCGTATCTTACACCACTCACATGTCGTTCAAATCAAAGGAGAAAGCTATCGACTCAGACAGAAACGAAAGGCCGGGGTTATAGCTGAAGCTAATCCTGAGTAAAACGGTGGATCAATATTGGGCCGTTGGTGGAGATATAAGTGGATCACTTTTCATCCGTCGTTGACAATTCAATAATGCGTCGACACAAAGCATCGCGGTAAAACCAGCTGTTCCTATTGCCATTACATGTTTGCTATTTGCGCCAGCCGGGAGCGGCGTCAGCCAGTCTCCCTTTACCCGCGCTTTTTCGGAAAGCCCACCCCAATGTTTTTCTCCTACACCCCAGCCGGTCAGCAGGACCTTATCCCCGGTCTGATATTCAGGATGTGAGCTGGCGGACACTGTACCGGCAAAATCAATGCCTGGCACCATTGGAAAGTGCCGGACGATAGGCCCGCGGCCCGTAATAGCCAGTGCGTCTTTGTAGTTGATAGATGAACAGTCGACATTGACCTCCACATCCCCCTGTGGCAGCTCGCTTTCAGCGATTTCAGCAATTTGGGTACTGTAGCGACCATCCATCTTACTGATTAATAAGGATTTAAACATTTTTTCTCGTCTTTCTGGTTTGATGTCATTGAGCTATAAAGTAGTCAATAAACAATATTGACCGATCGTCTAATAATCAACGCTAATATCCCAGTGTTTGTCAGAAAACAAGAATTGCTTTTCTTTTCATCAGGTTAAATCTATCTTTTTTGATTAATATCAAACCAGATTCGGTGTTCAATTATATAGGCATCAATGTTAGCGGTCCTACAAGATACGCAGTCGATGCTTCAGGGCGTACTGATGAAATAAAACAAGTAGGCTGAGATTAGTTGGTCTGCTCATCGCTCACAGCGGACCTTCAGCTTCGTTAGCCAAGCGCTGACATAGTTACCGATGTAGCGTGTTAATCTGTCGGGAGCATAGCCGAAATCACTTAACCCATTAGACTTCACCTAAAACTGCAAAAATTACCGTCTTTGTCACACTCACCGAGTTTAATCAAACTAACACTGTACATAGTGCGAACAAGAGCCAACCAGAAAGACTGTTCAGCATCAACAGTGAAGTTTTTCCCCGCCACTTCCCCGCAATTCCTCCGCAGTTTTCCCACTAGAGAGTTCGACACATCCCTTGCATACCAACGCTTTGATTCAAATCTCGGTAGTGCATCCAATTAGTAGAATATGTGTTTTTCGATAAATGCTCCGATCACTTTTTCGTGGATCTCAACTGAGCGTGAGAAGCAGATTGTTTTACGAGCCAACCGCTTAATGTGGGTGCGTAGCGTCAGATTATTACGCTCAATGCGTTGGGTGAATATTTTGCCGGTCAGATGCTTATTCTTCGGCACCACCCGGCCATAGCTGCCCCAGTCATCGCTGGTGAGCATGCCGATATTGAAGGGTGTAAGCAGTGCCAGTAGCTCCCGGCACGTTTGATCGGTTCGGAGACCAAAAGTGTAGGCCAGTACACCGCCTGTTTTGGTGTTGTACGCGTACCAGAGCCAGTGTAGCCGGGCTTTACTGCCAACGTAGCTCCATTGCTCATCAAGCTCGCAGATAAGCGCCACATCAGCATGGGCAACAGGCGAAGAAGTTATTCGCGTTGGCGCGAGTTTTTTAAAGTCCGGATGACGGTGTTAATACCAATTTTCAGTGTCCTAGCGGTATCGCGAACCCCGGCACCATTAAAGTCCATTTCAGTGATCAGCTCTTTCATACCCGGCTTACGTGCTTGATAAGTATAAGTGAGCTGAAACACACGGTGGCAGTCACGGCAGCGAAATCTGTCACGGCCTTTAGGGTTCTGACCATGGCGGTAAACCTGAGCTGACTGACAACGGGGACAATGAATATTAACGCTGGCCATGAGATAACCTCAAAAGCCCGTATTATACATCAGATTCAACCAATTAGAGGCATCACCCTTTCCTACATTCGTAGGACTTTGATTACATATAGCAAGGGTTAATTCTTATATACATAGAATAAATTAGGAATATAATGAATTTTATCGTGACGACCTTATTTATAATTAATTTATATCATCAGAGAAATTAGTGTCCACAACATGAAGCCTTACAAAGAGATTCTATGATTTAAAAAAAATAAGAGCCAGCTTATGCATATCGATTCGACTGAAAAAAATAATAAACAAAAGTTGGGCTTGCTTGCGCTAACATCCATTGTCGTGAGCTCGATGATCGGCAGCGGCGTTGACGGACTCCCCCAGAATATGGCGGAGAATTCTGCCGTGGGCCCGGTGGCGATAGCATGGATAGTCTGTGGTATCGGCATGTTTTTCATCTCCAGAACTTTTATCGTGCTGTCAAACATTAGACCTGATCTCCAGTCAGGAGTTTATATGTATGCCCGGGAAGGGTTCGGCCGATTTACGGCATTTAACGTCGCCTGGGGCTACTGGCTGATGACTATATTCAGCAACGTCGCCTTTGCCATTATGGTGATGGATACGCTGAATTATTTCTTACCAGGTGATTTCAAGGGAGGGAACAATATTCCTTCCGTTATCGGTGCCTCTCTGCTGATATGGGGATTCAACTTTTTAGTCCTCTCCGGTACCCGCATTGCCGGGTCGATTAACATCGTCGGCACGCTGGCCAAACTGATCCCGCTGGTGGCCTTTATTATTATTCTCATGCTGTTTATGAAGTACACCACGTTCGCAGATAACGTCTGGGGGCACAGCGCGAGTAAGGCCAGTCAGGACCTAGGCTCTATTTTCTCACAGGTAACTTCACCGCTTAGCGTGGCACTCTGGAGCTTCATCGGCGTTGAGGGGGCTGTCGCTCTTTCCGGTCGGGCCAAAAATAAACGCGACGTGGGTAAAGCCACATTCATTGGCTTCGTTGTATCACTGATTATCTGTCTGCTAGTCTCCATCCTGCCGTTTGGCGTGCTGACTCAACATGAGCTCAGCGCAATTCCAACCCCATCCACCGCCGGTATTCTGAAGATTGTTGTCGGTGAATGGGGGAAAATTATGATTATCTTGGGGGTGCTGATTTCGGTGCTTACCAGCTGGCTGGCGTGGACCATCATCTGCGCCGAACTGCCTATGGTGGCCGCGCAGAACGGTACATTCCCGAAACCGTTTAGCAAAAAAAATGTGAAGGGTTCGGCCTCGGTTTCGCTTTATATAAGCAGTGCGTTTATGCAAATCGTCGTACTTCTGGTCTACTTTTCTAACGATGCTTGGCTTGCAATGCTGGCTATCTCTGCCCTGACCGTTTTACCTGCGTATTTAATGACCACGGCATACCTGTTTAAACTCTGTATTAGCGGCGAGTATGCCAGCTATACCACGAATCACAGCCGCAGCGCCGCGCTGGTCAGCAGTATTATCGGCTTTGTATTCTGCCTGTTTATGTTCTACGCCAGTGAAATCAAATATCTGGCGATGGTTCCGGTGCTGCTTACGCTGGGCGTGCCCCTGTTTATCTGGGCAAGAAAAAAAGACGATCGCGCAGATAAAATATTTACGCTATGCGAACTGGCATTTTTTATTTTACTGCTGGTCCTCGACATCATTGTTTTTATTCTACTGCATTATAAAACGATACATTTTTAGTCCGGATTAATTCACAGCAAGTTAAGGTGACGACAATGTCTATTTCTTAGGCATGACATCCTCACAGTCAAATACTATCTGAACAGTAGCAATGGAGACACCTAATGAAATTTAACCACAATATTTTATTTATTTCCTCACAATATCTTGATGGCGACAACCCTTCGCAGCAGGTACTGGAAGAGCTTCAAACCGAACTCGCGGAACGCGGTTTTAAAATTCATCTCACGCACCAGATCTCTGATGGCTTAAAAATCATCGAAAAAAGCCCCCAATACAGCATGATTGGTTTTTACTGGGAGCCAGACAATCCGACCTTTGCAGAAGAGCTACAGCACTTTATCAGCATATTCCGCAAAAGAAATGCAGCGACGCCGCTGATAATTTTCTCAGAACAGAATATTACCGATCGTATCCCACTCGACGTCTTAAAAGAGGTCAGCGAATATGTTTATCTGTTCTCTGAATCCGCCGCCTTCACTGCCAATCGACTGTACTCCTTAGTCCACCGCTATGCGGATAAGCTCCTTCCTCCCTACTTTAAAACCCTTAAGAACTTTACCGAGGACGGTGACTATTACTGGGACTGCCCGGGGCATATGGGGGGAATGGCCTATCTGAAACATCCTGTTGGCATTGAGTTCATTAACTTCTTTGGCGAAAACATGATGCGCGCTGATATTGGCGTGGCTACCGCGGAGATGGGGGATTATCTGATCCACGCCGGACCGCCTAAAAAATCGGAAGAAATTGCGGCCCGATTGTTTGGCTCTGATTGGACCTTCTACGGTGTTTCCGGCTCATCGGGGTCGAACCGTATTGTGGCCCAGGCTGCGGTTGGCGCAGATGAAATTGCCATTATTGACCGAAATTGCCACAAGTCACTTAATCATGGCCTGACCCTGTCTCAGGCAAGGCCGGTTTACCTGAAACCTACCCGCAACGCGTGGGGGCTGATTGGGCCTATCCCGACCGGACGCATGAAGAAGGCCAGTATTGATGCGCTGGTGGCAAACAGCCGACTGGCACCTGGTGCGGTCAGCCAGTCCCCGTCCTACGCCGTGGTAACCAACTGCACCTATGATGGCTTCTGTTATAACGTGAACGATGTAGTCAGGCACCTGGGTGAAAGCGCACCGCGCATCCATTTTGATGAAGCATGGTATGCCTATGCGCGTTTCCATCCGCTATACCAGAGTCGCTATGCCATGGACGCGGAGGAAACGCCAAATCGTCCAACCCTATTCGCCGTACAGTCCACCCATAAAATGCTGCCCTCACTCTCCATGGCCTCAATGATTCATGTGAAGAAAAGCGATCGCGCGCCGCTTAATTTCGATGACTTTAACGATGCCTTTATGATGCACGGCACGACCTCACCCTACTACCCGATCATTGCATCAATTGATGTGGCGGTAAGCATGATGGAGGGTGAATCCGGTTATTCGCTTGTGCAGGAGTCAATTGAAGAAGCGATTGCCTTCCGTAAAGCCGTGGTCAGCGTCAAACGCCAGCTCCAAGAGCAGGAAGGTGGTGACGCCTGGTTCTTCGATGTGCTTCAACCAACCGAAGTGCAGGACAGCGATTCTGGGCAGCGATACAGTTTTGAAGAGGCACCCGTATCGCTGCTGAGCCACAGCGCCGACTGCTGGTCGCTGCGCTCCGGTGAACGCTGGCACGGTTTTGCCGATGATGATCTGGTCGAAACCAACAGTATGCTCGATCCAGTAAAAGTGACCCTGACTTGTCCTGGGATCGGCCCGAAGGGAGAATACCAGAAGAACGGTATTCCGGGATATTTGCTGACCCGTTTTCTCGATGACCGTCGCATTGAAATTGCCCGTACTGGTGACTACACCGTGCTGATCCTGTTCTCCGTCGGCATCACCAAAGGCAAATGGGGAACTCTGATTGAAAGCCTGCTGGCCTTTAAAAAGCATTACGACAATGACGATCTGGCCACAGATGCTATCCCGTCGCTGAAAGCGCATTCTCCACACTACGACACGCTAACCCTCAAGGAGCTATGTCAGACAATGCATGAAAAAATGGATGAGCTGGAGCTGATGTCGCATATCAACGACGCGGTAAACACCGATCCGGAACCGGTTATGACCCCGGCAGAAGCCTATCAGAAAGTCGTACGCTACAAAACCGAGCATATCCGGCTGGATGATTTTAGCGGCAGAATTGCCGCCAGCATGCTCGTCCCATACCCCCCAGGTATTCCTGTACTGATGCCGGGCGAACGGATGCCGCAAGGTAACAAGGGCATTATTGGCTATCTGCGCGCCCTGCAGGAATTCGATAAGCAATTCCCAGGTTTTGAACATGAGATCCAGGGCGTTAACGTCGATGAAAACGGGGACTTCTGGGTCAGAGCGATTGTGGAAGAAGAACGCGATGGGCACTCGCTACCCGGCCACATAACTTTTAAACGCCAGGTCTCTGGTATTAAAAAGGGCCGCCAGTAGGCGGGTGAAAGAACAATACCGTCGGATCGCCTGCAATCCGACGACAATATTACAGAATAGCTGAGGGAAACGTTATGGCAGAGCAATCTTCAGATGTAAAAAATAGTGACAATAGCGCCGGAGGACATAAGCTGGGGCTTATATCCCTCATCGCTATTGTCGTTGGCTCCATGCTGGGAGGCGGCGTTTTCAGTCTGCCGCAAAACACGGCGGCCTCTTCTGCACTAGGGCCTGTAATCATTGCATGGATTATTGCCGGGATCGGTATTTATTTTATCGCAAACTCCTTTCGCGTACTATCAGATCTGCGCCCGGACCTTCAGGCTGGGGTGTATATGTATGCCCAGGAAGGTTTTGGTTCCTTTATTGGCTTTAACGTCGCCTGGGGCTACTGGCTGATGACCGCATTTGGCAACGTTGCCTTTGCGGTAATTTTAATGGATGCTTTTAATCAGTTTATGCCGGGAGTTTTTACGGATGGTAATAATCTGAACTCCATTATCTGCGGCTCAGTGCTGATCTGGGGCTATAATTTCCTTGTTCTGTCCGGGACGAAAGTGGCCGGATTTGTTAACACCTTGGGAACCATCGCCAAGCTCGTCCCTCTGATCCTATTCGTATTACTGCTGGGTGTGCTGATCGATTATTCGGACCTGTTTAAAAACTTTTGGGGAGAATCACCCGCGATCCTCAGCGGCAACGGAAATGACGCCGTACCAGTATCGCTGCTGTCTCAGATTCTGGCACCGATGACCGTAACGCTCTGGGCCTTTATTGGCGTCGAGGGAGCGGTTGTTCTATCCGGACGGGCCAAAAATAAACAGGACGTAGGGAAAGCCACACTAATCGGCTTTCTGCTGGCGCTAATTATTTATATGTTAATGTCCATTCTGCCGTTCGGTGTAATGCCTCAGGCAGAACTAGCGCAGGTCAGTAACCCCTCTACCGCAGGCGTGCTCGCCCACGTTGTCGGTCAGTGGGGCGACTGGCTGATGAGCGCGGGGCTGATTATTTCTGTTCTGGCAGGCTGGCTTGCCTGGACCATGCTATGCGCTGAAATACCGATGGTAGCAGGACAGAAAGGCGCTTTCCCGCGCGCGTTTGCCCGAACGAACAGTAAACAGGCGGCCAATGTGTCACTGTGGGTTAGTAGCTTTGTGATGCAGGCGGCCATGTTACTTGTTTATTTTTCAAATAATGCTTGGACCACCATGTATAATATCAGTGCGCTGATGGTTGTTCCGGCCTATATTACCACCACTCTATATCTGACCAGTATTTGCAGAAACGGAAAATATGATCAGTATGCAAAAAAAGGCCGCAGGCTGGCTTTGACCAGCGGTGTTTTAGGCGCACTATTCTGTATGTTTATTCTTTACGCCAGCCAGATTGAGTATGTTGCATTAATTCCTATCCTGTTGACCTGTGGTCTGCCGGTCTTTATCTGGTCAAGAAAAGAAAAAAATGATGGTCAGCCGATATTTACCAAAAAAGAGCTGATTTATCTGATTATGCTGTTGCTGTGCGATATTATCGTCGTTGCCCTGTTTATTGGTGGATATTTAAAAGTATAAGTCCGAGTTAAATCTTTACTGGGCTAGTAATGCCGCCTTTTAAACAAGAAGGGCGGCAATCTTACTGAAATTAGTATGCTGCAAATCGGTAATGCTGCCAACTTACTGATTTAGTGTATGATGGTGATTTTAAGGTGCTTGC
>ERZ773108.2870-NODE-2870-length-14055-cov-22.813929_pt1 | contig 14055 bp, 10 predicted proteins | sample MGYA00580570_ERZ773108 | MGnify/ENA primary metagenome ERZ773108 (study PRJEB29015, sample SAMEA2737840) | human gut metagenome | biome: human gut; feature: human-associated habitat; material: faeces | place: China | collected 2012 ...
AGGCATCGACAATACCAATCATTTCATCCACCTGTTCAAAAAGCACACCGGTGTCACACCCTTCGTCTACAGGCAGAATGCACCGCAGTCTATACGTGAGACACACTGTCCTTCAGTACCAGTCGGCCTTCCACCACGGTAACTCCGGACTTATAATTATCACTGGTGATCTTCTTGATCATATTATGAATGGCTCTTCTCGCCATCTCTCCCATATCTACTTCATACGTCGTGATATGGATGTCACTGAGCCCCGGATACAGGTAGTTATCAAAGCCGACCACAGAGATGTCCTCCGGCACACGATATCCGTTCTCTCTCAGTTTCTTGATCAGAAAGCTCGCAGTCAGATCGCAGTTGCATACGAATGCGGTAGGCATATCCTTGGGAAGCTGCAACATATTCACCGTATCGATCTTACCTGTCTCAATGTGCCGATCGTCCACGACCCATTCCTTTTTCTGCTCCAGTCCCAGCTCCAAAAGAGCCTTCTGATAACCAAAATACCGGTCCGTAATACTCTCGGTAGCAAGCAGGGTTCCCACATAAGCAATTTTGTGATGTCCCATCCGATACAGATAGTAGGTCAGTTCATAGGTTCCGTAATAACTGTTGGAAATAACGGAATCGCTGGCTTCCCTTCCGTTATAATAGTCCAGATAGATCACCGGGATCCCGGCTTCTGTATTCAGATGCTGCAGGTAAGTATCCATCATCTTACCGATAACGATAATGCCATCCACCTTGCGTTCCTGTACCAGCTTCGGCATTCTGCCGTTCTCTTCCTCTGACATTCCGATGACCTCCAGCATGGTAAAGCATTCCTTTGCCGTGGCTCTGGTAGCTACCGCCTGGTACATCTGCCAGTAAAACGATTCATATTTATCAAGGAATCTCTCAGAGATCAGAATACCGATATTGTAGCTCTTCTGGTTCTGACTTTTTCTTGCCGCTGACGGCTGCTGATAACCCAGTTCCTCCGCAATGCTGCGGATCTTCTCCCGGACTTCCTCGCTGACGCCTTTTTGTCCGGACAGTGCCTTGGACACTGTTACTGTGCTGACTCCAACTCTCTCTGCGATATCTGCTAATTTTACTGCTTTTGCCATAATTTTGTACTCCTTATCGCTATTTTTCTACACATTTCCCGATAAATCGTCAATTATACTTCCATATTAGATTTCTCAAAATCGTTTGTCAAGGCATGTCACTGCCTTAATTTTACACCTCGGTCAGATGGATCAGCTTACTGCGGTAGTCTCCCCACAGAGGTGTCACCAGCAGTCCTGCCTGCATCAGCACGTCGCCGCCAAAGATTTCCCCGGTCTCCTCGATGCGATACTGTTTCTCCGGTGCCAGGCCTTTCAGACGTACTCTCCTGCTGTGGAAGTTCGGTCGGGAAAGTACCTGTACATAGGTTACCAACGCTTCTTTCTGATCCTTGGATGTCACCTGATAGCAGTCATAATTACCGTTTTCCAAAAATGATGCAATCCGGGAATAATCTCCTCTGCGGATCAGGTCGTTGTATTTATGATACATGGCGGTCTGTGCGGGGATCTGCTGTCTGTCCTCCTCCGGGATCTTCGTAATGTCCAGTTCATAGCCGAAGGTGCCTGCCAGTGCCACATGACCTCTGGTCTCAAAAGGAGTCACTCTTCCCACCGTATGGTTGGGGCAGTCCGATACATGGGCGCCCATGGTGGACAGCGGATACAATAACATCGTGCCCTCCTGAATTTTCAATCGCTCAATGGCATCCATGTCATCGGAGCACCAGATCTGCGGGCTGTAATATAACATACCCGGATCAAATCTCGCTCCGCCGCCGGAGCAGTTCTCCAGAAGCAGATGCGGGAATTCCTGCAGCAGTCTGTCCTGCAGTTCATACACACCCAGCACATATCTGTGATAGAGCTCTCCCTGACGGTCCGCGGGCAATTCCACGCTACCAAGGTCCGACAGCTGCCTGTTCATGTCCCATTTCACATATTCAATATTGGCACTGTGCAGCACTGCCGCCACGCTTTCAAAGGCATGATCTCTGACTTCCTTTCGGGACAGATCCAGCACATACTGGTTCCTGCATAAGCTGCCTGCCCGTCCCGGAATGGCGATGGCCCAGTCGGGATGCTCCCTGTACAGATCCGAATCCGGGGAGATCATCTCCGGCTCGAACCAGATACCGAATTTCATCCCCAGTGCATTGACCTGCTCCACCAGAGGTTTTAAGCCCCCCGGCAGTTTCTGCTCATTGACCTTCCAGTCACCTAAGCTGGTACTGTCATCGTTACGGTGTCCGAACCAGCCGTCATCCATGACCAGCATCTCAATGCCGAGCTTTGATGCCTGCTCTGCGATCTTCAGTAGTTTTTCCGTGTTAAAATCAAAATAGGTAGCTTCCCAGTTGTTGATCAGGATTGGTCTCTTTTTATCACGGTACTCGCCGCGGATCAGATGGCCACGGTACATATCGTGATAATGATGGGTCATCCCGCTCAATCCTTCTGAGGAATAGGTCATAACGACTTCCGGTGCTGCGAAACTTTCTCCCTGCTCCAGTTTCCAGACAAAGTTCTCCGGATGAATGCCCATAGTCATGCGGATGGAATCGAACTGGGAAAGCTCCGCCTGTGCCAGGAAATTGCCGGAGTATACAAAGTGCATACCGTAGACTTCACCGGCATCCTGCGTGGCATCCGCAGAAAGCAGTGCGATAAAGGGATGCTCCTGATGGGAAGATTCTCCACGCACGGAGCCAACACTCTGTTTGCCGTGCATCAGACTTCTTCTCTCCATCTGGCGCTCTCTCGCCCAGGATCCGTGCAACGTAAGAATGTCATACTTTTCATCCGTGCAGTCCAGATCCAGGCAGGCAGACATAACTTTTGTCACATAAATAGGCTGCCCTGCCGTATTTTTCAGGATCACACTGCGGGTGATCACATCTTCCTCTTCAAATGTAGTATAGATCAGGTCTGCAGCCAGACCGATGACCGGATCCGCCAGATGTAGGATCAGGGTATCGCAGTCCTCATCCCCCGGAAATGTGGAAGGAAGTCCCGGCAGTGCCGGCTTCTCCTTTACGATCTCATGAGAGACATACTGTAACTGCACTCCTACATGTCCCTGTGCTGTCCGCACGGAAATGGCGCTTTCTCTGTAATCTCCCAGACCGTTTCCCGGATATTCCATGGGGAAAGAATCCAGAAATGACACACGCTCTCTGTTATTCTGTGACGGAACGAAGGGTGCTTCTCCCGTACGCAGCAAATATACCGGTGCCGGTGTATTCTCGGTATACTGCAATTTCTGACCGTAATATACGTGTCCCACAAAATTCTCCTGATCTACAATTGCTAGAAGATAGCTGGTGTGTTCCGTGTCCAACCAGAAGGTTCTGTCCTGCTCGATGTATCTGATCGCCATAATCTGCCTCTTTCTTTATCAATGTTTATTCTTAAAAAACCGTTTTTGCAAAATCATTTTTCCAAATTTTCCAAATAATATCCATGACAGTGTATTTGCATCTGTCAATGTCACAGATATAAAAAAGCAAACGGTGCTTCCGGTTCTGTCTTCAAAAACTGCATCAGCATCAGTCCACAGCGCATGGACACCCGTTCTTCCCGCAGGATACGAAGTACTTCCTGTCTGTCTGCCAGGATCACCTGAATATCCTCGGTATTTTCCATCTGCTGTCCCACATTCTCTGTCACGGTTCCGAAGATCATGCTGCCGCTCTCGTCTGTCAGCCCCTGTGCCAGGAAAAATCCTCTGCGGAAGGCCGGTTCTCCGCCTTCGTAGACTTCCAGTTTCCAGCCGGTCTCCTCGATCATTTCCCGACAGGCGGCCTCCGAAGCGGTCTCCTCTGGCTCGATCAGTCCCGCCGGCAATTCATACAGATAATCATTCACGGGATACCGGTACTGACGCACCAGCACCAGTTTCTCTCCGTCCTCTGTCACTGCGTAGACCGCCATGCCCTCAGGGCGCATACTGTGGGTCTTGTGTTTGATATTGTTTTCATCATTTCGGGACGCAAAATAATAATGAAACGGCGTTCCGTCCCGTCCCAGGGCATCAATGTGATACAGGTTCAAAAACGGATTATCCGTCTGTTTTTCGATTCCCCGATAGTGTTTTCTGTCATTTCCTTTTGCGTCCATGTTTTCCATGCCCTATTTATACTCCATGTCTTTCTGTTCCCATCGTGCTCTGTCATCCACGTTCCCACAGCGCATCATCTGCCGCAGGCGCAGGCAGCCGTGACGGAACTACTGTAGGATCTCCTCCAACAGTGCCACTGCCAGCTCCGGATTCTTCATGCCATCCGCCAGCCCCACGGCTGCGGTCTCCTGATACCATCCGGTCTTCCTTACCCATTCGTTGTTCTCAAGACGGATCCCCGCCACAATCGTTTCTCCCGTCATGGTATTTAACACCATGATCTGCTGATCTTCATATCTGTCCAATAGTTCCTTAGGCAGATAATCCCTTAAATCCGCCAGATAATCCGTGCCGCCCATGAGCTTCAAAAACTCTTCGTCAGAAAAAAACACATCCACCGACCGGGTCATGAACAATACCTGGATCGTGCTGAGATTCGTGGAATCCACATCGGAATCCGAGTTCGGATCGATCCAGATCGTATAATTCAGGTTCACCACATCCCGTTTGGATATCACACCGTGTTCGCGCAGGAAATCCGTAAAATAATCCGGACCGGTGGCTTCGATGTGCTCTCCATCCGTATTCACTGCCATGACTCCCATGACGAAGCTGGTCTTGGTGGCAAAATGTACGATCAGAAAAATAACAATAGCGATCCCCACTGCCACACCTATGGCAACCCACAGATAATAGTCCATAAAATACTGCCATTTTTCAGAAGGAGACAGTTGTTTCCATTGTTCTTTCTGCCGGATATGGTCTTCCTTTTCCAAATTGCTGTCTCCCTTCCGTTTCTCGAATCTTCCGTCTGATAACATCCTGCTTTTAGTTCTATATTAGTCTTTAGTATATCAAACTAATTTAACCTTGTACAGCAGACTTTTTAATATATTTTAGGTTCAATTTTGTTAAAAATAAACAGAAAAAGCCCTGCCATGCACTTAAATTAACATGGCAGAGCTTTGTGTTTTCTATTTGTTCGATCAGATAAGAAGGGTAAATGCTTTAGCGGTCCATCTCCGCAATACGTCCGGTGGACTTGTGCTCCTTGATGATCCCCTGGATCTCCTTTAAGTCGGTGCACAGCAGGTCACCGGGGATGGTGTTCTTAAGTGCGCTGATGGCATTGCCATATTCCAGTGCTCTCTGATACTCACCGGGATGTGCCAACAGTCCGTACAGGACACCGGAGATATAAGCGTCACCGCTTCCGATGCGGTCTACGACTTCGATATCGGTGTAAGGTGCTTCCTCATAATAGGTATCATCCTTGGCACTGTAGATAATGGAGCCGAAGGTATGACGCTTCGGGCTATGTACGATACGCTGTGTGGATGCCACGATGGAGATTGGATACTCCTCCGTGAAGCTCTTCATAATGCTCTTGGCATCGCCTTCCTTCAGGAAGGTCAAACGCGCCGTGTCCTCGGAGCAGAAGAAGATGTCCACATAAGGCAGAATGGATTCGATGCATTCCTTCGCCTCGGCGCCGGTCCACAAGTTCCCACGGAAGTTCACATCGAAGGAGATGATGGCCCCCTGTGCTTTAAAGCGCTTGATCATCTCAACAGCGGTAGCTCTCAGTTCCGGGCTGAGAGCCAGTGTGATGCCGCTGGTATGGAAGCAGCGGGTATCGCTGTAGATCTTGTCATCATAGTCATCAACGGTCAACTTGTTGATGGAGGTATTCTTACGGTCATATACAATACGGGGCTTTCTGGGGTAAGCACCATTCTCATAGTAGTACACGCCCAATCTGGCATCCTTGTCATCATCGTATACCAGATAGTCATCGCTGACACCGCAGAGACGTACACGGTTCTTGATATATACACCCAGGTCATTGGCCGGAAGCTTGGAAATGATACCGCAGCGCAATCCCAGCATTGCCGCACCGGTAATGGCATTCAGTTCTGCGCCTCCTGCCTGCTTGCTGAAGCTGTCGCCTCTGGTAATACGCTCATTGTCGGGCGGTGATAATCTCAGCATGATCTCTCCCAGGGAGAGCAGGTCAAATTCCTTCTTCTCAGTCAGTTCCATAATATAAACTCCCATCTGCATATTTTGCCAAATGCTTTATCAGAATTTCACCGTTACTCCTTACAGTGCAGCGTTGAAACCCCTTACATTTTTTCTTTACATTTGTACTATATCACATATGCACGGCCTCGGTAAAGACACTGGACATTAATTAAAAATTTAACGAATCCACATATTCAAAATAATCATCCTCGCTGGCAAATAAGATATATTCATTCTCCACATATCCCATATATCCGCTGGCAGTCACATATCCTTTCATAAAAAATACCTCCTTATCAGAATCCTTTTGTTCCCTGTTCTGATAAAAAGGTATCATTTTTAAAGTCCCATAAAACTCTCTTAATTATTCTGAACCGGCTCTGTTTCCAGCACCAATTCTTTCATTTCTTCCAGCAATTCCTCAGTCCTGCCCATCAAAAGTTCCGCATCCGTCTCCACCAGTCCTGTTTTCTTATATTTGTAGGTAAAAAACGGATTGCCGTAAGCGGTAAAGCTTAATTCATCCTTATGCTTTTTCAGGAAATCCGGAATCTTGCGGGGATCGATCTTCGCATCCGGCCGGAAGTTGAAGGTAATGCGTTCGTTCTTGCCCTTGATCTCCGTCATGTCCAGACCGTGGGCCGCCATACGGATGAGGGCGATCCGCAGCAGATTGTCCACTGCCTTGGGGATGTTGCCGAAGCGATCTAACAGTTCATCCTTCATTTCATCCCGCTCTTTTATCGTCTCAATGCCAGCGATCCGTTTGTAAATATCCAGCTTCTGTGTCTCGTTGACAATGTATTCCGCCGGAATGTAAGCATCCACATCCAGATCGATCACCGTAGCGAAATCCACTGCCGTATGAATGCCCTTCAGGTTCTGCACCGCTTCGTTCAGCATCTTGCAGTACAGGTCATATCCCACGGCCTCCATATGTCCGTGCTGACTTAATCCCAGCAGATTACCGGCGCCGCGGATCTCCAGATCACGCATGGCGATCTTGAAGCCGCTGCCCAGATCCGTAAATTCCTTGATGGCCGCCAGCCGCTTTTCCGCCACTTCTTTTAACATCTTATCCCGCTTGTACATCAGAAAAGCATAGGCATTCCGGTTGGAACGACCCACACGGCCTCTGAGCTGATACAGCTGGGACAATCCCAGATTGTCCGAATCGTGGATGATCATGGTGTTGACATTGGAAATATCCAGTCCGGTCTCTATGATGGTGGTGGACACCAGCACATCGATCTCTCCGTTAATGAAATCAAACATGATCCGCTCCAGTTCGTGTTCCTTCATCTGTCCATGGGCGTATGCAACGTTGGCTTCCGGCACAAGCTTTGCAATCTGTGCCGCGATATCCGCAATATTGCTCACCCGGTTGTAGACATAGTAGATCTGTCCGCCCCGGGCCATTTCCCGGACAATGGCCTCTCTCACCAGTTCGTCATTGTATTCGCAGACAAAAGTCTGGATCGGCAGTCGGTCATTGGGGGCCTCCTCCAGCACGCTCATATCCCGGATACCGATCAGGCTCATATGCAGTGTCCGGGGAATGGGGGTTGCCGTCAGGGTCAGCACGTCCACGTTTTCTTTTAATTTCTTGATCTTCTCCTTATGGGCCACACCGAAACGCTGCTCCTCGTCAATGATCAGCAGACCCAGATCCTTGAACTTCACATCCGCAGATAATACTCTGTGGGTACCGATCACGATATCCACCATGCCCTTTTCCAGATCCTTCACCGTCTTTTTGATCTCCGACGGGGTGCGGAAACGGCTCATCAGTGCGATATTGATGGGGAAATCTTTCATTCTCTGCACAAAGGTGTTGTAATGCTGCTGTGCCAGAATGGTGGTGGGCACCAGATAGACCACCTGTTTTCCCTCCTGCACAGCCTTGAAGGCGGCACGAATGGCGATCTCGGTCTTGCCGTAGCCCACATCTCCACAGATCAGGCGGTCCATGATCCGATGGCTTTCCATATCCGCCTTGGTGTCCGCGATGGCATTCAGCTGATCCTCTGTCTCTTCAAAGGGGAACATTTCCTCGAACTCCCGCTGCCACACCGTATCTTTTCCAAAAGCATAGCCCTCGCTCTGCTGTCGGACAGCGTATAATTCCACCAGATCCTTCGCCACGGCGCTGACGGCACTGCGTACCTTCGTCTTGGTGTGTTCCCATTCCTTGCCGCCCAGTTTGTTCAGCTTCGGCTTCTTCGCTGCATCGGCGGAGGCGTACTTCTGAATCACATCCAGTCCGGTGGCCAGAATGTACAGATTGCCGCCGTCCCGGTATTCGATCTTGAGGTAATCCTTGACGACCTTGTCTACCTCTACCTTCTCGATGCCCTTATAGATGCCCAGTCCGTGGGTCTCATGTACCACATAATCCCCGATCTTCAGGTCGTTGAAATCATTGATCTTCTGCCCCTGATAGAGCTTTTTCTTCTTTTTCTTACGCTTCTCCGCTCCGAAAATATCACTCTCGGACAGCACCACGAATTTCAACCAGGGATACTCAAAGCCCTTGTTCACATGCCCGTAATAGGTCAGGATCTCTCCAGGCTGTACTTCCCGCATGGGGTCTTCTGTGTATACTGCTGTCAGTCCGGCATCCTCGGTGTTCCGCAGATCCTCCGCCAGATGTCTGGCTCTGGTACGGGAACCGGACAACAGCAGCACCCGGTAGCCGTTCTTTTTATATTTTTTCAGATCCTTGACCAGTGCTTCAAAGCTGTTGTTATAAGGGGCGATGTTGCGGGCAGCAATATCCACATGCATTTCTTTCTTGAAATATCCGTACTTGGTCTCCATGGTAGCCAGGGTCACCACGGCATTTTTCTCTAAAGTAGCCGCTACCTGTTCCCCACTGTAGAGAATGTTCATCTGTCCCGGCAGCACATAACCTTTTCTGGCACGTTGTTCCATGCTCTCCCGAAATTCCAGTTCGATGGCATCCGCCTGTTCCTTCACTCTCGCCGGTTCATCGATGTAGAAGACAAGAGAACGCCCCGCCATATCTGACAGCAGTTCCGGCATGGTTACCGTATTTTCATAAAAATAACGGATGTAGCCTTCCAGATTGATCTTACTCTGGAACTCCAGCAGCTGCTCTTTCAATTCGCTGACCTGTGTGGCGATCCTGTGGGCTTCCTCCGGCTGGTGGGCATCCCGGAAGATTTTTTCCTGTTTGTCTGCTTCTTTTTCAAGCTTACTGATGCCCTTGCGGATCTGCTCTTCCGACAGTACAAACTCTGTGGCCGGGTAGACAGTGATACTTTCCAGCTTCTCAATGGAACGCTGGCTCAGGATGTCGAAGCTGCGGATGGACTCCACCTCATCTCCCCACAGTTCGATACGATAGGGGTTTTCCTCCGTCAGATCAAAGATATCCACAATGCCGCCACGGATGGAGAACTGCCCCGGGCTTTCCACCTGATAGGCTTTCTCATATCCCATAGCCACCAGTCTGGATGCCAGTTTGCTCTCGTCCAGACTGCCGCCCCGCTCGGTGCGGATGATGTCTTTCTCCTCCCACAATACCTGCGGTGTCATCAGTGCCGCATAGGTGGTAACAATGGTGACCGGCTTACCCTCCACGACTCTGCGCAGGGTCTTGATCCGCTCCTGCACCAGCTGATTGCCGTGGATATCCGCCTGGAAAAAGATCAGGTCCTTCGCCGGATACAGCATGACATTTCTGTCATAAAAGCGGTATTCCTCGTAAATCTCTTTGGCCTTTAAGTCACTATAAGTAACGATGACCTTGTATTTCAGGCCATCGCTGAGTCCGTAGATCATATGAAGTTTCTGGGAGTCCACACAGCCGGACAGAGCTACGGTTCCTTTTCCCTGTCTGGTCACTTTCCGGATCTCATCATATTCCGCCAGTTCTTTCAGTGGCGCAATCAGTGCCTGCATCGCTTTTTCCTCTTACTATACAACCGTTACGCTTTCTTACTGTTAAAATGGTTCATGGCTGCATCCGCATTCTCAGTGATGATCATACGGATAGCTTCTGCTGCGGTCTTCGCCGCTTCGTCCATGATGCTTCGTTCCTCCGCCGGAAAATGTCCCAGCACGTAGTCTGCCAGATCGAAGTTCTTCGGCTTCTCTCCCACGCCCATACGCACGCGGATAAAAGTATCATGCCCTAACATTTTGATGATATTCTTGAGGCCGTTATGGCCACCGGCGCTGCCTTTTTTGCGGATACGGATCTGTCCCACATCCAGACTGATATCGTCGGAGATCACGATCAGTTCCGCGCTGTCATCCACCTTGTAATAATCCACGATCTCCCGGATGCTCTCACCGCTCAGATTCATGAAAGTCTGGGGCTTCGCCAGGATCACCTTCTGTCCAGCCACATAGCCCTTGCCGATCAGCGCCTTATGCTTACTCTCCATGACGGCGATATTTTCTTCCTCTGCTAATCTGTCTATGACATCAAACCCGATATTATGTCTGGTATTTTCATATTCTTTGCCTGGATTTCCCAGCCCTGCGATAATATACATATATTTCTCCTTACCTTCTTGCAATCAATGCGTTATCTTATATTTTCGCATTTTTACGCAGAAAATGCAACTATTGGTTATTTTGCACAAATTTTATTTTCGGGAAAACAGCCAATTTCCACATAGCATATTTCGTTACTTATTTTTCCGGATCAAAGGTATCTATGATAGTATTATCGGAGGTGGCACAAATGGGAAATTTAACGAGAGGTACATAAGATGGCAGAAACAGTGATTGGGATTGTCGGTATTGTTGTTACGATCAACAGTATCATCGTAACGCTTATCAGTATCGTACAGACTGCTCAGAAACATAAACATCAAAAAAGCAACCGCCCGATGCTTTTTTGATAAGTAACTATTAACTTAGGTGAACCGTTGCTGTACGGTAGCACTCTTTTCTTTTATTGTCTTAACACCCTCTTTTGATTTCGTCAATAAAATTCACCATTTACATAAAATTGAGTCTAAATTGTACCCGGTCTTGACTTTTCCCAGATTATTGTTATACTGAAACAGTTGTACAGCCCATAAAAACAAGGTCTTATAGGGCTCGCCGATTCCCGGCGTAAAATGAATCGTGTGTTCGGGACCTTCCACACGTAAATAAAAACTAAAGGAGAAAACAAATGAACAAGAAAGTACTGTACCTCGTACACGGAGCGGTGATTGCTGCTCTCTATGTTGTGCTGACCATGTTAGCCAACGCTCTGGGACTGGCAAATTATGCCATTCAGGTCCGCTTCTCGGAAGCCCTGACGATTCTTCCCGTATTTACCCCTGCTGCCATACCGGGACTTTTCCTGGGATGTATCATCAGCAATACCATGACCGGCTGCATGCTGCTTGACATTATCTTCGGCAGTCTGGCAACGCTGATCGGTGCATTTGGCACTTACCTGCTGCGGGATAGGAACAAATGGCTGGCTCCCCTGCCTCCCATCATTGCCAACACCATTATCGTTCCTTTTGTACTGGCATATGTCTACCACTTAGAAGGTGGTATTCCTTATTTCATGCTGACCGTAGGCATCGGGGAAGTGATCTCCTGCGGCATCCTGGGCATGCTGCTTCGCACCGTGCTGCAGAAATATCGCAAATACATTTTTGACGTACAGAAATAATTTCCAGCAATCACATTCAAAAAAGACGTCCGGATCTTTTTACAGAACCCGGACGCCTTTTGCTGTCCACTTGTATTTAATTTTCTATTTTCATATAGGAAATAAAATGATTGCCATTCTCAGCAAACCACGCTGTGGCATCGTTCATTCCTTTCTTATACAGCTTTCCGGTGGACGGCTCCATGATGACAACGTTGAATTCATTAAATCCGGTCACCAGCACCGCCTCGCCATCCTCCAGGATCGCCAGTACCGGAATATCCTGATTCACATAATACAGTACCGCATCCAGACTACAGCCGCTCAGATCCAGTACCTGTACGCCTGTCATATTTTCTTCCAGAATCTGTATTGCCGTCTTGCCCTGCGCCAGGTCATATTCGGTGTTGCGGGTGATTCCGGCATGCCGCAGGATATTGTCCAGACATACCGTCAGGCTGTTCTTCTGGTCCGTGACACTTTCTTCCTTGATTGCCATGATCTGGTTCCTGCTGACACGATTGCCCTTCAGCCATACCGTAATGCCTCGGTCGTTCGCAACAACCCCGGAGGAATCGTAGGCTTCCTTCACCGCTTTCCCGGGAGCACTGTAAATGCCCTGTACCCCATAAGCATTGTATACATAATATCTGGAAACTTCGCTGACCGCATCCAGTGTCAGTTCTCTTCCGCCCTCAAATACGACCTCCTTCGGATTCAGCACCTTGATAGTCTTGGTATCAATGGTTGTCTTGGTCTGTATCTGCACATATCTCTCATAAATATCAATATCCGCTGTGACTACTTTATTCTGTCCCGGCTCTTCTTCCACATTGTTCATGATCTGGTCATCCAGGATCTCCTGATAGCTGCCGTTCTCAGAACGCTGTATTCTCGACAGGGTGATCTGATTGCCCTCGATGGCGCAATCCACGATGTAGATGCCATCCTGTCCGTATTCCTTCAGATTATCTCCGGAAGAATTGCTGATGCAGACCTTATACATGGGGTAAAAGATCTGTCCGGAATTCTCTGTCCGGATGTCGCTCTCCCTGGCCACGCCGTAGATAATATCTTCTCCCATGAAGCCAAGCGGCCGGATAGCCTCACCGTCCTCCGCCCGGATCACTGTCTGTTCTCCGGTATTCAGATTCCGGACATTCAGCTGGTTGCTGTGGTTGATGTCATCCCCTTCCTGCCATACGATGATCTCATGGTTCTCCGATACCTGAAGGCTGTCATCCTGTCTTATACTTACCAGCTGTTCAGCGCTGCGATTCTCCAGATCCACATCATAGACACCGTTTTCCAGGAAAAAATATACATGTTGCTGTCTGTTCCGGTACAGCAGCTGTTCCATCTCATCCTTCAGCACCGCATAGCTCTTGGAATATGGGATATAGACTTCTTCCTCGATCGTATTCAGCGAATTGTCATAGCTGATGATCTGAATGCCGGTCTCTCCCTCATGTCTTCCGCGATTCATGTAACCATACACGGCAAATTTCACATTACCGCCCTCGTCTACATCCAGGATCTTGATGCCATGATTGTCATACAGAGTCCGCCGGTCGGCATTATCTTTATCATAGAAGGAGAAGATCACTGTCAGTCTGTTGGTAGCCGCATTATAGCTGAGTAGCTGCCCCATATCGGAGAACACCACGGTATTGCCATCCGCGCTCTCCATCATACCCACATTTTCATCCGTGATTCCCAGAAGGATCTTGTCATTGGCATACATCCGGGTAGTATCCGGGATCTGTGTCATGGTACGCTCATAATCCAGCAGATACATTCTCTCCGAAGTATATCTGACTCTGTAATACTCTTCGACATTGTAGTAGATCTTATTTTTGCCCTCTCCGGTGGATACCACAAAATCCATCAGCAGAGAGGCCACATTCCCACTGATCTGTGTCAGCCGGATGGAAGCCGCGTCCTCCTGGACCGGTTCCAGACTGCCCCAGGTGATCTGCTGAAAGCTGCTGTGAATATTCACTTTATGAAAAGTGCCGTTATCTGTCAGCTTGGAATTCGGTTCCAGATATTTCGTCAGTTCCTTGGCCACTTCCTTGTCGTATAATTTTCCGTGGAAATCTGTCGCAAATTCCAGGATTTCCGAAATATGCACATCATCATTCCATAAAATAGTCGTATAATAATATACCTTCTGTTCCCCTTCCAGTTCCAGGATCAAGGTCAGACTGTATTGTGTATTCGTGTCGATC
>ERZ773108.2874-NODE-2874-length-14037-cov-9.210199_pt1 | contig 14037 bp, 17 predicted proteins | sample MGYA00580570_ERZ773108 | MGnify/ENA primary metagenome ERZ773108 (study PRJEB29015, sample SAMEA2737840) | human gut metagenome | biome: human gut; feature: human-associated habitat; material: faeces | place: China | collected 2012 ...
AAAAGAAAATACAAAACTATATAGAGTTGGAATAATATCTATGCTTGCGATTATACTTCATAATATTCCAGAAGGTTGTATTCAATATGTAACATGGTAAATTTAAATAGAATAAGGAAAATTTTTTGAATTTTCAATTATATAAAATGTTAGATAAGTATATGTTAACGAATAATGTATACTTTTTTTGATATTAATAATTTTCATATTTAAGGGGCTGTATTACAAAATTAATCGCGTTATAATTAATTTTAAAATTATATGAGAGGATGGTGCAAAATGAAAAATAGGATATATTTTAAGATATATGCAAATAATATTTACTCTAAATGCTATTACAAAGATAATAGTAAAAATTTATTTTTTAGTTTTCAGTCATTAATTATTCATATAATCAAAATTGGATGTGTATATGTAATATTATATAGAATTAAATAAAAGAATGGAGAAAAAAATGCATAGAGAATATGTACTTAATAAAAAATTATTAGATTATGTTATGAGTAGTTATGTAGGAATTATTGAAGATGGTTTTGAAGATTATCCTAGAGAATTTCCTTATTTAGAGGGTACTTCATCTTTTTTTTGATATGTTATATAAAGAATATGAAATCGATTTTAATCCTGAATTAATTGGAGAAGAATTAAGTATTAAAATTGATGATGAAATATTAAATTATATAAAAAAATAATGGTGAAATAAGGTATGTTGTGAATTCAGAATTTTGGTAAAATTTGTTAAAAAGTGTTGACAGACTCGTTTTAAAGTGGTAAATTAGATGAAAATTATTGAGGAAGTGGAGAAAGTATATGCATAATGATATTATAAGTTATTTTGATTTGAATATTATTAAACATTTTAATCATGATAAATTACATCACTCATGTTTACTTTCTTCTGCACAAAAATAAAACGGTGATTATGGCTTTATGCTGTAATGTGCCGTTTTTTTGTTATATTTGGAGGTGATTAAAATGAATGAATTAACATTAGATGATTTACTTGATAATGTAAAAAAGTATGATGAAGAAGGTGTTAATGAGGTAGCAAAAGCATATCATTATGCAGAAGAATTACATAAAGGCCAGTACAGACAAAGTGGAGAACCATATATAAGTCATCCACTTAATGTAGCATATATCTTATCAGAGATGCATGCAGATACAGATACAATATGTGCTGGACTCTTACATGATACATTAGAAGATACAAATACAACTAAAGAAGCAATAGCAGAAGATTTTAATAAAGAAGTAGCGAATCTAGTAGATGGAGTAACAAAAATAAGTAAGTTAAATTTTTCATCAAAACAAGATCAAAATATGGCAAATACAAGAAAGATTATTACTGGACTTACTGAAGATGTAAGAATAATAATAATTAAACTGGCTGATAGACTACATAATATGAGAACACTAGAATATAAATCAGAATTTAAGCAGAAAGAAAACTCAATGGAAACAATGGATATATTTGTACCACTTGCTTATTATATAGGGTCATATAGAATAAAAAGTGAACTTGAAGATATATCACTTAGATATTTATATCCAGAAAAATATAAAAGAATAGAAGATATAAAACTAAGAATAGAAGATGATAGTAAGAAATGTTTACAAGAAATGTTTAAAACAATAAATGGAATATTAAGTGATAAAAATATACCACATGAAATAAAGATAAGAACTAAGAATATTTATGGAATATATAAAAGACTAGAACAAGGGCATAAAATATCAGATATACATGATCTATTAGCACTTAAAATAATGGTAGATAATATAGCAAATTGTTATCAAACACTTGGACTAATTCATTCAAAATATCATCCAATAAATGAAAAGTTTAAAGATTATATATATAATCCAAAAACAAATATGTATAGATCACTACATACAACAGTATTTGGAGAAGATGATAGACTTGTACAAACTCAAATAAGAACTTTTGATATGGATAAAGTTGCATCTTTTGGACTTACTGCATATTGGGATATAGAAAAAGGTAATGCTAGAGATGTAATGCAAGAAGATTTAAAGAATAAGTATCAATTTTTTAAGAGTTTAGTAGAAATAAATAGAGTATTTGGAGATAATCAAGAGTTTGTAAGACAAGTAAAAGAAGAATTATTTGCAGATAAAATATATGTATATACAACAAAAGGTGATATTATAGAATTACCAAAAGGGTCAACAGCAATAGATTTTGCATATAAAATACATTCAGATATAGGAAATACAATGGTATCTGCTGTAGTAAATGATAAGGTAGTAGATGCAGATTATGTTTTACATAATAAAGATAGAGTAAGAATAATTACAGATATATTATCTTATGGTCCTAGAGAAGAATGGATAGACAAAGTACAAACAACAAAAGCAAAAAGAAAAATAAAAGAATTTAGTAGAAAGTAAAAAAATGAGTTTATAGCGATCTCATTATAAAAAAATTAAAGAGGGAGGAATTTTATGATAACTATTAGGTATGAAAAGATGGGAATAATTATATGGAGTGATGTTGAAAAAAAATATTTTTTTACAAATGATAAAAATATTATAGATAAAACTAGATTACTTTGTAGAAAAATAAAGGATGAAAATGTTATAGATACTAAAGATGATTTAAATCAAGAATTAATAAGATTGGGGATATTATCTGGCGTAAGAGAGCTAGAGTGTTCAACTGAATATTTATCTGCTCCACTTGAATATTATTTTGATTTTACAAGTAAATGTAATTTAAAATGTACACATTGTTATAACAAAGAACACATATGTAATGATACTATTCCTAATAATAAAATAGAAAATATAATAAAAGATATGTATGATAATGGAATAATGAGGATACATTTAGCGGGTGGAGAGCCAACGATGGTTCCTGAAGGATTAGAAACATATATGAAAACAGCAAAAAAATATGGAATAACATCATCAATGTCGTCAAATGGTGTGGTTTTGACTGATGAGGTTATGAATATTATGTTTAATAATGATTTATTTTCAATTACTGTTAGCTTAGAAGGCCCTGATGAGGAAAGTAATAGCAAAATTAGAGGAAAAGGAAATTTTGATAAAGCAATAAGCAATATCAAAAAATTAGTTGATAGAAAAAAAGCTCTTTGTTCTAATACATTAGTATGTTTAAAAATGTCTTATGATACAAATATAAGTAAAGGTGATTTAAGAAAAATGATAGAACTTGCCTTGTCGTTAGGAGTTAATGTTCTTAAATTTTCTAATCCAGAAAGATGTATTTTTCACTCAAAAGGATTTTATAGTTCCGGTTATGATAATTATTACAAAGTGAATAATTACGTAATGGAACTAAAAGAAGAATATAAGAATGAAAATATATATATTAGCAATATTGCTAATCCAATTAATAATTGTGGACAAATAGGTTTACCAAATATGAGAGGTTGCATTGGAGCCCAAGAATTGATTGCTATTAATCCCGATGGGAGAATATCTCCTTGTTTAATGAATCAAATAAATCTTGGAAATATATATGACTATGACAGTATTGTAGATTTTTGGAACAATAATGATAAAATAAAAGAATATAGAAAAACTATTTCTAACTATGATTGTAATACTTGCAAATCTCATAAAGCGTGTAGAGGCGGTTGTCAAGTAAGAAAATATGTAGAATATGGTGAGATTATAGGCAGGGATCCACTTTGCCCAATGAAACAAAATATAAAAATATCAGATAATAAACATAAAGTTGATAAATTTAAAAACTTTTCTGAAATAAAGGTATTGCATTCACTATAAAAAGATTCTAGTTATTATACTCCAATGGAATATAATAATACAAAGGGTATTAATAATCCAGTTTTTACTATTTTTCTTGTAAAAATAAATTTAAAGAAAAAATAGCCTCAGTGTAAGTAAAATATCACTTACAAAAAATATTGTACGAGGAGGAATAATTTATGAGTAAATTATTATTAATGAGACATGGTAAATCGGTTGGTAATGAGAATAATATTATTCAAGGTGTTAGTGATTTTGCATTAACATTATCGGGTAAAAGAGATGTTGAAAGACTAGTATCTGAAAATATTTCTAAGTTTGATGATTACGAAAGAATAATTTCTAGTGATTTAAAAAGAGCTGTGCAGACAGCAGATATTTTAAAGGAAAAAGTTAATAAAAAAGTAGAATATGATCCTTTAGTAAGAGAAGTTTCAGCAGGAATATTGGATGGAGTTAGAAAAAAAGATGCTAGTGAGAAATATCCGTATTATTATGATATATGGAATAGCAGAGGGGATTTGGATAATATTCCTTTAGCAGAAACAGGTGATGAATTACAATCAAGAGTTTTAATGTTTTTGGAACAATATATGGATAATGATAAAAATGATATTATTGTTAGTCATGCAGCTTTTTTGAGAAGTTTATATAATACTTTGATGTTTCAAAAAAGAACTAATAAATTAAATTTGTCACACGATAATATTTATGAAATAAAAAATCCATGGGCTAATTTAAATGTAAAAAAACACGATATAGCAAAAAATTCTGTGGTTCATGAAATTTCAACTTATGAAAAAAAATATATTATGAAAAAAACGAAAAAAGAGCAAATTGAAATTTTAAAACGTGAAAAAGATTTATTAGACTTTTTGAACAAATATATTATTACTCCAAAAATTATTTCATATTCTAGTCGAAACGATTATAATCTTAAAATTTTAGAATATTCTGAAGGTAGAAATATTAATGATAATTCATTATCAAAAGAAGCAATTCAAAATACTTTAATTGAGGTTAATAAATTAGAAAATGCATTAAAAAAATATCCAAACGCAGAAGATTTTGAATTATTATCAATAAATAATGATTTTTTATCTACTTTAGATGAAATAAACAATTTAGAAATCAAAAAAATTGGTTTAGATGCATATTCCAATGAACATTTTATAAATGGTATAAAGAATGATAGTGTTCAATTAGTTCATGATGATTTGCATAGAGACAATATATTATATAAAAAAAATAAACCAATTTTGTTGGATTTTGAAGGATTAAAAAATACAGCTTCATCTTATCAACTTGCATCTCATTTAGCTGTAAATTATATTTTGTATGATGATAATATAAGTTTAGATTATTTAGTTAATTTATATCCTGAATCATCTGATTTGGATTATATTAGATCTTTAGTTATATATAGACTATTAAAAGGATATGCATTTTTTGAAAACAGATATGATAAATTTCATCAGAATGATGATTATTCTTTTGTTGAAAAATATAAGAAGACATTGAAAAGAATGGGGGAAAATAATTGAAAACAGTTATAATAAATTATTATTTAAGAATGAATGATTATCCATGTAAATATTCTTTAGCATCATTAAGATTGGGGGAGTATTTAAATAGTTTGAATATTGATATTGATATTTTTCCAGTTTTTTTAAATTCAAATAGAATTGATGAAATAGCAAAAGAATTGTGTGATAAATATGATATTATATGCATATCACATTATGTGTGGAGTAAGGACATAACCATAGATTTAATAAAAAAAATAAAAAGTATAAATTCAGAAAAAGAAATTATTATTGGAGGCCCTGAGGTAATATATACTAATTTAAATGATTTAGATGGATCCTTATTAATTTATGGCGAGGGGGAAAAATCACTATATAATTGCATTAAATATATTGAAAATGGTAAAAAAGATAATAGTTTTTTTGAAGATAATCCTAACGTTTTTACTAAAAATAAACCTAATTATAAGTTGGTTAAAAATGAATTAACTTATATTAATCCGCTGTTTACAAAATTTGATAATATTGGGGATGAATTCTTATATTATGAAACATCCAGAGGATGTGCATATAATTGTGCATATTGTGGATTTAAGAGTCGTCATGAAGTTGCTTATTTTGATTTGGATTTTGTAAAAGAAGAGATACGAAGAATTGGTATGCTAGGTTTTAAAGAGGTATTTGTTGTAGATGCAAATCTAGGTGGAACAAAAGAAAGAGCTAAAAGAATTATGGAATATTTTAATAAATATGCACCAGATAGCAAATTAACAATTTATTTAAGACCAGAGTTTATAGATGATGAATTTATAAGTATATTAAAAGATTCAAATTTGAAAGAAATTAGAATAGGAATACAAACTTTAAATGACAATGTTCCAAATTGGGTCAGATCTAATTCTCTTTACCATATAAAAGAGGAATTGCCAAAATTAAGCAACAATAATATACCATGGAAGGCTGAATTAATTATTGGCCTACCAGGAGACAATATGGTAGGATTAAAGAAAAGTATAGATTTTGTAGAAGAAAATTTGAAACCAACAGAATATTGCTGTTATCCGTTGACCATTATAAAAGGAACAGAAATGTATGAATATTATTTACAAGGAAAAATTAACATAGATAAATCAGGTATGGCGATTTCATCTTATAGTTATAATAATGATGAATTATTGGATATGCAAGAGTATTCAAAGTTGAGAATGAATAAGTATTTACAAGCAAATTATCATGATTTAGATTTGGATAAAAAAATAAAAAGAAATAAAGTAATGATTAAATCAATTGAATAAATATTGGTTAATCAAAGAAATAATGTTATAATATAAAATAGAATAAAAAATAAAGACAGAATTTTCATATCAGATTAAATATCCTGGTGGATATTATAATCATTAGACTATCAACTGTCAAAATAAATCAATTGTAAGTAAAAATTTAACTTACAAAATATATTATACGAGGAGTAAAGATATGAGAATAAAATTAAAAAATATAAAGAATATGAGAGATTTAGGAAATTATCCAACAAAGAGTGGAGGATATACTAAAAATGGAACTTTTTATAGAAGTGATTTGCCAAAGAATATGGATGATGAGGAAATTAAAAAAATATTAAAATTAAATATTTCAACTGTTATAGATTTACGAACTGAAGAAGAGGTAAATAGGAAACCAAATTCATTAAATATAAAAAATATTGATTATTATAATGTTTCACTATTGGGTGATAAGTGCCCTGAATTTGAAAAAGATATTCCAATTGGGTATATGAATATTTTATCAAACAATGAGACCATGAGAAAAACATTTAAAATAATTTTAAATGCAAAAGGATCTGTTTTATTTAATTGTACTGCTGGTAAAGATAGAACAGGTATGGTAGCTATGTTATTATTAAAACTTGCTGATGTGTATGATGAAGATATATTAGTGGATTATCAAATTTCTTACACGTATTTGAAGGAAGATATACGAAAAATGCATAAGGATAATCCAGATTTGCCTGCTTTTTTAGGTGAATCAAAAATGGAATATATGGAAGAAACTTTAGAAATGTTCAACAATAAATATGGTAATATAATAGATTATTTTACAAATTTAGGATTTTCTTTGGATGAAATATTAAAAATAAAATCCAAATTAGTGTAGACAAGCAAAAGTTAAAATGAATTAGTTAAACTGTATTATGATGATAAATTGGATCAAAAAAATTAAAGTTTATTATCAATAATTGGCGTTGATAAAAATTATCTTCAATATCCAAGTTTTGGTATATTATCAAATTTTTTACCAATGGTAAATTATAATATAGAAAGTTTAAAAATGTTGTTAAGAAAAGAAAACATTGATTGTGATAATATATACTTCCAAGATAGATTACTTAAATCAATAATGTGGTTAAAGAAGTATGATAATAGTAAAACTAAAATTTTAGATAAATTCAATGAAGAATATTATAATACATTGAATGATAAAGAAAAAAATTGGTTGGATCAAACAATAAAAGTGTTAGAAAAAAATATCGATAATACTCAAAATTTACAAGCGGAGTTATATGCAGTTGTTAAAAGCGATAGTAATACTAGTAATTTTAAAGATAATCAAAAAAGATATTTTCAGATAATTTATAATATGCTATTAGGGCAAGATAAGGGACCAAAGCTAGGATTATTATTATGCGCTATTGATAGTGAAACATTGAAATCGAGACTAGAATTGGCAAAAGAAACAGTTCAAGGAAATTTGACTTTATTAAAAAAGTAAAATATGTTAATGTATAAAATTTGTGTGAGAGAAATGTCTAAAATATATTGAAAATTATGTTGAAAACAGATTGAAAAGTTCTTACACTTTTAAAAGCTAAAGGTTAATATTATTACAATAGGTATTTATTTTAGGATGAGTATCTATTTGAATATATTATAGTAAACTTAGAAAGAGTATGTTCATTTGAATATATGGTTTCTAAGTTTTTTAATGTTATTAATAATGTTGATGAATAGTTTAGAGAAATTAATAATGTACTACTTATTGGTTTAAATAATAAAAACCGGTAAATAATTAGCTAATACCAGCTTCTTTAAGTTCTGTTAATAATAAAATAAAAAACTATATCTTTTTTTTAAATATTGTTATAATAAATGTATGAGCAAATAAGTGATTTAAAAAGGTGAAATTTATGAGTAAATTAAAAACATGGAATTTTGGTATAAATAATGATTATTTAGTTAATTTAGTATTAAAAGGGAAAAAGATTGCTACTACATCTATATATGATGAAAATAATGTGGCTAAAGTAGGCGAAGAGTCTATATTAGTTTTTGAAAATAGGAAGGAAGCATGTATAACTAAAACTATAAAAGTAATTGTTACTTAATTTAAAAACATTACTGAGTCTTTATCAGATTTAGAAGGAGAAGGTAATTTTACTAAATAAAAAGAAGAACATATAAAATATTTTAAAAGTATTGATTCATCATTTAATGAAAATACACTTGTAGAATTTGAAATATTTATAGTATCAAAAGTTTTGTCAAAGAATGGTTATTAGTTGTATTTTAAAAGATTAATAATAAGATAAATTATAATAATGAATAGGTATAAGTATATGGATATTTGGGAAGAAATGCACAATAAAGCAAAAAGTGAATATCACTGTGAAGAAGTATCACCATTTATTACTGCACATCATGTTGTAGCAGCAGTTCAAAGCGAAAGTGGTAAGATATTTACTGGATTTTGTATTGAAAGTGCAAGTGGTGTAATGAATTTGTGCGCAGAGAGAGTTGCTGACTTAAATATGTATATGAATACAGGAGAAACAAAAATAATAAGAATAATTGCGTTTAGAGATAAGCCTCCAAAAGCTAATGGTGGAATGCCATGTGGTGCTTGCCGTGAATTTTTAATGTAATTAAACTATGAAAATAGAAATATGGAGATTCTTACTGATTATGAAACTAGAAAAACAGTTATTCTTAAAGATTTAATTCCTAATTGGTGGAGTTGAGTATGAAATGGAAATATTAGATAAAATAGATTTAAACAAATTACAAAATCCAAAATTGTTTTGTGGTTGTTCTGATAATTCAATTTTAACATTTATAATTACTACTTGCCTCGATATTGCATCTGTATATGGGCATAATTTTTACGAATTAGGAATAAGGCATGAAGTAATTGATAATTATATTAGTTTCTTAGAAAATAAATGTAATATTCAAAATGAAATAACTTTAGTATCCGAAAAAGATGATAGTTGGAAATCTTTAGAACCACAAATTGAATATAATTTACATAAAATTGAACAAATTCTAAACACAATTTTGTTGAAATTTTTATATTAGCATATATAATATAGTAAACTTAGGAAGAGTATGTTCATTAGAATATATGTTTTCTAAGTTTTTAAATGCTATTAGAAATGTGGGCGAATATTTTAAAGATGGTAATACTTATTTTATATTATGAAATAAGGTAAAATTCAAAAAGTGTAGTACAATTTAGATATAATTATATCCATTTTGGCAAGTGTCAAAAAAGTTTTGCACCAAAAATACGGAGGTTTTCTCTTATTTTATAAGAAAAAATTTTTTTAAGGCGCTTTTCCCATATCCTGTTTGGAAAAAAACTTTCCAAAAATGATAGTTTTGGAGCTTAAAGTATAGGTGGTGATAGTATTTCATCAATAGAAACAGATAAAAATCAAGATTTAAAACTATAATCTTGTTTTTTATTTATGATTAATTAATAAATTAGTTAAAATCAACATATTTTTAAATAGATAATCATTATATAATGTTTAAGATAAAAAGGGGGAATAAAAGAATGAAGGATAAAAAATTAAAATTTAATATTTTTTATAATGAACAAGGAGAAGAATTAGAAAAATTAGTAATTAAAGCACTAATAAATTATTTAAAATCTAATGAAAATAGTAGGCTGACTAAATGTTAAAATCGCGATATAACAATTATGAAAATTTAAATAATATTCCTTATGTGAAGGAGGAAAAATGTTTAATACAATAGGGAATATAAATAAAAATTTTTTGGTTGCTATTTATATAAGATTATCTAAAGAAGATGACAACTTAGGTGAAAGTGAGAGTATTCAAAATCAAAAATTATTATTAACAAAATATGTTAAGGGGCAGGGATTAACTTTAGTTGATACATATGTTGATGATGGATTTACAGGTACTAATTTTAATAGACCAGCATTTCAAAGAATGTTAAATGATATAGAACTTGGTAAAATTAATATGGTTATAACAAAAGATTTATCAAGACTTTCAAGAGACTATATTGGAACTGGTGAATATGTAGAAAAATGGTTTCCAGCACATGGTGTAAGATATGTTGCTTTAACAGATGCAATTGATACATTTGTAGATTCTGCAAATAATGATATTGCGCCATTTAAAGCTATTTTAAATGATATGTATGCTAAAGATTTATCTAAAAAAATTAGAACTGCTCTTCATACAATGCAAGTAGAAGGAAAATGGGTTGGTGGATGTCCACCTTATGGATATAAGGTAGATCCTAATGATAAAAATCATTTAGTAGTTGATGATAATGAAGGACCAGTAATAAAAAGAATATTTGAGTTATTTGTGAGTGGTAAGAAAATTAATCAAATAAGAAATATACTTAATGAAGAAAAAGTACCCACATTTTCTGTTACTAGAAATAGAAATTTTGAAAGAAATGGTAAAAGCGGTAATATTTATGGCTTTTGGTGTAATACGACAATAAAGAAAATATTACAAAATAGACTTTATACGGGAGATATGATTCAAAATAGAAGAAGTAGGATAAATTATAAGTATCGTAAAATAGTGTGTAATCCTAAAGAAACCTGGATAATTGTTGAAAATACACATGAAGCATTGGTAGATAAAGAAACATTTAAAAGAGTACAAGAATTACTTCCAAAACAAAGGCAAAGAAATGATAAAAAAGAAATATTTTTATTAGATGGTCTTTTAAAATGTGCTGATTGTGGTCATAATATTGGAATAAGAGCAAGAAGAGCTAATGGTAAAACATCAACAGTATGTAATTATTATAGAAAATATGGGACAGAATATAATTTATGTACTAGTCATGGCTTTGATTATGATACTTTAGAAAAAGGTGTTATAGATACTATTTCACAGGTTATGAATAAATTAAATGTTGATAAGATAGAAAATAATGTAAATTTAGAATATAATGATACAACTACTATTAATGGTGTTAATAACAATATTCAAAAACTAAATAGTGATCTTGATAAACTTAAAAACAGTTTAGATAATATGTATATGGATAAACTTAATAATAAAGTAACTGAAGAAATGTATGAAAGAATTGAGAAAAAAATAAATAGTCAAATAGATGAAACTAACATGAAAATAGAAGATGCAAAAAATTATTTAGAGGAAATCAAATCTGATGTAAATGCGGAAGAAAATTTGAAGAATATAACAAAAGAGTTTTTAGATGCAAAAATACCAACAAGAGATTTAATACTTAAATTAATTAATTATATTTCAATTCATGATGATGGAAATATTGATATTTATTTCAACTTTAAGGAGTTGAATATTATTTATTTCCTAAAATTATGGGGCTTGCCGAACGTGGATGGCACTCTTCTCCCATATGGGAACCTATGACAGGCATAGACGAGCAGCTTGCTTTTGAAAAGGATCTGGCATTTTATTACAAGCGTATATCCCAAAAAGAAATCCCTTATTGGGATAAAATGAATATAAACTATAGGCTACCTTTTCCAGGTTTATATATTGACAAAGATGGTTTCTTATTTGCAAACACTCCTATTTTGGGTGGAGAAATCCACTATACCACTGACGGGAAAGAGCCTACTAAAAATTCCAAGATTTGGAATAAGCCAGTGAAGTGCAGGACAAATGAAGTTAAAGCCAAGCTTTTTGTAGGAAACAAAAAGAGTGTAACAGTGAGCATGAATTCCCAATTTAATTAGGTAATCATATTTTATATATGAAAAGACATATTTTGATTCTATTTGCTTTTTATGCTGGTTTATGGCTACAAGCAGCCAATGAAGAAAACATAGTTTATACAAATGCCAGCAATTTACAATTAATTGGTAAAGCTACTGTGGAAGGAGATTTTTTTCATCGCATTGACACAGCTCATTATCAAAATCTACCATCGACTGTAAAACAACTGTATACTTATTCGGCGGGACTTGCCATTGCTTTTAAAACAAATAGTTCAGTGATAAAGGTGAAATGGAGAGTGCCTAATAAAAAACAAAATGCCAATATGACTCCCATTATGCAAAAAGGACTTGATTTATACATTAGAAAAGATGGAATATGGCAGTATGCAGGGGTCGGCATTCCCCAAGGCATAGATTCATCTTCTATATTAGCAGAAAATATGGATGAATCAGAAAAAGAATGTTTGATATATTTACCTTTATATGATGAAATTACACATTTAGAGATAGGAGTATCAAAAAAATCCTATTTGAAAAAAATGGATAATCCATTTAAAGGAAAAATCATTGTTTATGGGTCGAGTATTACCCAAGGAGCATCTGCCAGTAGACCTGGGCTGGCTTACCCGTCTCAACTATCACGTAGTAGTGGATATCAGTTTATTAATATGGGGTTAAGTGGAAATGGCAAGATGGAATTACCTGTTGCAAAAATGTTATCCCAAATAAATGATGTTGATGCTTTTATTTTGGATTGTATTCCCAATCCTTCAGTCGATGAGATATGTGATAGAACTATCAATTTCATAAAAACGATCCGTGACAAACATACCGATGCTCCCATAATTGTCATTCAGTCCGTTACTCGTGAGAAAGGGAATTTTAACATGAAAATATGTAAGATGGTAAAAGAACAAAATAGAGCAATAGAAGATCAAATACACATCCTTCACAAACTCGGTTTTAAAAACTTATACTTAATAAAAGAAAATCATTTTCTAGGAACAGATCATGAGGGTACTGTTGATGGTGTTCATCCTAGCGATTTAGGGTTTGAACGAATGTTGGAGAAAATCAAGCCTGCCTTGGCTGAAATTTTAGATATTAAATTTAGGAAGTAAATTTATTGGCTAATAATTTAATGGGACAATGCCACAAATTGAATACATAAAAAGCTTCCTGCCGCTAAAATATTGCATACAAGGTGTCGAGACGATACATTTGCTTCTGTGAAATATTTGCAGTACATTTGTGTCTGTAAACAACAGCCCTACACCACACATGCAGGACAAATAAATAAAATAATGAGAATAACACAAGTGAGAGACGATGGCAAGGTGAATACACTGCGTACGTTGAGAATTGAGCAGCTCGTGGAGCTGATGAAAGTGGAAACCAAAGCACAGCCCGTCTCAAAAATGAGAGAAGTCCTGCCCTATATGCTTCCCGGCGATAAAAACGACTATGTTCAGAAAGTGCCGAAACTGCTTCCTGCTGCCGCCTTTGTCCGTAAAAACGGGGTGATGGTTATGGCGGAATACAATGGAATCGTAATGATTCAGGTGAATAATCTGTCGGGGCCTATGGAGGCCGATGAGGTGAAGAAGTGGGTGAAAGAACTCCCGCAAACGTATCTGGCATTTGTCGGTTCTTCCGGGAAGTCTGTCAAGATCTGGGTACGTTTTACTTATCCTGACGATCTTTTGCCGAGCAACCGTGAGCAAGCGGAACTTTTCCATGCGCACGCTTACCGGCTCGCCGTGAAATT
>ERZ773108.2887-NODE-2887-length-13993-cov-4.171832_pt1 | contig 13993 bp, 13 predicted proteins | sample MGYA00580570_ERZ773108 | MGnify/ENA primary metagenome ERZ773108 (study PRJEB29015, sample SAMEA2737840) | human gut metagenome | biome: human gut; feature: human-associated habitat; material: faeces | place: China | collected 2012 ...
GAATGATTTTTTCTTGTGTATCACAAGTCAATATCCATGCAGGCAAGACCGCTTCGCTCGGCGTGGCGCTTGCAGAAAATGAGCGTACCAGCAGCCAGCAGCAGTAGGACTGACGGAATGATAAAAAGCAGTTTTTTCATAGACGTTCAATACCTCCATTTTCCATAAAATAAATCTCACGGTGAGACGCATTTCCGGTCGGGCGCGCGTCTCCCCATGATCGAGAAGCCCGCGCAAGCGGGCTTCTCTGGTTTGCTCCCCTTGGCTGCCACACTTCCGCTGGGTGGTCGCTGTCAAGGCCCAGCCAGTGCGCACACTGGCTGGCTCTGCGGCCGATGCGTCAGCATCGACCGGCCTTGACTGCGGACAGCCAGCGGAAGATATTCCCCCGGAGGGGAGCAAACCTCTTTAACGTGTGCTGCGGTTCATATTCCGGGACCGAACCTGCGGCGTGATTGCACGTTCAATGCTGCCGCCAATCTTCTGCGCCATGTCCTGAATCTGTCCAAGCGCCTGCCGCCGATCCTGCGGTTCAAAGCCGTCATAAAATGCCGCCAGATTTGATACGTCGGGCGCTTCACACGGAACACCAAAGCGACGACAGATCATATAGCCGACGCTCTGCGCATCCAGCTCATAATCATCCCGCGAATAGTTCTGATTATAGCCTTTGGCATGAAAACGGACGTGGGCGATCTCTGTTGCGATGCCTGCGAACGCTTCTGCATCGTTATATTTCGGATTGACCGCCATTTTCATCTGGTTTGGGTCGTAGAGCGCAGGCATGGGGATACTCTCATCACTCACCAGCGGCACAACACAATAATTCAGGAGCGTTTTGAGGGCTTCCGTCATTTCCTTGCTGTCCGGCTGCAATGCGGTGTGCTTCAGGTCGCGCCCGCTTGTCTGCCGCACGTCGTAAACGTCCGTCAGTACATACCCTTTGCCGAAAGAGGAACGGGTGTAAATTTTCACGCCATTCTTTTCCTCGGTCGGAGATACGCTGCGCATCAGACTTTTCCAGCGGTCTTTTGTTCCGAAAATAGTTGCATCCTGATCCTGCACCATAACGAGCGCAACATTGCCAGCGCTATAACTCGGATTGTCGGCCTGACAATTCAGATACCGCAAATAAGCGTCCGGGTCGCTGGTGATCTGAACAATACCTGCGTCCTGCATGGCGTTTGTGTTTTCGCGGTCAGCCTGCCGCTGCGCCTGCCAGAGTTCGCTGCTCTGATTCTTTTCATTTACTAAATCTGCTAAATTTAAGATAATACTCACTCCTATTACCTGATATGCTCCAGCTCGCGCTGGGGTTCTGGCCGCGTCCGTTCTGCGGCGGCGCGCAATGCCGCCAGCCGTCCGCGAACGGGCTGCTTTTCCTCATTGGTCGAAATCGGCCCCTGCGTCAAGCCACTCCTTTGCTTTTGCAAGGATGGATCTGATCGGGCAGGGGTCTGCTCTTTTTTTGGCTGCGCGTCCTCCAACTGTCTGGGCTGGTATCCCATCTGCTCTAGGATATAATTTGCCTGTGAGAGATGGTCAATGTTGGTCAGGATTTCAAGGTATGGCGCGTCGCCTTTCTTGTCCAAAATGGTTGAAAATAACAAGCCGACTTTCTTGGCTCTGCGCTTGAACTCGTCAAAATCCTCTGTGCGCAAGGGCAAAACTTCGATGGGGCGCTGTTCACTGAGCAGCCGGTTCATATTCACCTTGCCGTAAAGCTTTTTCTGGTCTTTTGCCAGCGCGTATAACAGCGCCGCGAGATTCTTTGCGCCCCGCGCAAGTAGTTTAATTGCTTCTTCTGAAATTTGTACGCCCTCTTTCATCACGAGATCAGCAGCTTCGCCGCTTACCTCCATAGGCTGTGCCTCCTTTCTTTTGCCTTGTTTGGCAAATGATTTTCTGTTAATGGTGAAGTGCTTTCCTGCACCTGCCGCAGCATCCGCGGCGCATATTCCGCGATTTTGCCGCATAACCGCAGTTCCCGACGCAAGGGCCTGAGCTGCGCGGTCAACGCATCAATGTCCGCGTTAAGCGGCTCAGACGGCTGCTCCCGGCGTAGCGCATATAATTCTTTGCGCCGATCCACTAGAATCTGCATCTCATTTGACAGTGCATCGGACAGCATATCCAGCTCCGTTTTTGTGTCCACACGGTATTTTTGCAGCAGCATAAATTGCTGCCGATACTGTTTTGCACGTCTGATTTCTGCCCGCATTTCAAAAGGGATTTTCTGCGGATTCCGCTTGCGCGGGGATAGCAGATATAAATAGTAGAGATATAATGCGCGAAAACTGCCGCGCTTGACGGGCGGATAGCGACGTGGGCGGCGGCGAACGGTATAACGCTTTTGTTCCGAGAATACTGGTGGCGTTGGTTCTGGTTTATGCCGCTGCTCGTTCAAGCGTTGCATCAGCTCTGCTTCCGTATAGCCAAGGCCAAGACTTTCCACGCGGACGAACCGCTGCCCGCCCGGTGGACGGACGGCGGTATGCTTGACATTTGGGCCGCGCTTGACAGAATAGCCCTGCCGCCGCAACGTTTCCAAAAACGTATCATAGGTCAGGCTCCCAGCCAGCGCCGCGTCTATGTCACGACGGATAAGGTCACGGATTGTACCGCTGCCGCGCTTTTCTGCGTTCCATGCAGAATACGATGCGCCTTTTCCGTCCGGCTCAATCACGGAGTATCCGCGCTCCCGGCTGACCTCATTAGAAATGCCGCGCAGATCGTGGAAATAGCTTTTGAAATCACTCCGGTACTTTTTGCCGTCCATGAATGAAACGGAATTGAAAACAATGTGACAATGCAGATGGTCACGGTCGGTGTGCGTACAGACAACGGCTTCGTATTTGTCTCCTAACAGTCGCCGTGCGAACTCTACGCCCGCTTCGTGTGCCTGTTCTGGCGTGACCTCGCCGGGAGCGTAGGAGTGAATGATATGATAACCGAGAATCCCGCCGTGCTTATCCCAGCGCCGTTTGGTTTCCTGCATTTGCAAAAAAGACTTATCCAGCGTACAGTTGATTGCCGTCTGGAAGCCCGCTTTGACAGGATCACAGATATAATCCACGGCGTTTCCCAAATCCGTTTTGCCGTCATTTTGAACGTAATCCAGGCAGCGATCCAGCCGGGAATGAATGACGATAATCTTATCGTATGCCATTATATCGACTCCCGCACCAGTTCCCACGCTTCTCGCGCAAAGCGTGCGGCATCATGGATTTGTGCCTGTGTGACATAGCCCTTGCCGTTCGCCCAGTGCGCAAGCTGGTTGATGTTCGTGCCGATGCCAGACAGCACACGCAAAAGCTCCGCATAGCAGTCCGGTGGGCGCGGCTTGACGGTTTCACCCAGAATACATTTGCGGATCATGGCGCTGGCAGACAGACCGCTGCTCTGGCAAAGCTGCATGAGCTGCCGATATTCCGCGTCGTTCAGCCATACGCCGGTGAAATGTGATCGACTGCGCAAAAAATCCCTCCTGTCCAGTTGAAATACGTCTCACCATGAGACGCAATTCCGGCGCATCGTCATATAGAAATGCGTCTCACCGTGAGACGCAAAACGCGGGGGTCTTAGGGGTTCACCCCTAACAAGGGTCGTTTAACAAACGACATACTTGCTAAATCAGCACCGCAAGCGGTGCTGATTCCGTTACCGCTGCATGGTAACAGATTTTGTCCGTCGAGGGCGCTTATCCTGCTTTTCCATCTGGTGCTCCAGCGATAAAAGGCGCTGCAATTCCGCTTCACATTCCGGTACATATCGAATATCGTGTGTGTTTTCCTCCAGCCGCAATACGCGGTGAATGAATGTTTCATGGCTGCTTTCGCAAAAATACTCGTCCTTATCGCGGTATTGCACCTTTGCAATGGGCAGCGCAGATTTGACCACACGCTGTACCTGTTTGGCATAGTCCAGATGAATGACCTTCCCCGCCAGCTTGCCGTCTCGAACGCCATCCACCACAACGAGGTACGCTTTGATGCCGTTCGGCTGGTCTGCGTAAAACGTCCACGTTTTGTATGCGCGGCTGTCCTGCAAATACGTCTCGCGCTCCGGCACACACCATGTTCCACACGGACGGCTCATCCAGAGAAAAGAACGATGCTCCAAACTGGATTCCTGCGCACTGTTCCAGAGAATTTCTTTGTCAACGTCAAAATCTTCTTTGTAGGCAAGGGTGTTCCGCTGGACAATCTTTTCTAAAAAATTGAGGATGTCCGGTTGGTAGTCTTTTTCGTTTTCCATGCTTAGCGTTCTCTCCTTTGTGGTATATGGGATATGCAAATAATCCAGCACGTCGCCGCAGCCGAGTTTGTGGATGCAGAAATCGTATTGCTTTGGATGCGTGACCTCCATGCGCTGAAACCGGTTCGGCTCTTTTTCGAGATGTGCGCCAAACATACAAAACATACAACCGCTGCGCTTTACGCCGGTCGTTGTCAGCTTTCCGGCTTCCTCGACAATCTCACCGTAGACAGACGCATACGAGATACCCGTCATTTTGAGGTAGGCCAAAACATCCTGCTCTGTCCAGAATGACATCGGCTGGGAAGTTGGGTCGCGTTTGAGATACGCATTGCAGCCGGTTTTCAAATAGCTGCTCTGGCGGCGAACGCTTTCACTTGCCATCGTGCCAAGGATCATATATAGATGATGTTCTCTGGCGTACTTATGTAAGGGGCGCTCTTTCATTACAGCGCAACACCTGTCTGATATGAGAAATGGCGCATCCAGAAGAAAACGCCATTTTTCATATCGCTCGTTGTATTTTGAAGGTGTGCCGTCTGCGTTCAGGCCATTCAGGTGTCGGATCGCCCACGGACTGCCTTGCCGCGCGTAATAGATGCGTCTGGCAACATCTTTAGAGATGATGGGATAGCCATACTTCGTCAAAACCTTTGAAAACGGCATTTCCGGTCGCAGCCACGTCACATTCGGAACGGCCTTTACAAACTCACGGATTTCTGGGTACTCTAAGCCGGTGTCTACAAACACAGCCGGAACGTCCGGAAATGCCCGCCGCACCAAATCCAGAAGCACGGTAGAATCCTTTCCGCCCGAAAAGGAAACGGCAATCTTGCCGCCATAGTGGTGATACCATTCCAGAATTTTAGCTTGTGTCACACGAATTTTGCGTTCCAGCGGCCACGCCTGCATGATGCTTAAATCCTGCCGGGTGTAAACGGGCATACGTCATGCACCTCCCGCTATCGCTCCAGCGTGGCAGACACGGTACGCTGCCTGGAAACTGCTAACGACGGACATTGCTTTTCGATGGCGTCAATCAAACCGGCGGCGCAGGAGCGGATGGTATCAAGGGATGCTTTCAGTTCGTCCAGTTCTTTTCCTTTGCTCCACCCGGCAACGTAGCCAAACGAATAATCCGACGTGTCGATACCGAAATGCTGGCAGACCACATAGGCTACGCTTTCGGCTTCGACCTCGCGCGTGTGCTGGTCTTTGGACGGCGGTTCGTTTTTCTTGCGCCGGTGGAGCGTGGCGTGACTGATTTCATGCAGCATGGTTTTGAGCGTCTGCTTCTGGCTCATGCCGGGGCGTACCAAAATTTCTTCCGTGACGTGGTTGAAACAGCCTTTTGCTGCTCCATGCGGTGCTTCATACAAAATGGGAACCGGCGAGACGCTTGTGATCGCGTTTGCCAGTTCCTCAAAATGTGCGATATTGCCTTGCAATTCGGATGCGCCGATGCTGGGAAGTTCCTTGCCCTCGGTCTGTGAAATGTCAAAGACGGTGACAATACGGAATCTCATAAGCTGCACCAGCGTCCGTTCCCGCACTGGTTTTCCGGTTGCATCAAGTACGGGCTTACCGTCCTTGTCCAACTTGTCCTGTTCAATGAACCGCCGATACGGGCACGGAGCGAGAATTTTCAGGCCGCTTTCATGTGCCTTTACATTGCGCCCAAACTCTTTCTTCCATGTGTGAAACCCGGCCACACAGGATGCAGCCGGGTTTTGCATGAGAATGAGCATGACGTTGCCGAAACTGTATGTGTGGAATTTTGACATGGCAGACAGATATTCCGCGTAGCGCCCACTGGTAAAAATCTCGCTGACACCCTGTTCCAGTTTTTCGGTCAGTTCTTTGAGACGTTCGTCCGGTGTTGCGCCGGTCAGCTCAAAACCCATAGTCAGCGCTCCTGCGACGGCGGCTTGTGCAGCTTTTCCGGCGTCGCGTTTTTCTGCTTCGGCTCAACTTTCAGCGTAACCGGCTCGTCGCCGCGAAAGCCTAACAAAATCTCCGCTTTATGGAACTTCTCCTTAAAGCGTTCGATCTGGTCGGGAGGGAGCGAACAGAAACTGTCCTCGGTCAAACCGCACACGAAAAAAGGACCCACCAAACCGCCATAGCCGCCCTCGACGGTGCGGTTGAAATCCATACCCAAAAGAAGTCCTTCGTCGTTTGCTACAATGCCTACTGGTTCCTCATACGGATAAATAGCAGTAATCAGACCGCCGACGATCTCCTGCATGGCATGAAGCTCATGCGGAATCGTCTTTTCGTATGGCGCATAGCCCGGCTCGACGACAAGCACGGTCATTTGCTCTGTGACTTTTTCTTCATCCATACAGTTATTCTCCGCGCCATTCCAGCACGAATACGACGGACAGGACCTCCTGCTCGGTGATTGCTTTGGAAACGGCGCTGACAACAGCATCATAGCTGATAGGCAGCCTGCCGTTCTCTGTGATTTCCCACGGAGCGGACAGTGCAAACGTTTCCGCGTTGCCGTTTTTTGTAGTCTGTGCGCCGTTAATCTTAAAGCCGAGAAGCTGGGCATCAACCTTTTCGTGTGCCATATCGGTCGTGTAGGGCACGAGCTGCCAACCGTTTTTGGTGGAAATCGAAACGCTGGATACAACGACCTCGCCAGTGGAACCGTTGATGATCTCTGCACTGCCCGTGTGTACCTCGCCGTTTTCATCAACCGTCAACGGAAGAACAACCGGAACCGTAACCGAGAAGATCTCCGTGATTTCCCAATGCGCATAATAAGTCGTTTCACCATCCGTTGTGTAGGTGGTATTGGAATCGATCTCCGTGCCGCCGTCTTTCTCCGTAAACCAGCCTAAAAATTCTGCATTTTTGCGTTCCGGGTCCTTGGGCAGCAGCAGCTTTTCACCGTAAGTCTGCTCGGTCGTTTCACTCTGACCGGTTCCAAGATCCCATATCACGACGTATTTGTTTGCTTCAAACTGCGCGTAAAATGTTGTGCTGGCCGTGATCGAAGTGACGGTATTGTAGAGCTTGCCGCCTGTTTTGGCCGTGTACCAGCCTTTGAAGCTGTGTCCTTTTTTGATGGGGAGCGATGCGGGGATCGTCGGCTTGCTGTTCGGCTGAACAGTTTCACTGTACGCTGCTTTGCCGTCAATCGTGCCGCCGTTTGTTCCGGCGTCCCACTTGATCGTCAGGCTGACAGTTGCACCGCAGTCATCACACTTGCCATCGCCGTTTGCGTCCACATGATCGGCGTATTCTTCGCCACTTGCCTTGCAGACGGAACAGGTTTTCGTGCGCTTGTGCTGGGTATCGCTTACGCTTGACCACTTGCCGTAAGTAAAAGAATGGCCAGCGTACTCATAGTCGCTGGTGGAACAGGTCGCGCAGCTTCTCGTGCGTCTGTGCTGGCTATCGCTGAAATTTGCCCACGTCCCATATTTGAAGCTGTGGTTGGCATAGGTGTAACCGGAATACCCGCAAAGGCTGCACGTTGCGCTTCTTCTGTGCTGGGTATCCGAGTCATTTTCCCAACTTCCGTATTTCAGAGAATGGTTCTGCGTAGTGCTGGAGCCGACGTCGGAATTGCAGACGCTGCAATATTTTTCGACTGTATGCTGCGTTTCATTATACTCATAGTATTCCGTGCTTGTGCTGTGGCTGCCGTATTGATATTTTCCGCCACCGCCGCAATCGTCGCAAGTGCCATAGCGCCGATGCTGAGACGTAGAATAATACTCCCAATCACCATAGGAATACGAGCCGTGGGACGTGCCCCAGTCAACGACCTCGCCGCAGTCCCGGCAAATTTCTTCCCAATCACATCCATCCCACGACGTATAGGTATTGTTGTGCTGGCAGGACGTATCTTCTTCGTAGCCGCATTTGGTACAAACACCGCGCGAGTTGAAGCTATGGGATTGCGTGTGGCGATACGCATACTCGTTTGCGCTGCAATTCGTACAGCACTCCCAGACGTAATGCTTGGATTCATCCTTCTGCTCATAATCGTAGGTGAAGCTGCAAGACGAGCAGTTACAGCCCGAAACGCCGCAAGCGCCGGAGGAAATCATAAGAACGGGGTATGCCGCGACAAAGGTGATGCCTTTTGCGTCAAGAATGCCCATCGTGACCTCATCGCAGGTTACGATTTCGAGCGCAGACATATCTACGCCCGAAAATGCAGTGTCCGAGATGTAAAAACTCTCGTCGTTGTAGTGCAGCTGCAACCGGTTCAGATTTGCGCAATCCTTGAACGCATCCGCGCCAAGGTTTGCAAACGAGGGCAGAACGCAAGATTTCAGGTTTGTGCAACCGGAAAACCAAAATGCGACATCCGGCACGATCATGTGCGCGCCGGGATCAAATTTTACGCTTGTGATGTTTTCCCGCATTTCATGCCACGGCTGGTCGTCTGCGCTTGTAAACGCGGCAATTCTGCCGTTGCCGGAGATAGAAAGTGTGCCGCTGTCATCCAGCGCCCATGTCAGGTAGCCTGTGGGCGTTTTCTCCGCAGCGAACGCGGAAATGCTCAGAGAGAACAACATGCAAAGAGCCAGCACAAATGCGGTGAATTTCTTGAAATTCTTCATCATGCAGCCTCCTTTTCACTCACGGCGGCAATGGTGAACACAATCGTTGCCGCATTGACGTTCGTAACGGCCTCGGACGCGGAAACTTTCGCCTTATATCGGATGGCAAGCGACTTCTCCGCGCTGATTGTCGGGAACGCGCCGTCCGCAAGCGCCAAGCTGCCCGCACCCTTGGTGGGGCAGCCGTTGATGCTGAGTGCAATGCTGTTTTTGCCCGCGCTGAAATCATCATAGCTGCCGATCTCGAATGTTCCCGCCTGTACGTCAACCCGCGTGACCTTGATTGCGCCAGCCTTGCCGGTGTTTGTGATTGCCGCATTATTGGCTGTCACAACATAGCCATCCACCAGCGAAACAGGCAGCGCAGCGGGGACAGTGCAGGAAATTGGACTGACGGTGTTGACAACGGTGAGCGTAACCGGCACACGGGCTTCGGTCGTTTCTGCTGCGGACACGCTGATTGCCAGTGAGAGGATCATTGTCAGTAGCAGCAGAAAAGTGATACCTTTCTTCTTACTCATCCCTGCACCTCCTTTGGCCAGAGATACGCGGTGTGGAGCGTCAACTCTATGTCCAGCGTGCCGATCTGCTTGCCATCACGGAAAGCAGTAACCGTGACCGTGCAATCTACGTTTCCAAACTCTGGCGCTTCGCTTAAATTCAGCGTAGAAATGCTTTTGCCCGCCTCCAACTCAAAAGCGTCTGCAATCAGCGCATTGTCCTTATTCCTGCGGATTTCCACCTTGTAGGTGTCCGCTTTGCTGTTGTTCACAAACTCGGCTTTCACGCTGGATTCTCCGACCAAAGCATATAAATGAGCAGGAGCAGTAATATCAATCTGATTGTCCGCGACAATCGCGTTGAGCTGCTTCTGGGCTTCGCGCAGTCCGGAAACGTCGTAAAAAATGACTTCCGTTTCCTTGTGCTGCTTCGCACGTTCAGTGATACGAACCTTGATTGTGTCAATGACCGCAAGGGTGGAGTCTCTGTCATAAATGACTTTCACGGCATCGTCTACGCGGGCTACGACAACAGCGGGCATATTCGTCCCAGCGTTGCAGTACACGGCTTTTGTACCGCCGCCCCAGACGAGCAATCTGCCCTTGACGGCCACATTATCGAGCGTGATTTTACCGTCTGCCGCACCGCAGCCAACAATCAAGTCACCGTCCACGGTCAGGTTTTTCAATTCTACATCGTCGGTGCGGATCAGGACGCTACCCTTGATGTCCTTGTCATAGCTACCCTTTACTGTGATATAGCTGCCGATGATGTTATGGAAAATCTGCGCAAATTCCGCGCGGGTGATGTTGTCCAGCGGCGCAAGGACTTTGCCGCGGCCGTGAATGTAGTCTGCACCGACCATTGCGCGCACATAAGGCAGCGCCCATGCAGAGATTTTGTCATGGTCGGAGAACGCGGACAAATCTGTTTTTGCGTATGTGTCATATTCCAGCTCCAACGCTCTCGCCACCACGGTCATGGCTTCCTGCCTGCTGATGGGCGAATCTGGAGCCATGGACGAAGCAGACCGACCGTTGTAAGTACCCATCTGGACGGCGAGCGCGACATCCTTGTAGTACCACGCACTTTTGGAAACATCCTTGTACTGCGAAATGTCGGTGGTTTTATAGCACCCAAACGAGCGGTTGATGATCGCGGCCATTTCCGCGCGGGTCATATCGCCATTCGGGTCGATAATGGTGCTGGATTTGCCGTAAAGCAAGCCATTATCTACAGCCGCGGATACGGCTTCGGCGTACCATGCTTTTGCGTCGTAGTCCTTAAAATCCGTAGCTTTGCGGGTGGCCGTGTTTGCCGCAGATGCAGAAACAGCGAGAGACAAGCACGATGCGACGGCGAGGATCATTGCGAGGATTCTTTTCCATTTCATTTTGAAGTCCTCCTTGTAGAATCAGGTAAGGGGAACGCTCGCGCGTTCCCCTTGGATGAATTGTGATTAGACTGCATCCCACGCGATAATGAAGAGTACAGACGCGATGGCCGTGTTCGTGACGGCTTCAGAAACTGGGGTCACGATGGCATCGTAGGCAATACCGATGGTGTTGGCAGAAGTGTCGCCCACGCCGCTCATGTAGCAGCCCTCAACAGCGGCATCCAGAAGTGTCTGCTTGCTGGCGTTCTTGCTGTCGGTCAGCTTCTTTTCGCCGTTGCCGAGGGAAATCTGGAAGCCGAACTTGTTGGCGTTGACCTTTTCGTGGGCAAGGGTGGCCTTGTCACCGAACGCAGCCAGCGACCAGCCCTGTGCGGCTTCGATGCTCACGGAATTGACCTTGACTGCGCCGAAGCTGTTGTTGACGATCTTGGCGTCAGTAGCGGTGGAAACTGTGCCGTCCGTGCCGACAGCGATGGGCAGGACGGTCGGAACAGTGACGCTCATTTTGGTGGCTGCGGGGTCGCCGCCGATGCTGCCGTCCGCGGTGCTGGACAGGGTAACAGACGAAGTGCCAGTGCCGCCAGAAGCGTCCACGGTGTTGGCAGCGGAAGCGGAAATGGCGAGGGATGCGAGCATACAAATTGCGAGAACGAGGGAAACGATCTTCTTGGTGTTTTTCATGGTAAAATACTCCTTTGTTGTTTTGAAAATTTAATTCTTGATGGTGATTGTGATGATGGCCCCAGCCGTGCCGATAATATCGCCGGTTTCGGGGTCCAAGTTGTGAAAATACGCGGTACATTCGTATGTACCAGCGGGGAGAACAACATCCAGCTTCGCGCGTTCGATTTTGCTGCCGACGGCGATAGCGCCGGATTCGTAAATCTGTTCGCCCGTGTCATTGCGGACAATCTGGACCTTTTGTGGATAATTATTGATGCTCTCGTTTACGAGCATCAAGTTTCCCTCCGAAGAACCGTCCTCAAAGATTGGGGCAGTGTTGGCCGAAATGTTAATCATGCCCTCGGCTACTTTTTCATTCAAACGCGCTTCAATCTCCTCCGGCGAAAGGTTATCCCAACCGCCCTCAGTGGCAGAAGAATCATAAACGATTCCGGCTTTGGCGCGGGCTTCTTCCTTTGTCATGGGAGAGTGGAGCGTAACGATGATGAAAATGATCGCGCCGATGGCAACGGCGGCGAGAACGCCAGCGCCGATCCAGACGGGCGTGCGCGAGTTGGACGTGTGTTTGGGGTGATAGTTCATGTGAACCTCCATAAGGGCGGCACCACCAGACGGTGCAGTAATGCTCTGTGGTGCATATCAGCGTGTTGGGGCGGGTTTGCTCGGATGCAGAATTTCCGTTTTTTGCTTCATCCGTGCTTCGCACTGTCGGCGTTCCTCCAACGCAGAATAGATACTCTCAGTAATTGCCAAGGCTGGCATTGTAACGTCCGGGAAGTATCTGCGCAGTCGATCTCCACCTAATGTGATTTTCAGCGAATACAAATTTTCACGCGGTGAATTAAACTCAATCGGTTCACCGTCCGCTGCTTTGGAGTCGCCCGGCTGCTTGCTCTCTGCGGAGATTGGAATGACGTTGCTGGCTGACGTTGGTGCAGTCTCCGGCTTTTCCACCGTCTGCGTTGCGGGTGGCCGCGCGGTGTTTTCCTGTTTCGGCGGTTCCGGCATGACCGGCTTCATATTCGGCGGTGCCAGCGTGACAGGTGATGTGCCCGTGGCCGGTGCCGGTGCTGGCGACACGTTGGGTGTCACCATTGACGCAACCGGAAACGGTGGGTCTGGCTGCGTCGGCGCTGGCTTCGGCGGCTCAGGTGGCTTGATCGGCTGAATATCCTTGTCCTCCAGAATCGCCCGCATCGTCTTATCGTCCAGATTTCCGCGTTTCTCTGCGTCTCTTAAACGCTGCACACGTTTGACCGTTGGTTTCAGGTTCAGACCCACCAGATCAATGACTGCATTTTGATGTTCTGGAGACAGAAATGACAAATCTGATGCAATCGACAATTCCAGCGAGTTATCATCCACTGCATCACAGACAGCTTTGGTTGCTTCAGAAAGGCGGATAATTCGGTTCAGTTTGCTGGTGCTGATACCCATTTCTTTTGCCAGCATCGCGTCGCTTTGCAGCTCGTCCGCACCCGGTACGCCGCGTTTCTTCCGTCCTGCCTTGCGTTTCATCGCGGTCATTTTATTGCGCAGCGTCCGCGAAAGATCGTATGTGGAAATATGCGGTCGATGCAGATTGCTGTCCGCAACGAGGATCATCGCGTCGTTGTCGTCAATTTTCTGGATGATGGCCGGAACCGGGTAATTCAGCTCCCGCGCGATCATGTGACGCCGCTGGCCTGAAAGGATTTCCAAGCCGCCCTTGGGATTGATTCTGGTCAGCACCGGGTCTTTCACGCCGTTCAGCTCGATAGATTTTCTCAGCTCCTTGTAATCGTCGCTGTTTGTGTCTACGGAAACGGTGTTGAACTCAGATTTTTCCAGATATGCAGGGTGGAGCGTGATGAAATAGGATTCTCCATCTTTCGGAACCGGAAGATCTTTCATGGCGTGTTCGTCCGGGGGCATCAGCCGCTCGTCAAAAATCTTTGTGATTTTTGTTCCGGTCGGACCGAGAGCGGCGGGACCGGGCATAACTGCCGGGGCCGGTTTGACCTCTACGGCCTTTTCCTGCGGCTTCGACTGTGTGGTCGAACCCTTGCTGTCTGTACTGGCCTTTTCCGTGGGCGCGTCCGTTTTCGGTTTTTCTTCCGGGTTTTTCGGCTCGGACACCGGTGCGGACTTGAACTCAGTAGGCTTCTCAGATGGCTTCTGCGGTACGCCCGGTTTCTTTCCGTCTGCATCAATCTTTTCCGTAGGTGCAGCCGTTTTCGGCGTGTCCTCCGGCTTTTTCTGCTCCGACGTGGGCGTTGGTTTTATCTCGGCTGGCTTTTCAAGCGGTTTCGGAGATATATCCGGTTTTTTACCGTCTGCATCCTCATTTTCCAGAGACGGAACCGCTTTCGGCTTTTCTTCCGGTTTCTTCGCCTCCGGCGCTGGCGCAGGTTTTGCATCAGCGGCCTTGTCTGGCGATTTCGGTGGCATGATCGGAGTTTTGCCGTCTGCGTCAGCCTTTTCCGTAGGTGCAGCCGCTTTCGGTTTTTCATCCTGTTTCTTCTGCGCCGGTGTGGGTACGACTTTTACCTCGGCGGGCTGTTCAGACGGCTTTGGCTGCGTAACCGGT
>ERZ773108.2893-NODE-2893-length-13982-cov-5.885474_pt1 | contig 13982 bp, 12 predicted proteins | sample MGYA00580570_ERZ773108 | MGnify/ENA primary metagenome ERZ773108 (study PRJEB29015, sample SAMEA2737840) | human gut metagenome | biome: human gut; feature: human-associated habitat; material: faeces | place: China | collected 2012 ...
AAGTTTTTCCTTCGCTTCCACTCCGGAAATCGTCTGATCTTCTCCTGTTTTTACGATCACATCCCCGTTTTCTGTTTCCCGGATCAGATCTGCTGCCACAGTATCCAGTCCGGTAATCTCCGGGGTCTTCTCTTCCAAGAGGTTAGCAATCTTTTTTACCTCCTCCGGTGCATCTGCCGGAACCGGTGCAATCTTCGGCGCTGCCACCGAAACCTCCGGGGTCTGTGCCTTTCCAATGGTAATCTCTCTTGTTACCGTTGTTCCATTGTAGCCAGTATCCCCGGCAACCTCAGCTGTCACGAGGACCGTTCCGGCTCCGATGATCTTCGCCTCTGTTTTTCCATTCACTTCTGATAGCTCCAGAACTCCATTTCCGTCAGGAACGGAGAATTTCACAGCTCCGGTTCCCTTCTGTCCGGTAAGTTCCAGTTCGAATGGATCATCTCCGTAGAGTTTCCCGTCTACTTCTTTGATCTGAATCTGATCCTCATCTGCTTTTTCGACCTCGAAGCTGCAGCTTACCAGTGCAGGCTTATTGTAATTCTGCTGCTCTGCGCCGTCAGCCGGAAGCACATAATCTGCCGAAATTTCATGCGTACCGGCAGAAGAAACCGAATATTCCATGGATGCGGTTCCGTTAGTCAATGGGATCGACGTCTAATTGAGCGGCTGTCCATTTTCATAAAATATTACCGTTCCGGTCAGAACATCCTGATAAGCTCCCTTCGCTTCCAGAGTCAGAACATAAGTATCTTCCACATTTCCAAGAGCAGCCCGGAATCTCTGCATCAGACCGGTTTTCTTTCCGGCTTTCAAATTCAGGGAAATGCTTCCCTTCTGAACGGTGATCGGTCTGGAATTATTACCTGTCGTGTAATTGGTACCATTTTCCATACGAATCGTTACATTTGCCGTACCTGCGCCATGGATCGTTGCCTGACCATCTTCATCCACCGTCAGTACATTCGCAGAGTCGCTTGTCTTGGTCACCGCTCCGTCTCCAACGGTGGTAACTCCAGTCAATGGAAAATCAGGATCGCCATATGTTTTCGTTCCCGGCCACTCTGCATCATTGATCGTGATCGAAGATGCTGCTTTTTTGATCGTTGCGGTTGCATTGGAAGGAATGTTGACCTGGTAGTTATCCGGATCGGCTGTTGCTCCGCCACCGCTCGCTGCTGCTCCTGTTATCACTGCCTTCGAGGCATCGATCACAACCTCTTTATTGGTTCCGGCATTTGCATCCTTAAAAGCGGCTGTTAAGCCTGTGATCTGCAATTTTTCATTTCCGGCACCTGTATTCACACCAGTGTCTATCATGAGTGGTTGCTGTACGGTTGCTGTTGTCGTGCCATCATAGGTCTTATCTTCTACCGCAACTGATGATAATTGCAGTTGGTACTTAGAAATTTCCGGTACCACGGAATCTGTTAATGTCCTATCGTATGAAGCACTTGAATCTGTCGGTGTAAATTTCACGGTATAAGCCTTGTTATCTTCTACATTCGGATAAATACCAGATGCTGAACTACTATTTTCCGGTTCCCAGCTCCAGGTTCCGGCTACCGGTTGATTTGCACCATTATACACACCATAACCAGAAGCCAGGGAAACCGGAATCTGAGCAAGTGAAACCCCATAAGTCCCCTTCGCATCCCACTTTTGTGTTCCGTTTCCTACAATTCTCAGTGTATCCTTGGTAGACACATTAAGCGGTGCCGTTCTCTCAGAAGCAAATGCATTCTCTTTCGCCTTTATTCTGCTGGTTACCTGATATCCATGTGCCGGATATAATCCCTGAATTTCCGTACCGTCAATCCATGTAAATGCTCCGTCTGAATCTGCATCACGGTATCCATACTCAATGTCATTTTCCGGATTCGTTCTGTTTATGGTAATCGTCGTACCGGTTATAGTCACCTCACCCTCAGTTATTGCAGCCGGTGCTGCCGTTCTTTTAAGAATCGTGATACTTTTGGGTTTTCCGGCAAATTTCTCATCCGTGTTGCTTGCAGCATACCGATAATAAACCGTACTCTCATGATCGGAAGAAATGATGTCTGTAATCGAAATTCCTGATCCACTGCCCATTTTTGCAGATGTCCAGTTTGGAGAGGTATTGGTTCCGTTTACAATCACATACTGTAAAGATGAGGAAATTGTGATTTCTTCCTTCCGATAATCAATATTCGGCTTGTTCGATTCTTCCGGAATCGCCTGTCTTTGCAAATTCGCCACCAAAACCGCTTCACTGGCTGACATGGACGAGGACGCTTTCTTGCGAATGTAGAATGGTACAGAACCATCACTTTCGTTAATATTATCCAGCATCGTTGTCAGACGAACCGTACCACCCTGTCTTATAGTTGTCCATGACTGTGCATCCTTAGAAGCAGCATACTCCAGATCGCAGGAAGCTTTATTCTCTAAAGTCTCCTGTTCGTAATTGATAGAAACATCAGCAGCATCAGGGGCCTCCTGCCGCATTTTTTCTGTCTGGAAATTTACATAGGTTACATCAAGAGATAATTTACCATCCTTTTTAATCATCAGTCTGACATGATATTCTGTGTCCGGAGCTAAATCCTGAATAGTATACTCATAGTTTCCGGAAGAACTCTCCGTAAGTAACGTTCCTTTCGAGAACATATCATCTAATGTTAATGTCCGCTCATCCTCGCCGGAGGATAATAAAAACCTAACCTCTGCTCCGGGAGTTCCTGTTGCCTTAAGTGTAGCAGTCGCTTTTGTTTCAGAAATCGTCTTAATATCCGTGACAGTTGCGGAAGTGATACTTGCCGCATTATTATTAGAATATGTCCCAGTAGCTGAATCATAATATACCGTCTTACTGTACTTGCGGAAATGCGGGTAATCCTCCGTTCCGATCACCTGTCCCCATATACCCTCTGATTTTTCACCGTTTAATTTATAGGCAATTTCGCCGGATTTCAGTTTTTCTTCGCTATCTAGAGTAGTAATTCCACCCCAACTACTAAATGTGCCTTTTGTTGTCTCATAACAGTTCTTAAAACTAGCCCTATTACTCATCGTGGAACCAGTTCCTTCCAGTTTTCCTGATACAGCCAAGCAATTAGTCACCGTTCCTTTTTCAGAACTATTGAGAAAATGTGTTCCTACTACAAAACAATTCTGAATATTGGCACCAACAGCGGTATAACACAACCCGTAAGACCAACCACTTTCCAACACCAGCCCTAGATTTTGTACTTTCCCATCTTGAATCCTTGCCACCAGTCCCCGCTTATAACTTGTAGGGTCATTAGCAGGTCGCAGTCCGGAAATTACATGATAATTTCCCTCGATATTCCCCTTGAAAAACTTATTAGATGATATGTCTCCAATGCTTGTCCAGTTATGTCCGTCCGGGATCTCAATATCTCTCATCAGCTTCAGATTGCTGTTATCAGGGATTTTACTATCATTAAACTGCTTTGCAAACCAGAAAAGCTGACCGGCATTATAAATCTCATAATATTCCCCCGACTTTATTGCCTTCTGATATGCACCACATGCTTCACAAAATCCATCTGCATTATAGTACTCATGCCTACAAAAGGTATCATCATAAAACATCTCAATTTCATTTGGTGTTGTTGTCGATATCGTCTTACCTGATGCTGTGATCGGATTGCCGCCATTTAAGCCTGGTACCGTCACCGAAATCTCTGTGTTTCCCTCATTTTCCGGCAGATATACCGTCAGATGTCCCGTGTTCGCTTCATCATACGAAATCTGCATGGAAGGAATGACCATAGCTGCACTTTGACCTTCTTGATTGATCAACGGTTCACCATCCTGCTTGATCGTGATATCGGTTGCCTGTAATACCTGATCGCTCGTGATCGCCGTGGAAACAAATTTTAATCTTGTCTCATAAAGAGGAATTCCGGTCTTCAAAGTAATCGTTGCATTCTCATCATCAACGTCAGCAACGTCAGCTTCCATCTGATAAACATAGTTTTCTCCAAGCGTCACATCTACCGTTACCTGTGTCTCTGACGTTAATGGTTTCAGATAATTGGATGCCGTAAGTGTGCCTTGATAAGCGCTCACCTTCATCGTCCCTGCATCCCAGGTAATCTCTCCCACGCTGATCGTCACCGGATAAGAGCTTTCGGTTAATCGTCCATCCGCAATCGTGCCCTGAATGGTATACTTTTTCAGTCCAAACTCATCAATCTTTGGAAAATAATCACCACCATTTAAGTTGACTACTGCCTGATCACTGATGGAAATGGAGCCATCCAAGGTACCCTCCGGCAGCACTTGACCGGGCTTCACTGCGATACCGATCGCATATACTTCATTATTATACGCAATGGCCGAAACCGTTCCACCATTGATCTCAATATCACCATACTTGTATCTACCTTCTACCGCTTTTGCTCCACCGCCGCCAGCGCCGATTGCGGCTCCGGGGTGTCTTCCTGCGTTCGTAACATATCCTCCATAGGCCGTCACATTGCCACCATTGATCTCAATCTTATCCACGCAGCCGTTCGCTCCACCGCCAATTCCTGCTCCACCGTATACATTTTTAATATCCTTGTAGTAGCTTCCATGTCCGCCCTTGGCATATACAGTTCCGTTGTTGATGATAATGGTACCGCTGCCGCCCTCTGCACTGCCGCCAATACCTGCTGCCATCTCGCCGCCATAAGCTTTGATATCGCCTCCGTCGATCACAATCGTCCCCAAGGAACCATTTCTCCTGCTTGACGCACCAATTCCGGCGCCTTCTCCACCGGTTGCTTTTAAGCTTCCCTCTCCGCTGATCGTCAGGGTGCAGCCTTCCGGCACATCAATAGCCGCACACATATCACCGCCCTTGAGTGTATTTTTTCCCTCCAGAATCAGATTCAGGTTTGCACCATTTCCCAGTCGGATCGCCGGTATCCAGGTACTTGCTGTCTCATCGTTCTTATCGATCGGAATCTGGATATTCAGATTCGAAATCGTGATTGTAGCATCCACACCACTAACCAGAATAACATTGGTCGTACTGCTTCCCGTGATAGTCGCATCCTTATACTGTTCCAATGTGTTGCTGTTGATGCTGATACCGCCATCCGCAATATTATAAGTATCTGTTGATGCCAGCAAAGCGATTCCGCCGTCCATGCTGACCTCGATCTCCGGAAGCTCCACGCCCGCTGCCAAAATATACTCTCTCGGAAGAACCGGAAGATAATAATAGAAACCACTTTCATCTTCCCGGTTCTCATCCAGCTCCCAAGTAACGCTGATATCCGTCAGCACCGGGATATCTTCTGAGATTTCCTCATCTTCAAACTCATAATCCTCAAGAAAATCCCCGCCATTGCTGTCGGTCGCGATCAGAAACGTACCCTGCTGGTCTTTCTGCTGGTCTTTCTCCTGAACTTCCTGTTTATCTGCTTCCTCCTCATCATTGCTATCCGGCACGTTTTCTGAATTTTCTGTTTCCGGAGTTTCCTCCTCATCATTGCTATCCGGCATGTTTTCTGAATTTTCTGTTTCCGGAGTTTCCTCCTCATTATTGCTATCCGGCACGTTTTCTGAAGTTTCTGTTTCCGGAGTTTCCTCCTCATTCAGATTTTCTTTCTTTGCATTACTGCCGGCAGCAATTTCCGAGTCTTCTTTCTTATCACGGTCGTCTGCTGCCGCTTTCTCATCTTCCGCGCCCTTATCGCGATCCGCATTATTTTTCTGATGATTCACGTTCTTATATTCCACCACCGAAGCCTCGATCGTCTCCGGGAAATTCAGATAATCCTCAAAGTTTTCTCCGGCATCCGCAGGGATCTGAATATGCGCGACCTCCTCCGGCAATTCCGTAAATCCCGTGATCAATTTCAACTTTTTTGTAGAAACTGCAGCAAACGTTGCAGACGGTATGCATAACTGCATCGCCATCATTGCCGCCAATGCTGCAGATACGATCTGCCATTTCTTCTTTTTATACCTCATATCCATTTCCTCCTGTTGTCATTATTTTCTATATAGCGTGACGGTTTTGTTCTCTCCGGTAATATTTTTTATTCATACGTTTCCTCCTCACCTGATTCATTACTTCCCCTTTTTCCCTGAAAAAGCCGGGAGACTGCTTCCCCCAGCTGATGCTCTGTAACGGGCTTCACCCAAAAGTCGTCTACCTGCATCCTGCGGCTTTGGGGTTCAAATTCTGCCTGGTCGCTGATCCACAGGAGCGGGACATCCTTGCTGTACCCTCGTATGCTCATGCAGAAATTCATTCCCCTGGCTCCGTCCTCCATGACCACCACAGCATCATAAGGCCCATCCCGCTGCATGGCATAGACGCAGAATACGCCATTGTCAAAGCGGTCTACTTTGCCAAGCTTCATCAGTAACGCCGTTTCTTTCTCCTTCTGACTATAGCTGCATAGCGCAATTCGCATTTCCATACCTCCGTTTCCTGATGGGCTCCATCGCCTCATATAGCTCCTGATCACTACAATCTATGGAGAGGAATGCCGGGATACGAAGCTGATACGCGATCAGGGCGAAGTTTTTATCATCGCTCCACCAGACAAGCGGTGTTTCCGGTGCCAGCTGCTTTGCCTGAATGGCAGCCTCCAATCCCCTTGCCCCGGTCATGGCGATGACAACCGCATGATATCGGCTCCGCCGCAATGCCTGAGATAGCTGCTTCTCATTCCATAGCTCGTCGATGACAAGCTGTCCGTCCCCAGCAAAAAGGGAGCGCAGCCTGCTCTCAAACCATTCTGCATTCCTTAATTCCGTACAAAGTGCGATTTTCATGCTGAGCCTCCTTTCCTGAAAAGAAAAACAAGAAAGAATGTGCCTTGGCACATTCTTGCGCCTTGCGCGGTCGCTTGCGACAATCTACATCTTCGCGCAAGTGCGCATCTTTGGCACGTTAGTGCCTTTTTTATGTGACAGGGAATTCTTCAGAATTTCCTGTCACATAAAAAAACCAGACCTTCTCATCGGAAAGTCTGGTAGTATAATTAGAGTAGCATCTTGTCAAGGGAAATGCAACCGACTTTGTTTAAGACGCAGGTTTCCTGTTTAAGACGCAAGTTTTTTCCTGCGGTTTTATGTTATACTAATATTGGATTATTGTGCAAAGGAGATGGCGCGATGCAGATTGCGATTGTGGATGACAGAGCAGAGGACAGAGCAGAACTGTCTGTCTGCCTGGAAAATTATATGAAAAAGCATCAGCTGGACTATACGCTGACAGAATTTGAGGACGGAGAGAATTTTCTGAAAGCTGCCGCCCAGGTCAATTTTCAGCTTGTCTTTATGGACATCTATATGGAGAACATGGATGGAATAGAGGCCGCCAGAAGGCTGCGCCAGAAAAACAGGCTCTGTAAGATCGTTTTTCTGACCATTACAGAAGATTATGCCCGGATGGGGTACAGCCTGTCCGCCAGCTATTATCTGCTGAAGCCGCTTTCGCTCCATCAGGCAGATTTTGAAGAAGCGATGGAGCTGTGCCAGCTAAAACCGCCCTATGAAGTGATGACACTTTCGGTTATGGCTGACCGTCAAAAGCTGGAACTTCCCACAGAGAAGATTCTATACATAGATTATCAAAACCGTATGACACGGATTCATACGGCGGAACGCGTGATACCGGTAAGCGGAGGCTTTCAGGAGGTTACTGCCGCATTGCAGAAGGACAAGCGTTTTTTGCCCTGCTACCGGGGCATTTTAATCAACATGGATTACATCAGCCAGGTTGACAGTCAGACCTTCCGTTTGATAAACGGGGAGGAACTTCCGATTGCCCTCCGCAATGGAAAACAGCTGCGGGAATCCTACCGTCAATATGTTTTCTCTGGAATGGGGGGTATCGTATGAGAATGAAGCAAATGCACAGGCGTATTCTGGAGGGCTGTCTGGCCTGTCTCCTCTGCTTCACCTGCAGTATCCCCGCATTTGCCGCCGAAACTGCAACCCCATCCAATGCCGATGAAAGAAGGGAGATTTTGCAGGATTTAGAAAGCGAGACTCCAGGGACACTGGAGAGCAAAACCCCGGAAGCATCGGAAGAAGTATCCCTCGTCCTTGTCACAGAAATACAAAAGGAAGACGAACTGCTCTCCCTGCCAGATTTCACCCTGCCCCTTAGAACCACACCGTCTGATGATGACCTGGAGGACATTTATCAGCTGGCCCTTCGGTATCAAACCGTCTGCGCCACGGTAACAGCAGGTGAAGAAATCCGGCAGGAAACATTTTCTGTCGCATGGGATTTTTCGGCCATTGACCAGACCACTCCAGGCGAATATACCGCAGCAGGTCGGATTAAACTGCCGGAGGGGTATGCCTTTGGTGAAGCTGTCTTGCAGGAGCTTCAGATTTCCGTCCGGGTGGAAGAAATGCCGCCTGCTGTCATTACCTCCATAGAGCAATGGTATCCTTATACGGACGCGTTTGCGGTTCAACAGGACAGCGAAACCGAAACGCTGGAAAATTTGTTTGCCTTTTCCCCTTACTATCTGGAATGCTATGCGGAAAATGGAACCAGCTACACCGCTGTGGTGGAATGGGATTTTTCTGGTATTGATTTGAATACTGTGGGACTGTACCATGCCATTGGAAAGCTGACCGCACCAGCAAATACTGCGTTTGCAAAGGGAATTGCTTTCCCTGAAATCTCAATTCCTGTTTCTGTACAGGCTCCAGGCAGACCGGACATTAACTGCTTTCTGGCCGCCAGAGGAAACCTTCATTTTCCCTGGGTCACACCGCCAGGGGAACTGGATGAGATCAGCGTATGGCTGTCCGAAAACAACGGTTCATGGAACCGTCTGGAAAGTGGCGTTTATGTGGGTCAGGAAATGCTCTCGATTGCTACCCGTCTGCTGGCACCGGGCAGCAGTTACCGCCTTCAGGTGGATTATGACGGCGGACAGACCGGCATCCTGTCCTTTACCTACGCAGATGAAATTGTCCTTGAAGGGTATCATGAAGGCGACCGGGATGGAGGGGATGCAGGCGGAAATCCACCCGATACCATCATTCAGCCGCCTCCTGAAGATACCGACGATCAGGATGACGGTTTCGCAGACAGGCCCTCCACAAAGCCTCCAAAACCGCCTGCAACAAATGGCGGCAGAGTGGATTCCAACGATTCTGAAAAAACACCACCTGTCAGTGAAGAAAATGATCCTGCGGATCATGAACCATCCCACAAGTCTTCCGAGCCATCCTTGGAGGGAAAGGATGATTCCATAGATATAGATAAAGACGATTTCCCATCGGAACAGGCAAACGGTGATACAGAGGAAGATGCGGATTCCAAAAGCCCTGATTTTTCAGAGTTCTTCGATGAAACCACCGACCGGATTTCCGGCACGCGCTTTTTGATGATGCTGCAAACAGGGGAGCAAAGAGCCGTCTTTTCCAAACAGGGAATCACCATCAGCATACCAAAAGACGCCTTGCCGGAGGGCATCCAAAACGAAGATCAGATTGAAGTCATCATCCAAAAGGATACGGACGGCGGTTTTTCTTTTTCGTTTTCCATCAATGGAACTGCACTCAGCTCCCTGCCGGATGTTTCTGTCATGCTGCCCTGTCCAAATGACCCGGCAGCCGGCACATGGTTCCTCTGTGATGAAAGCGGCGTGGAAATTCCCATGACCGGTTATGACGATGCGGCAAAAGCCGTCTCCTTTCAGATCAGCCATACAGGGGCATACACCATTGTGGGAAAGGAAGATGCCGTTTCCCTGGCACAGGCCGCCGACACAGAGCATAGCCGGTCGCCCATACTCCTTTTGATTCCGGCCTGTCTGCTTCTTCTGTCTGCCGGTGTGTTTTTCCTAAGGAGGAGGCGAAAATAAGATGGTATCTTCTGCGGTAAAAAAATATGCTGCCTTATGTATGGTCTGCCTGTGCTCATCCCTGTTTTTTCTTGGCCTGTATCAGTTCAATAATAAATATAGCCAGAACACAATCCAGGCGGCAAATGGGATTCTGGCGCTTTCTGAGGAAGAACTTCAAAAGTCACCGGTGCGCTTTCTGGTATCCGGCTGGGCATTTTATCCTGACGCGCTTTTGACCCCGGAAGAAATACGGGATGAAAGCCATTATATGCGCTACCTTTCCATCGGAGAGCAGACCAATTTCTCCAGCCCTGCAAACCCTTCTCCCTATGGCTGCGGGACTTATCAGATGACATTCTTTCTGCCGGAACGGAAGGAAACATATGCGCTGGAAATCCCGGAAGTGTTTTCTGCTTACAACCTTTATCTGGATCATGACCTGATCCTGCAAATGGGGGAACCGGCACAGGGGACACCATTGGTTCAAAACCGCATGGTCACTTTTCATGGCGGAAAACCGGTCACACTCACCATAGCGGTCAGCAACTATGACCACTTTTACGGAGGGATTGTCTATCCGCCTGCTTTCGGAACGATGCTGGCGGTCAATACAACCAGAGGAATCCGGTTTGCATTCTGCCTGTTTGGCTGTACAGTTACCTTTGTCTGTGCGCTGCTGTCCTTTTATTTCAGCCGCCGGATGAAACAGAAAAATACATTCCTGTTCGGACTGATCTGCCTTGCCATGTGCGGCCTGTCATCCTATCCTGTGCTTCATATGCTGGCTGCGGTTCCCGTATTCCCCTGGTACACGATTGAACTGTTCTGTATCTATCTGGTTACCTGGCTGATCGTAGTTCTGCAAAACCGGATATGCAGGCCGGGCTTCCTGCCTGCGGCCATCAGTAATGGAGTGGGCGCTGCCTTCCTGGTATATGCGTTTGTGTATGGCATGATGGCTTCCCATCTCTCCCTTGGAGCGATTCGTTTCTTCTCTGCATCGGTCTTTTGTTATAAGGCGGCATCTGCGCTCTATCTGCTTATCATCGCTGTGCTTGCCATTCACAGAGGAGAAAAACGGAGCAGGCCGATCTTCTATGCTGCGGCAGCCGCAACCTGCGCCTTTATATGGGATCGCCTTCTGCCGGTTTATGAGCCGGTTATCGGCGGTTGGTTTTTGGAATGGGGCAGCTTTTTCATAGCAGCAGCCATCGGTTATTCCCTCTGGCGCGATGTGATAGAAGGATATGGAAACAGCCTGATTTTCCAGGAAGAACGCAAGCAGGTCATCCGTCAGCTTTCTATGCAGACCGAATACAGCCGTCAGGTTTCTGAAGCAGCGGCAGAAAACAGAAGGCTGATCCACGACATCAAACACCATCTGCGCACCATAGACCGCATGGCCTCTGAACGTGGGCAGACAGAGATCTGCTCCTTCCTGTTACAGGTAGAGGAACAGGTTGCGGCATCATCGGGTCACTCCCCTGCCCAGTTCTGCAAAAATCCCGTCGTAAATGCGCTGATTGAATACTACTACGGCATGGCGCAGACACAAGGGACAGAATTTCAGGTGCGGCTCGATCTTCCCGATCAGATGCCGCTTACCGATGTGGAACTGTGTACGGTGCTGGGCAATCTTTTGGACAATGCCGTTGAGGCGTGCAGCCGCCAAAAGCAAGGGGTGCGCCGCGTTTTCATTGCAGGCGAAACCAGAGGCAATATGTACTTTTTGAAGATTGAAAACACTTACGACGGTCTGGCCTTGCAAGAGGGAAAAACATTCCTCTCCCGAAAGGGTACATCTGCTGATCATGGAATCGGGCTTTCCTCTGTCCGAAAAATCATTGAAAGCCATGGCGGTGATCTCGATCTCGTTCCCGGTGAAGAATCCTTTCTTGTTGGAATTACAGTGGGTTTATAAACATTGCTCATACAAAAGGACACCATTACTTACATTTGCATAAGCAATGGTGTCCTCTCTATTTTCCAAGTTCTTCTTCCATAATATTCCTAATCGCTTTAATACCCGTAAAAGTCAATTTTATTCCACGATTATACATAGCCAGTACTTCATTCAGATTTTCAACAAGTACCTTATCCAACTTTTTATGTATCGTTACAGGCTGTTCCTGAATCGTATGAACATGGTCAAAATATTTTTCAATAACAGGAAATGTATTCTGTATCAAAAAAGCATTTTCTTTCCCTGCAAATAATCCAATCACTATCGTATTGCATTTACCATATCGTTTCTTTTTCTTTTCAACGATTTCCTTGTATTTCTCAGCTTGTGAGCTAATTGGTATCATCCAATACAATTTTGGATTTTTTCTATCCTGAATTGCATAGTAATGAGGACGATAGTTCCCCTGTTCCTTATTACTCATCAAATATTTATCCTGAACCAAGTCAAAAAATTCATCCTTGATATGATACGAATATCCCTGTTGTATCTCCATAAATAACCTTTCCTATGTGATAAAATTCCCCATCAGCATTCACTGATGGGGAACATTTACAAACTATACTATTTTTATCCCACCTGTATAGCAAGTGGCTTCATTTACGAACTGAATTATTTATACCCCGCACCATCAGCAAGCGGCAAACATTTACTTCTATCCTTAGTATATACAGTTTCTCTGAATTTAGCAACCTGTTTTTTAAGTTTAGAAATATTTTTTACTATATCATGGCTCATCATTTGTCGTAACTCTGTCGTAAAATACAAATTTAAGCCTCTTAAATTGCTTGAAAACGCCCTGTTTTCGGCATTTTATTTCTCCAAACTCTTCATCGTCGGGAATTTTTTTAATTTTTCTTCATTACCCTTCGTGATGCTTCGCTGTGCTATTTCTATTAAATTGTCTTCTCTTCATCACCATTCATGATGAATCATTGTCAAATCATATCTGTTGTCAATTTGATGTCATTTGGTTATTTCTGTTGTCAGATGAAAGGGTTCATAAGCCCTTCTTAAAATACATCCATTGTTGCAGCCAAATGTTCAAATGTTTCCTGTTTTTTTTCTCTGTCGCTTCTGCATAGATATCCACAGTGGTCTGAATATCCTTATGCCCCATGATCGACTGGATTATTTTCAGGTTCGTTTTTCTTTCACAAAGCCTTGTGCAAAATGTCTGTCTCAAGCTGTGCGCTGAAAAATCCGGCAACAGCACCGGCTCCCGATGCTCTTTTTTTGCCTCTATTTCTTATGTTGCGTTATAAGCAGATGAGATTCTCTTGATTGCCCGATTAACTGACTGGGCATTCATTATATTTCCATAACGGTTACAGAAAACAAAGCCTGTCATCCCATCAATCTCTGCATCTGTCCAGCCATTTTCTTTCTGCTCTTCCCAGATCATTTCAAAAGCATCTTTCACTGTATCCAACATGGGAATCGTACGCATTCCGGCTTCTGTTTTCGGCGTTGAAATGTGATTTTCCAATGCCCGGTCTTCTCCTACCGGATAATACGTTAGATTATATATCCAGACCGTCCATCTGATCTTTCATGAGCTGTGCTTCTTTTTCCCGAAGCGTTACAAGGTCTTGTGCATAAACATATTTACGTCTTCCGAGAGGATCCGTATAAGTATATACATATCTCCCGTCTGAACGTCTCTGTGATTCACCTTTCCGCAGGACTCTGCCCCGCAGATCTTTTCTTGTCTGTGCCATATAAAATCCTCCTTCAAATAAAGGAAGGACTACATATTATTCAGGTCTGTTCAATACTTTTTCCAGTCCCTGCAAGACAACTTCTGTCACAGTCATTTTGTGTTTCCTGGCATAATCACAGATACACTTATACATAGAATCTTCCACCCGGATACTCAACACTTTCTTTTTCCAATATACGAATATCTTCTTCCAATTTTTTCAATCTTAAACACATTAGCGATGCAGATATTTTCCCATTTTCCAGTTGTCTGTTCATCAATTCTTCCTCTTTAATATGTTTTTATCTAACAATCATTACCTTGCATGAATACTCTTTTTTATTTTTCATTATTTTTAATCCGTTAAACAAATCATTAAATTCTAATTTATGAGTAATCAAATCATTAACTTGCATTTTCCCACTACTTAATACTTCTAATGATTTGTGCCAATCATCATCATTCTTTTTGGTAAAACTTGAATTCC
>ERZ773108.2897-NODE-2897-length-13972-cov-4.675217_pt1 | contig 13972 bp, 23 predicted proteins | sample MGYA00580570_ERZ773108 | MGnify/ENA primary metagenome ERZ773108 (study PRJEB29015, sample SAMEA2737840) | human gut metagenome | biome: human gut; feature: human-associated habitat; material: faeces | place: China | collected 2012 ...
TTCAGCAAAATCTTTTGGCTTGTAATTTGTGATATTTGATGTGTTCATAATAATTTACTCCTTTGAGTATATTTAAACACATTTAATCACATTAGTCAATAAATCCGATTACTTAGGATACTCTCCTTATTAATCTTCTGATTCCTGGTTTCAAAGTTTATAATTTCCGTGTCTGTTTCTAATTCTTCCGGGATTCTTCCAACAATGATAACTCGCAGTGGTTTCAATCTCCGTTCCATTTCCTTGAAACCAACGCAAAATTCCAACCGTGCTGCCTTGCTCTTTACTCTTCCATTTGTGCAACAGGCAACTGTGCTTCCCTCTGGTAGCCCATCAAAGCACCAGTCCCAACAGTATTCTGGTAATATGTTTACGTTTGGAATTACTGGAATATCATTCAAGACCATGTAGTGAGCCAGTGCATGATTGCGGTATTTATTCCGCAAGCACATTACCAGTGGCATTCCATTCTTGCCTACCGATATGCTAAAATCCGGCATAATGACTGCATGAAAACATTTTAAATGCTTCATATACTTGTCTGGCTGATTCCATAATCTTTGAAACTGTACATCATCCACGTAGAAGTTTACATCCAGTTCCCGGTGGTTCTTAATCTTTCTGCTGAAGCTCTCCGAAAAGTCTACAGTATCTTTCCCTGGATGAATAAAAGTCTTTGGAATTTTCGGGATTCCGTACTTGCCTTCAAGGTCTGCATCAGTTATTAGAAACTCCTTCATTACATCATAGGCTGTGTGTATCTGCATATTTCGCCCTCCATTTTCTTGAACATAACACAATTTCAGAAAAAAGGCAAAAAAAATAATCGCATCTCTGCGATTTTATTATTTTGCACATGTACTTTTCCCTTTCATATGTACTTTTTGTAAAAGGTAATCAAAGGTAATCAGAACACTCGTTCATACCAAGTCCGCAAACCCTTGATTTTACTGCATAAATCGGGGCAACAGGATTTGAACCTGCGACCTCACGGCTCGCGTTTTAATCCGTAAACCCTTGATTTTAAAGGCTTTCCAGACTTGAGGTAATCAAAGGTAACCAAAAAGGTAATCAGAACCTATGTTCTTATTCATCCAATCCTTTGCACTTTTGACACAATTTTATTTTTTTCTTCCAAAGAGCTAACATCAAATGTATAATATTTTTCATTAACTTCTTCGGTATGCCCGAGTAGCGATGCAGCAACAGTGGCAGATACTCCATTGCACCTTAGTTTAGAATTTATTGTTCTTCTAAATGCATGAATTCCTCTTTCTTCTATTCCTTCCTGCCTGCATTTGTTTTTTAAGCATGACGATATTACAGGAGCATGAACCCTTCCATTTTCGTTTGAAAACAACCATTCACTAATATACCCATTGCTGATTTCTGCTGATTTTAATTTCATTAAAAGTTTTCGAATTTCGCCAGTCATAGGAAACCATCTGTTCATTTGATTTTTTGTTTTTCCTATATAGTATTCTTTTGTATTTCTATTGTATTTTTCTGATTTATTAATAGATATATAATTTTCATTTATATCTTCCCATTTTAAAGCCGAAATTTCTCCAACTCTCATCCCTGTGAGACTTGCAAAATATACTGCGTATGAGGGAATGTATTCTGGCTGTTCATCAAAATCCTTTTTGCAGCGATTAATAATTAGTTTAAGTTCATGGTCTGATATTGTATTATGACTTGAAGGCTTTTCTATCTCCGTGCAGTATTTATAAAATATTTTAGGTGAAAGAAATTCCATAGGATCATAATTCAATAAATGTTGTGACCTTGCACTATCTATTGTGTTTTTGATATATCCAAACAAAGTTTTACACGCTTTTTTGCAAAGTTTTTGATCTTTTACAGTTCTGACAATGAATACCTTTATATCTTCTTCTGTCATTTTCTCAATTTCTTTTTCCGTAAATTCTTTTTTTTCAAAATAACGTGTTCTATCTGTAGAATACTTATACAAAGTGTTATCCGTCACAAATTCTTTTTGAATTTCTATCCAATGCTCGTAAACATCCATAAATGTTTTAGGTTTTTCTGTTTTTTCTTTCTCGAAAGCAATAATATAATCTTCAATTCCCTTTCGGCTACTTCTTTTCACTAGCTTTCTAGAATTTTTTTCTGTATAAATATAAGTATACCAATTATTGTTTTTTCCCTGCCATATTTTATATTTTTTTAATATTTCTTCATTTTTCTTCATTTGTATTTCTTCAAGTACATGTGCAGGATTTATAATACCATTCTCAATAGCATATTTCAATATTTCATCCATAAAATTTAGGAGGAACCGGGAATTCCTTTTGCCGGCCGGCGGTTCCTGTTCCTCCTTTCTATTGATAGCCTGTTTTTTTGATTTTAAGCGCTTATTTTGTTTTAACCATAACAATATTCACGAATATCATAAAAATTAATTTTAGCCGTTTTGGTCAAAACAATTATCATATTTCACAACAAATCAAATATATTGACCTGTCCATCAATCTGAGATTCTTCCAGATTGTAAAATTTGCAAGCTATATAATCTGGGTTCCAATCAGTTTCCAGTTCGTATTGCAGGCACTGCGGATGCTTGCTTCCACGGAAGAATCTGCAATCTGAACAGGTATGCTGATAAGCTGTACCACCAGACCGCTTATACATTTCGCTTATCTTCCTCATAGAATCACTCGCTTTACTCTTGAATTTCCTCTCGCTTTCTTTTTGAAGATACCATTTTTAACACAATCCCTCGGATCACATCCTCTGCTATGCTCTTCGATCAAGATATAATCACAGGTTGCATTTGTACTCCATGCATTTTCGCTCTTGCTGTAATAGTCGCATTTTGAGCATTGTCTCCGCTTTAAGCCTATAATTTCAGTGCTTTTTAATTCTCTCCATGGTTTTCTATCTGGCAATTTTCCGCACCTCCCAATCTGGCAGTATCTATAATTTTTAAAAGGTCTGGACTTAGTTTTCTTCGTTCTTGTTCTCTTTGTACTTCTGCCCGGTAAGTCCTTTGGAAATTAGACTGAACTACACTCCACCATGTGCCATCTATATTCCCTGATTTCGCCCATTCTTCTAACTGCCCCGGACTTGATACTGCTTTCTGAACTATTTCTGGAAGTTTAGAAAATTCTTCTTCCGCATGGTATATAGAGTTCCAAATTGCCCTTGATACCAGATTCCAAGCTTCTGTTTCGTTCAGTTCGTCAGACTGTGGCGCAAGGCTCTGCGCGCATTGCCGTAATGCAGCTATTGTAGGTTCTTTCCATTCAGTTTGCATATATTTCTTCAACCCAAAACTTAAAAGCTTGTAATCTAGGTCTTTCAAAAGTCCGTACCAAGTATCAAAAGCATATTGATCTGGCAGAAATGATGGAGAAGTGTACACAGCTTTCATTGCCTTTACCAGTACCGCCCATTCTTCTCTTGTCATACCCAATTATCCACCTCGCTTACCCTGTTTTGGATTTTCTCCATGTAGCTGCATGGTCTATTCGTAGACTTGTCTGCGTATTGCCCTTCAAATACTTTTGCGAAATTTCCAGGCTTTAAGAACCAGTCAAACGTAACCATCCAGCCATTTTTATTTTGCCCTTGTAAGAAGCTGCTATGGCGAATGTTTTCAATGGCTTCTAAGATATCGTCCATATGGTTCTGACGGATTCTAGCTTTTACTGCCTGTTCTCGTTTTGGTGTCATTCTTTTTACAGGAGTGATACCAAATTCTTCCAGAGTATTCCATTCATCAATGATTCGTTGGACGTCAGTCTGACGAATAGTATCTTTAGATACTATTAAATCATTTATATCTTTTTCTTTATCTTTATCTAATTCTGTATCTAAATCCAATTCTAAATCTTTATCTAAACCTATATCTTTATCTGAGTGCGTCTTTTGTTCGTCTATTTTGCGTCTTTTCTGCGTCTGCCTGTTTGAACGCTCTATTAGTTTGGTATCATCAATAGAATTTCCATTTGTCAGTGAGTAACTTCCGTTATCTTTCAATAGCAGTTTCTTTTTTTCGTCAGTGTATGAAGTTTCTATATATCTGTCTCTAGACAGGGTGTTGTGCATTCTCCAATGCTTAATAACAATCACGCCATCATCAAACAAGATAACAAATCTCTTGGCAATCAGAAGCTTCAAATCATCATCATTAGCACCTATTATTTTTTCAATCCTCTTTGGGTTTCCAATAAATCCATCATCGTCCGCTCTCATGTTTAGATGAAAATAAAGACATTGTGTTGATAACGGCATATCAAGGAAAGCATCTGTATCAACAATTTTCATTGTGAACATTCTTTTATTTGCCAATTTTGAAATTCCTTTCTCCAATCTCTGGATTTTTAAAAAGTGTTTATTTTAATTCAACTTCAATTCCATTGATTTTCAGTTCTCCATTTACCGGAACCACAAGAGATGGAACGCCGTTTATTTCTTTCAATTCAATCAGAGCAATTTTATCCGGCTGGATGCAGATTGTTGCATCTGGTGTTACAATTTTTGCAGTTTTTGAATTGTGGATATTGTCAAGTGCAGCAGGCTCATTACTGAAATACGTTTCCCAGTTTTCCTTGAAATCTGATAACTTCTCGCCTGGAACTCCGCAATATTCAAAAATCTGTTCCATTTCGTCACATGATACAGTTATCATCTCCGGGCTGTCTTTCTTCTGTTCTCTTACTTCCTGCAAAGATTCAATTAGGCTTTCAGTGAAATTGAATGTTGTATTTCCTTCGAAATTGTCCATGATAAAATCTGAAAAGACATTGATCTCATTGCCGGGTATACGTGGAATTGGTGTGCCAAGAACGTTTTCGATGAAGTCTGGATGAATATTCTTTATGTTTTTGTTGAAATACAAAGTTCCATGAATATCAGTACTTCTGTCATTGAATACAGGGAATAAGAATCCTGTTTCTGGTCTTGAGACTACCCAATCACGAATTCTGCCTTTGATGTTATTTTCAGCCACATCATAGCTAAGCCCAGCCTTTGAAAGATTTACTGGACAAATGCTGCACAGAATGTGTTCATAAATTTCTTCTGATGCATCGTGCATTTCGGTTCCATCAGAAGCTTTTCCTGGAATATCATATACTGCATGAATGAGAACTATGTAGTAATTTTCTGGATAATCGTAATTTTCAATCACTTTGTCGTAAAACTCATCCAAAAGATCATCATCTTTAAGCTTACTTGCTCTGATCCGCATAAGAAATTCCTGTGTTCCACCCTCTTTTTCCTGTGCTAATGGGAATTCAAGATTCATAAGGCTTTTTCCAAGTCTGCCAGACATGGTTTTCTTGAAAATGTCAAAATACTTAAACATTTCTTCCTCTGGAAGGGAAAGGAAAGCTTCTTTAATTTTGGTTTTCTTATTTTTTTCTGCATCCACATAACAACCACAAATGCGTGTGATTGCACAATTGGCTGGTGTAAACTGCTTCTTGATCTCTGCGATTTCTTTCTTATTCATGATTAATCCTCCGCTCCAAATATTTTTCTTAAATTGTTCTGGTAATTCTTCACTGTTTGTTCGATAGTGTTATAAGTTGGTCTTAATCTGCATCTTTCTTTGTAACCATCGCATCTTGTTCCAAAAAGAATGGAATTTCGACATATTCCATCTTGACTAGCGCAACATTTATTCATTCTTCTTCATCCTTTCTGCTTCTCTCGCCTGTTTCTTTTCAATCCACTTATTAATTTTCTCATCAGAAATCATGTACATTTGCTTTAACATTTCGATGCAGATCAATACATCTGCAATTTCTTCTATCATGTTATCACGGTTGATTTTTCCACGTTTTGCCTTGCTGATTGCCTGGATAAGTTCGGCGCATTCTTCCATACAGACTGTACTTTGATTATTTTTGCCGTAATGCAAAATACTTTCTGCGATAACACCTTTATTAATCTTTATCCCTGTGATTAATCCGGCAAGAGCCTTTGCTCCAGAATCACACGCCCATGCTTCCTTGAGATATTTTTTCTGCCATTCATCTTTGTTTTCAGAACTTTCAAGGAAACATAAATGCTGGTCTCTCATATCGGATAATATGTCTTTTGCTTCTTCTGGTTTCATATTAATTTCCTCTTCATCATCAATCTCAACAATTTTTAAGTCTGCGAAATCACAACCCATTGCGAATCCGTCAATCATTTTCTTCTTAACTCCAAATACCTCTATCATGTAAGAATTATTTTCCATGATTTTTATTACATCTGACTTTTTAACATATTCAGCCATTCTTCATCTCCTCCAACTTCTTCTCTATCGGATTAATAATCTCTTCCAATGCCTGTTGCTCATAATTTTCTTTCCAGATTTTTTCTCTTTTCCAAAATTGGATTTTCATAATCTCATTTATTAAATTAATACACGCTATTGCTTCTAACATTCCCCAACATCCATCACAGGCTCTTTCATTGCACCAGTTTATAAATTCTTTAAATTTCATTTTTGAGTTCCTCCAACTTATTTTCAGCTTCTTCACGGGTGAGGAATACCACAACATTCAATTCTCCAAGCCATTCATCCTCGTTCGCCCATAAAAACCATCTGCCGTCTTTTCCGTATTCAATTCCGCTTACCACGTTTTTTCGAATACCCATGCCATATATATCCCATACAGTTGTGCCAATAGGACACGGTAATCTCACAAGCAAGCCCTGTTCTTCCAACTGCTCATATTCTGCCAGCTTTTTACAAGCATCAAGCATAAGGCTGCATTTATCATCAAGACATTCTCCCATTCCACAACATGGCTCTTCAAAACATTTAGGATAATACGCATTGCCTATTTCGGATATTTTTGTTAATCTCTCCATCTACTTCACCTCTTTTACTTTTTGATATATAATTGCCATATTGAAATCACTTCTAATGAACCTTAATGTCAGTTTATGATTTACAGCATTTCCAAGTTGATCGTAAATCCAGTACATATCCTCTTGGCCAAAGTTTGTACCCAGATATCTGTTAAGGCTTGATATCAGTTGTTCTCTCCATTCATTATTTCTTTTGTGCGAACTGTACGGCTCTCCTTTTGCCATTGGCCTTGAACACCATTCAAGTAGCTTGCAGATAATATCTTCTTTATCGGTACAATTCTTTGCTGTGAAATATACGTTTCCTTTTTCGGAAAGAATTATTTCCACAAATCTGTTTATGTAGCTCCCGGGGAAGCATTCCATAAGACCGAAAATTTCATCAGTCATCTACTTCACCTCTTCCATCTGACTTTCTACAGTATCTGCAAGTAACTTCAAGGACTTAATAAACGAGTCCGTCAATGCTGTTTTGTATGGGTTTTTAGTGAATGTTCTGACAAGGCTTACTGCATCCTTGATTTTTTCTTCATCTTCGATGATTTCGGACGCTTCATACAATGTCTTTTCAACATCTCTGTAAGTAACGATCTTGTTGTCGTAAAAATTCAATATATTTGGAAACGGAATTACGATAGGGTTTAAATGGTTTTCTCTCGCCCATGTGAATCCCTGAAACTTTGCCATTTTTATAACACTCAAATATTCTCCCTGTGTCTTTACGAACACGCTCTTCCCTGTTAAATCAATCATCAAAATTTCCTCCTGTAATCTCATCAATACACTGGTTCCATCCTTCTGCAAAGCCAGCATCAGACGCAAGCCGGATTCTTTCAATTGCTTTTTGTTCTAAATCCATAATATTTACACTCCAAATCTTCTAACCAATTCTTTATTCAAATCTGGGATTCTTACATCTGTTTCAGATTCCAATTCCTCAATCATGCTCATAAAGCTTCTTTCGCCACGGTTCGCTTGTCCCACAAACTCATTTGCACAATTGATTACGTCTAAAAGCCTTTTGGTTGAAAATCCATGCAGTTTTCTTAATGCCAACATCATAGTTACGGAATTGATCGTATTCGCCCAGTCATCACCAGTATTGAATCCATCGTTATAGGCTTGATCTTGCATGATTTCCAACTCTTTACGTGAGTTCTGCATGGCTCTGGCGAATGCCTGCGACATCTGATTGTCACATTCCAACACCCTATTTTTCTTTGGTGCTTTCATCTTTAATTTGCTTCCCATGTTTCTTCCTTTCGTATCTGTATTCTGTCAAACGGTACGCTCTCGATATTCCCGGATGTTCTGTGGCAATCAGAGAATCCATCTCCAATTGCCGCATATGTCTCTGGACGGTACACTTTGTGAGGTCTGTTCCATCCATGATTTCTTCGTAAGAAGGCATGTATCCGTGTTTCTCAAAATACTTGACAAGAAATCTGTAAATATCATTTCTAGCAGATTGCCCCTCATTATATTTCCTCTGACGGTAATTCATAGGCAAAACGGATTTTCTTCCGCAGTATTACTTTTTTCTGCACGCATTTTATTTAATCTTTCCGCAGCTTTCTTTTTCGTTTCGTCGGAATATTTTCTTGGTGGATTGATTTTAATGTAGGAATAAGGCAAGTGGGCGAAAATAGATCCATCGTTATTTCTGGCAATAATTTTCACATCTTCTGGAAATTCCTTTTCTAATTCCTCGCATCTGTTCTTCCAGGCACTTCCATTCTTGGCAGTAAGCCCTACATAATCTCTTCCGGGAATCCACTCAATTACGCATTCGTTTGTGTTTCCTGACATTCAATCACGCTCCTTATATAAAATCTCCTATGCTCATTTGACTATCTTTTTCAAAAACAAGCATTTCGTTTTTTGCTCTGTTATAAAAATTTCTGTCAATTTCAAATCCGTATGCACTTCTGCCAAGTTCCATGGCGGCTCTCAATGTGCTACCACTTCCACAGCAAGGGTCAATTACCACATCCCCAGGGTCAGTAAATATTTCAATCAGTCGTTTTAGAACTGCTACTGGTTTCTGTGCTGGATGAATTTTCGGAATGTCCTTTCCGTCTTTTTCCCACTGGAACCAGTTAAAAACCATCTTTCCAGTTCCACGAATAGTCTTTCCGTTTTCATCTGTCTGCGCTCCATTTCTGAATTTTGGAAGTTTATCTCTGTAGAATACAAGAGCATATTCTGTAGCGCCTACCACACGCATATTTGCTTTAAGCACCTGTGGACTGTAGTTTTTAATAAACACAAGTGGTATATAGTGAATGAAACCATGTTTCGCCGCCGCATTAATCAGAGTTTGAATCTGTTCAAACGAGCAAAACACTATCATGCATGGTGCATCTGAACTTCTTCCTCTTGCTCCTGCCTTTTTTGGTTCTTTCTTCAACATTTTTGAACAAAAATGGAAGTATTCATACAGATTGAAATTGAAATCGGAATTAAAAGCTGCTTTACCGGCAAGTTTACTTTCTCCGTTCTTGTTGTCTCCATTAATATACCAATCACATCTACTACCATAGAAATTGCTGCCTATACAATATGGTACGTCAGCAATTACGAGTTGCGCTCTTGGAATTGCGTATTTTTTATAGTTCTGCATAGAATCACGATATATTTCACACTTTAATTTCATTTTCAAAAGAAGCCCGGTGCACCCTTACGTCAGCTGAAGGCAAGCTCCTTTCATTTTTTATTTTTTATCTTTTGAATTTAGCCAGTAGAACTACTGGTGTGTTAGAATCAGTGATAGTTTTCTTCATTGAGTAAGTCGTTGAATTTTTCCAACGCCTTAATAGATACTTTGTTATTTGCTTTTTCTGGTCTGATTGATACATTTAAGTGAATATCAATGATGTGTTTTAATTCTCGCGCAAGGGTTATTTTGCCTTGCTGGATTCCATCTCTATATCCTTTTGCCGGACGAAATTCATTGATTTTTTCTTTCCCTTCCCCTTGGCTCCCAGAGGTTTTATTATATCTGCATTGATATCCTTTTTTGGTATACTCTAATATCCAGTATTGTTCCATTTTATCAAGCTGTTCGACAGGATAATGGATAAAATTTATTTTCCACCCAAAAGGATTTTCTTCGCTGTAAAATCCTCTTTTCTTAATTGATAGGTCTATGTGCTGATACCCAGTAAGGTGTGAGCACATCCTCTGAATTATATGTACTGCCTGACCTATATAAAAGTATGAGATTTCGTTTTCATCAGTTCTGGTTAAAAAATATATTCCGCTCCCATCATCAAGCTTTGGATTGATCTTCATGAGTCTTTTTCGATTCGTTGTTTCAATAGCTTTTGCCTGTCTAAGCTTTTTATAATCCACCCAGAATCACTCCTTTTCAATCTGGTCAATGAGTTTTTTGCACTCAGCTTTGACATAAGCAAGTGAGTGAATTTTGCAATCTGGATCTTTATTTAATTCTCGCCAGCAATCTCCCATTATTTTAAGCATTTTTTTGAAGTCTGGTTCTTCTCCGAAATACTGTTCTGCTGTCTCAATATCATAACCATCGAAACAATGAGCACAGTCAAATCCAATCCACCATGTATCATCATCGTCACAATCGTGTAGAAATGGTTCTGAATAAGTAACTCCACCATGGCAGTCAAGATAATCTAAATCATCAACACTTTTCTTTGCCAGCTTATGGCTGTTAGGTATTCCAACGTATCCGCATCTGTATGCTCTCGGCATGAACAGAACTACACACGGATAGCCTTTATACTCGAATTTGGTTTCTAAAACTGGTTTCATTATTTTCTCTCCTTTCTATCCAAATGCAACCTGTCCATTATTCTGCATATAAATCATCGGTGAAGCCTTACGTTCTCCGATTTTCAAATATGAACAATTTGCTTTTACTAGCGCTTCTGCTACAACCGGCACGACACTATTTCCAATTCTTGCTACCTGTTTTGCAATAGGGTAATTTCTCCACTTGTAGTCTCGGTCAATGATGTAATCTTTTGGAAACCCCTGCATCACCTTTAGTTCTTCTGGCTTTAACATTCTGAGAAAAATATCTGATATGATGTATTTCTCTCCATGAATATCAACCAGAACATTTACCAGCCCGAACCTGTCTTTTGTGGTAATGGTTCCAAGCGGCTCATTCAATACCTGTCCACATCCTGTCCCATAATATTTAACCAGAAAAGCGGATATCACGCCAAAATGACCGGGTGAAGTAGTAATCGTATGCAGTGGCTCGTCACATCCTTGACCGATTCCAGTCTTGTAATATTTCGTGATAAAAGCTGTCACAAGTCCATATCTGTTTGACGTATCAATGGTCTTAATCGGCTCTGTCAGTAATTGTCCTCTGGAATCACCTTCTCTAGTTTCTCCATGATACTGAATGATAAACGCCAGTGCATCTTTATTCTTTACAATGTATGGTTCTGTATTATCAACGATATATTTCTTAATTCCATTTGCAATGCGTTTCTGTGTTGCTTCTGCCAGTGGCTTTGAACGGTCAAATATACTTTTGCCTAAATCTGACCAGTCAATGTAATCTCCGCACTGTTCATATGGTTTCAGACCGTCTGTTCCAAAACGATTATGTGTAGGCTTTGGCCATATTATCTGCTTTCCATCCCTACGAAATACCGCATACCAACGTTTTCTTGTAGTCGGCGCTCCATAATCCGCAGCTACGAGTTCTCGGCTATCAAATTCATATCCAATACTTTCCATTGCTGAAATAAATTTTCGGTAATCTTCTCCGGCTCTTTCTTTTATTGGATGTCCTTTGTCATCAAGCGGACCCCATTGCTGAATTTCTTCCACATTTTCCATAATTATTACATCCGGAAGAATTTCTTTGGTGTGTTTATATACCGCCCATGGAAGAATGCGAAGCCCCTGTTTTCTCGGCTGACCGCCTTTTGCTTTTGAATGGCTTGTACAGTCTGGAGAAGCCCACATCAATGGTACGTGCTGATTTCCGTCATATTTCTGCAAATCTACTTTGAAAATATCTTCTGTCAGATGTAGCGTTCCGGGATGATTAGTCTTGTGCATTAGAATTGCATCTGGATCATGGTTAATTGCTATGTCTACAGGTCTACCAAGTGCCATTTCAATGCCTACTGATGCGCCGCCGCCCCCGGCAAAGCAATCTATAATTAAATCTTTCATTTCATCTCCTAACTAAACGGAAATTCATCTTCCATACCGCCTAAATCCGGCACATCCATGAAACTAGGTTCTGGCGGCGGTACTGGTCGTGTGTCTGTTTCCTGTGTCTGTGGTGACTGGCTCTTTCTTTCTGCAAATTCATGTTCTGCAACAAGGCAATCATTTGAGTAAACTTTTTCACCATTTTTGTTCGTATAGTTTCCAGTCTGCCATTCACCACGCACATTTACTTTCGTGCCTTTTTTAAGATATTTCTCTGCGAATTCTGCATTTTTTCCAAGACATACGTAAGTGATAAAATCAGATTTTCTTTCTGTATTCTTTTTCACTCTTCTCTCGACAGCCAAAATATATCTTGCGATTTTGGTATCATTCGTTCCCATTCTGATATCTGGATCAGCAGTTAATCTTCCAGAAAGAATAACAATATTCACAATTTATCACCTCTCAATCTGAATGTCGCATCTAATAAGTGCGTGTTTGATTTTCTTTGTATTTCCTGTTACAGTTTCTTCTTTCCCGATAACAAAGGAAATATCATCTTCTGTTACGTTGAATCCTTTTGTCTTGATGTGCTCAACAAGGATTTCTTTGATTTCCTCTGCACAAATTCCGATTGTAATTTCCAATGGTGTTACCTCCCTGGTTTGTAAACTGGTGGCATTGGTTGCCATGCAATGACTGGATAATATGCAAAGCCATATGCTTCTACGCTTCCCCATTTACCGTTCCCTAAATATGTAAGACTTGTTGGAAGAACAGCTCCCTTAATTGTAACCGCATATTCTTTCCAATCTCCCGGGGGTTCTTCCTTGTTTGGTTCCGGTGGCAAAATTAAATCTGTTGGAAACCACATATCCGCAGAGCTGTAGGAACAAATCAGTTCTTCAACTTTCTTGATTGCATCATTCCATCCTTTGTCGTACTTGCATTCCTGTTCGGAAGGTTTTGGCTTTTTCAGTTTGTCAAGTGTTTTTAAGAATATTTTCATGTGTTATTTTTCCTCCATAGCTATCACATCGCATCCAATAAATACCAATTCCTCATGTTCACTCATTCCATAGCCGACAGATTTTCTTCCTACTTTAAAAAATACATTATTTGTATTGACCGTAACTCCTTCAGTTTTTTCCATATAATCAGAAACAATAGCTTTCAAAATATCTTCATTTAAGAAAGTCTTTTTTTCGACTATTGGATGTTCTTTTGGCATATATTCAAGCCATGTCTCTACACCTTTGTATTCTTTTCCTAGTGTGTCAGTCCATTCGCCATTTCCAGTATATGCAAGCATGATGATTTTTTCAGAGTTTTTCAGCTTTACATAATACAAACATGCAGTATCACCAATTGGGGGTTCTGGAAGTGAGTCATTTACTAAACACCATGCACTAGGTGAAGGAATTGTTTTTCCTGTTTTACGGTCTACATGCTCCTGTCCTTTAATTACATAGTTTCTAAATTTTTTTGGCATTAATTTTCTCCTTTCAATTATTCAGTCGAATTGTTTTCCTTATCATCTTCAACTGCTTTCCAAATACAATCCATAACAGATGCATAATCAAGCAGTATTTCTCTTTCTCTGATGTTTCTTCCGTCTTTTTCGTGCCAATCTCCTACAATATAAAGTTCTGCATTTGCGGAAAGAATATCTGTTTTCATATCCCAGTATTTAATATGGATTTCATAAGCTGCGTTTGCAGAAATTGGATTTACATAAATTCCTTTTGTTACTTCTTTCCAATCTTTTAAGTCAATTGATACCATCTATTTCTCCTTTCAAAATGGACATAAGTCCAAATTAACTTCTAACCCAGGCGTTGCGATATGGACGAGTGCATCAGCACCAGACGTTTCTTGTATCTCCCTCAAAATCTGTTCCGGGTCAGCTGCTTCATTACTCAAAATGTCACTTGTTATAATACCATTAGAATAATCTCCGAGTATTTCGTAGATA
>ERZ773108.2898-NODE-2898-length-13962-cov-7.075645_pt1 | contig 13962 bp, 7 predicted proteins | sample MGYA00580570_ERZ773108 | MGnify/ENA primary metagenome ERZ773108 (study PRJEB29015, sample SAMEA2737840) | human gut metagenome | biome: human gut; feature: human-associated habitat; material: faeces | place: China | collected 2012 ...
TATCTTGATAACGGGCGGGGATGCCTTGATGAGCCAGAACGCTACCTTGCGTAAGATATTGGAGGCGGTATATAAGATGGCGGTGCGGAAACGGAAGGCGAACGAGAGCCGTCCGGAGGGCGAGAAGTACGCCGAGTTGCAACGGGTACGGCTAGGTTCCCGGTTGCTGGCTTATCTTCCGCTGCGTGTGACCGATGAGTTGGTCGGTATATTGAGGGAGTTCAAGGAGAAGGCTTCCGCTATCGGCGTGAGCCAGTTCTATATACAAACGCATTTCCAGTCTCCACTAGAGGTGACACCGGAGGCGAGGCACGCTATCGAGGCGATCTTGGCGGCGGGCTGGACGATCACGAATCAGTTGGTATATACGGTTTCGGCTTCCCGTAAGGGACATACGGCGAAATTACGGCAGACCTTAAACGCCCTTGGGGTGGTTTGCTATTATACGTTCTCCGTGAAAGGATTCCTGGAGAATTATGCGGTTTACACCCCGAATAGCCGCTCGTTGCAAGAGGTTCGTGAGGAGAAGATCTTCGGGCAGGTGCCGGAGGAGAAACAGGCGGAGTTGTATGATATGATCCGTAACCAACGTCCTTTAGGCAAGCGTTTGGTTCGTTTCCTGAAGGAAAACGGGTTGTTGTTCGCAGGTACGGATCGTAATGTATTGAACTTGCCCGCTATTGGTAAGAGCATGACTTTCCATACCATAGGCCTGACTTCCGAGGGAAAGCGGATTCTTAAGTTCGATCACGACGGGAGCCGTCGGCATAGCCCGATTATCGATCAAATGGGTGAGGTTTATATCGTGGAGAATAAATCCGTGGCCGCTTACCTTAGGCAATTGAAGGAGATGGGCGAGGATGTCAATGAGTACCGTACGATCTGGAATTATTGCGAGGGAGAGACGGAGCCTCGCTTCAGTATTTATGAATACCCGGCTTATCCCTTTAAGGCCACGGACCGAATGACTAATCTTGAATTATGAATTCTATCCTCATATGTTTGCCTTGGTTTCGTATATTTTGCTTAATTTTGTTTCACTGAATTTAGAAGGATATGATACAGAACGAAAGAGAAATCAGGCATGAGCTTGTGTTACAGGCCGCACGCCGTATGATGACAGCCGCTCGTACGGCTCCTAAAGGCAAGGGTATTGATATCATAGAGATAGCGATGGTGACGGATGGGGATATCTTGCGCTTGTCCGATGAGATGATCCAGATAGCGGCCGAGACCGGATTCAAGTTCCTGCTCCGTGACGCCGAGAATATAAAGAGTGCCGATGCCGTGGTGATTATCGGTCCCAGAAAGTACAAGGCTTGAACTGCGCCCATTGTGGTTTCGATACCTGCGTGGAGAAGCCGGACTTGGTTCCGTGCGCTATTAATTCCGTCGATCTGGGTATCGCTATCGGCTCGGCTTGCGCTACGGCGGCGGACCTGCGTGTGGATACTCGTGTCATGTTCAGCGCCGGCTTGGCGGCCCAACGACTGGGGCTGTTGGGAGACTGTAAATGCGTGATGGCGATACCGGTCAGCGCCTCGTCGAAGAACCCGTTTTTTGATCGTAAACCGAAAGAAGAACCGAAAAACTAGAAACAAATGAGTGACTCTATTCTAAAATTCGCGAATAAGCTGGAGATACGTTATTCCTTTAATAATAAATCCAATTATATGGATGCCATGACCAAGCACCGGTGTGAGAAGGAGATTCTTACGCTGATACGTTCCTTGGCGGATATGCTGGACGTGAAGCTGACGGTTTACAACGAGCCTTACGATAAGGAGGGTGGTTTCCGTGAGAAGCTGGGCGTGGCTGGGGAGAGTAGCCGCTCTATCTCTATCGTGTTGAACTTGGTGATGCAGATATTGACCCGTCCTTCCTTGTCGGTAGGTGGACAACCGCTGATGGATCGTACGCCGGCGGACGAGGAGGAGATGCAGCATGAGCTGTCCAAGTTACGCCGTGAACTACGGCTGAAGACTCCGGGGGCTACGCCTTCACACCGCTTGATCGACCTGTTGAACGCCTCGCCCCGTTTCTGTAAGTGTAAGTCTAATTTCTACGAGGCTTTGAAAGGGTATCCGAAGGTGACGAAAATCTCGGTACGTGAGTTGAACGAGAAGGATCGCAACCGTTCCGGTTCGCTGGAGGTGAAACGGGACCAGTTCGATTATTTTATCTTGCGTAGCGACGATCTGCCTACGGTCAAGGATAATAAGGCCACGATAGAGATCATCTCGCCGGTACTGAAAGACAGTAAGTATCGGTGGAAAGGTATCTACAACAAGGGAGGCGAGACGATCGATTTCTATATGCAAGATGAGGATTTCAAGAAACAGATGTTCGAGGACAAGATCTCGTTCACGAGCGGTATGTGCATCGATTGCGTCTTGGAGATCGCCCGCCGTCTGTCGGAGCTAGGAGAGGTGGTCAACGTGAGCTATACCGTGACTACGGTGATACGTACCCGTTTCGATAAGATGGAGATCGTCACCCCTCAAGGCAAGCGGCATCTTCGTAAACTGGAAGCCGCGAAGAAACAGCTTACGCTGGATTTGTTCGGCTAATCCGACAGCGGTATTCCCATCGCTCCCAAACACTACCGTGTTCCCACCTGAACACAGTAGTATTCATCAGCGAACACAATAGTATTCAATCCCGGACACAATAGTCTTTTTGCTTTGAATACTATTGTGTTTTTTCGTAAGGACGGGCAGTCTATACGAGTGTATATTTCCTCGGATAATTGAATAAGATCGCCAATAAGGCGCCTGCTCCCAATAGATACGGGTAGTAAAGATATTGCATGATCTCGATAGGGGAGACATGCCCGAGTCCGGCGGCCATCAACATCTGGGCGCCGTAGGGGATGATTCCCTGTACGAAGCAAGAGAAGATATCCAATAGGCTGGCGCTGCGGCGGGGATCTATCTTGAACCGGTCCGCTATATCTTTGGCGATCGGGCCGGCCATGATGAGGGCGATCGTATTGTTGGCCGTGCAGAGGTTGGCGAAACTTACCAAGGCCGCTATGCTCATCTCGGCCCCCTTGGAGGAATGGATGCGGGAGGTAAGCTTGCGGATGATCCAGTCGATACCCCCGTTATAACGGATCATCTCCAACATGCCTCCTGCCAGAAGCGTCACGATAATCAGCTCGCCCATATTGGTGATACCTAATCCCATGGAGGCGTTCCAGCCCCAGATATCAAAGCTACCGGTCCACAGACCTACTATACCGGACAGGACGATCCCGATGAATAGCACCAGCATGACATTGATCCCGCAAACGGCGGTTACCAATACCACCAGATAAGGGATCACCTTGACCCATTCGATCGGAGCCGGGGCGTAAGCGTTCTCCACGCCGCTTCCCACCAGCACGTATATTAATCCGGTCAGGATCGCTATCGGGAGGGCGATACGGATATTCACCTTGAACTTATCGGACATCTGGCAACCCTGCGTGCGGGTAGCTACGATAGTCGTATCGGATATGAACGACAGGTTATCGCCGAACATGGCGCCGCTCACCACGACACCCAGCATAAGGGCGTCCGGCATCCCCGTCTTGTCCGCTATACCGACAGCTACCGGGGCCAAGGCCACGATCGTGCCCACCGACGTACCTACCGAGATGGATATGAAGCAAGCGGCTAGGAAGATTCCGGCCGCCAACAGGTTACCGGGCAGGATGGACATCGCCAGATTCACGGTAGCGTCTACGGCACCCATCGCCTTGGCGGTCTGCGCGAAGGCCCCGGCGAGGATGAAGATCAATACCATCAGCATGATATTACTGTTGGCCGCCCCCCGGCAGAACTGCTCGATGCGGTTGCTTAATTTGCCTCCCTTGGAGATCGCTATCGCTACGATCGAGGAGATGACGAAGGCTACCGTTATTGGCATCTTATAGAAATCTCCCGCCACGATAGATACCACCAAATAAGTCAATAAGAATACCACCAGCGGTGTCAACGCCCAAGCGTTCGGTCTGCGTTCCAACTCCCCCATTTTTTCTTATCTCTCTTAAATTAACTGTCAACTGTCAATTCTCTACGTCCTTTCTCTTAGAAGGAGAACCGCAGCGCTATACGCACGCCCCCCTTCTTGATATTCGGTTGGTCCAGATACGTCAACCGGCGGTAATAATCGATCCGTAATATCTTGAAGATGTTCTCCAGACCTACGCTGGCCTCCAGGTAAGGCGTACGGCCCATCGGCGAGGTTCCCTCGGGGAAGCGGTATAGTCCCGTCGGGTCCAAGGCCGGGTTATTCTTATCGGTCAGTCCTCCGTAGAAACCGCTGAACGATATCACCTCACGCAAACGTAGCCACTTCACGCCGGGAATACGGTTTAAGATCCATCCCTTCATATAATACGTGAAGTAGAACGAAACATACTGGTCGCTTACGAACTCCAGCGCACGCATCATGTTGAAGGCTTGCGGCTGGATCGTGATGGACTGGTTGGTATTCGGCATGATGAGCAAGGGGAAAGGAACCTTGTCCCATACCTTGCCCGCCGTCACCAAGGCGTCGATATGTCCGAAGGAAGAGAGCCAGATCCGTTTCTCGGCGCTGATCTCCGTATGGTTGTAGTTGAAGTCGCCCCCCAACACGTTCTTCAATCCCATTTGATGGGATAGCTTGAATACGGGAGCGTCTTTCGAGAGGTTGAAAAGAGAGTTCTTACCCTCTCGTCCGTTATAGGCACGCTCGCCCGGGGCGAAACGAAGCTGGGCCCCTAGCTCCGTGTTGGTGAAACTCTTTAGGTTCGTCAATGTCCCGTCGGCGTTGTAACGGTCGTAGCGGAGCGTTCCGGCCGCCTCGTTGTTCTCGTTCCGTGCCCAAGTGGTAAGGGTCAGGCCATTCAGCCATTCCTTCTGGTACTGGAGCATGGTCTTGCGGATGTATTGCATCATGGTGACGGGCTCGCCTACCTTCCATGCCACGAACATATTATCCTTGCTGGTGAAGAGGAAGTCCTGACCGGGCGTATATACGTCGTACTCTTGGATCGCGGAGATGTTGTTCACCGGGCTTTCTCCCTCGTGATATTTCTTCTTGTTCACGCTATACGTCAGCTTGGCGTTATACTTTAGCTTACGGTCGTTTACGCCATAGGCCAGATAACCGCTACCGAACCAGTGCGGGTTGAGGTTTGCCGTCGTCATACCTCCCACACGCATGCGGAAGCCCTCCAGATGGTTGGCGCTGAAAGTGGTGTTCATCGGTCCGAAATCGAACTTGCTCTTATCCTTGTCCGCCGTGGTCGGGATATAACCGGTGATCAATATCTCGGCGGTCTTGATGATCACGTTGAAAGCCGGTACCTTGCGAAGTTGCGCCAGCAAGTCGTCCAAGGCGCTCTCTTTCTCTTTCAAGGGGACATGGCGGTTGTGTATCCAGAAGGTGTCGGTCTGGGCGGTGGCTTCGGGCAACTCATGGATCGGGCCGAGAAGGCCGAAGATCGAGTCGGCGTTCTGCACGTCGAACTGATACTTATCGAAATTCCTTAGCTGGTGGGCATAGAGCTGTTGCGCCCCTTTTACGATATAGAAATTAACGTAGGTATTCTCGTTGGCGAGCACCCAAGTGCTATCCGGCATCCGCTTGAACTCTTGCTCGATCCGGAGCTTGTCCACCCAGTTGAGGTTGATGTTCGCCGGGGTGTTCAAGAGGAATTTCTTGACGGCGTAATTACCGTCCAGCGTGATGTACAAGCGGCCCGTGAAGCCGTAACTCTGGCTGTTTACGGGCACGAAGGCGAGATCCACACATTTATCTCCGGCAACGTCCACTGTATCCATGATATAATATTTGTAATAGGAGACGGCCAGCGTGGAAGATAACGGGCTCACGAAACGGTTCAACAAGATATTGATATTGTTGTCGAAGATATTGACGCCCTTGAATATCTCCTCAAGGTTGGCGGTGATGGCGCCTCCATCGTCCAAGGTCTTGTCGATACCCTGCTGGCGCTTGGCCTTGGTGATCGTCTTCTCCGCCTTGGGATGTTTGCGGTAGTATTGGTCGGAGATCGTCTCACGGACGGAGATCGTCAGGATCGGTTTCCCGTTGAACTCCGAGGTATCCAGATAGTTCTTGATGAACTTGAATTTCTTCAGGAACTTATTCTTCTCGAGATTGGGGTTGAAGTCGTCCAGCGACATGCTGAGCTTCTCGTACACCTCGCTTTGGTACTCGTCCTTCGCCTCGATGCGGTTGTCGTTCTTATGCTCTATGACTTTCTTGATCAGTTCCACGGCGGGGTTGTCCTTGCGGGAATATTTCTCGCGCTTAGGCTTGACGACTACCTCGGCTATCTCGAACGAGGTAGGCCGGAGGAGCACGTTGAGGGCGTTGTTCTTTTGCCCCGCCTTTAGGTTTACGACCTTATTATCATATCCAAGCGAGGATACGACCAGCCGGGTAAGCCCTTTGTCATTCTGGAGGCTGAAAGCCCCGTCATCGTCGGTCATCGCCCCGATTGTCGAGTTCTCGAACATGACGGATACGTAGGATAGGGGTTCCCCGCTTACGGAGTCTCTCACGATTCCGGACGCGGAAGTTATGCTCTGGGCGTATAGGACGGAAATGCCGGTCACGAATTGTAACAGGACTAGCAAAGTGATATAGCGAATAGATCTTATCATGTAAATGTCTCGTTATTCCTTCACGGATAATACTGTTGGCAAAGGTATGTTTTTTTCGTGGGAGGGAGGGGGGAGAGGCTATTAATAATCATTAATCACCGGGTTTCCCACCGCTCGATGGGAAACCCGGCGGTAGAAAACGCGAGCTTCATTATTTAACGAAAAAGATCTTCATTATTTTATATCTCTGATGGCGAGTCGCTGTCGGTAGCGGGCTTGTCGCCTTCTTGTTTCTTGGCGGCTGCGGCCCTCGCCTGCGCTATGCGTTGGTTGTAGAGGGCGTTCGTCTCGTCGACCAGCGCGTTGAGGCGGCTGATGAAGGCGGCGGTCTCTTGAGTGGGCTTCACCACGCTTTGCGCGAAGGCGTAGGTGGACATCTCGTCGTATTCCTCGTCCATGCGTAGGCGGATTTTCTTGGCGCTCTCTACGGGGTCGTCCGCCTTGGCGTTGGCGCGTTGCTCGGTGAGCGTGGCGTATTGCTTGTTCTTCTCTTTCAGCGCTGCTACTACTTCGGTGAGGTTGATCGCCGCCAGCGCCTCGGGCATCCCGGCCTTGTCGAGGTCTACCAGCAAGCCCTCGATGGCGGCCGTCTCCTGCAAGTTGGCGAGGCGCGCGGCGCCGATGTAGGGCTTCACGGGAAGGTATAGCTTCTCGGCCGCCGTGCGTTGCGCCGCCAGCGGGCTTTTCGTCATTTGGGTAATAGTGGAAGTAATGAAGATCAAGAGATCATCCCTCTCCTTGTCGAGGGCGGACATCTGCGCGGTCTCCTCGCTGGCCGAGGATTGGTTCACGGCGTCGGTCAACAGGGCGAAATCGGTGGCGAAGGCCGTACGAAGTTCTTGGGGGATGCCCAGCGGGTCGTTCGGGTCGAAGCTGATCTCGTCGGGAGATTCCGAGTCGCCTCCGCCACCCGCGAGCAGGTTCCCGTAGCGGGCCATGAAGGTTCGGTACTCGGCGTTGTTCAATCTCTGTAAATAAATAATATTCACCTTGGTTATTTTTTCCATATCTGAAAATTTTAGGAGGATCGCTAGATCCGTTTTACAGTGCTAAAGGTATGATAATTTTGGGATCCAGCCACCAAAACCTATCGCATTTTTCATATATTCGGGCTTACATCGGGCATGAAATGGAATTTCAATTTTGAAATGGGGCCTACATTGGGTGCGAAACGGAATTTCAATTTTGAAACTGGGCTTGCATTGGACGCGAGGTGGAATTTCAAATTTGAAATGGGGCTTACATTGGGTGTGAAACGGAATTTCAAGTTTGAGACTGGGCTTACATCGGGTGCGAGGTGGAATTTCAAATTTGAAATGGGACTTATATCGGGCGCGAGGTCAAATCTGTAAAAAATGCGAGGCCCAACCTTGGTGGCCGGGCCTCGCCGATAAATCATTTCTTCTTGATCACGATGATACGCGTGCCGCCCTCAGGCTGTACCAGATCCCCGATCTGCTCGCCATTGTCATCTAACGTAGGAACCAAGAACGGATAATATTCCGGGTTGTAATACTGCTTCGTGCTTAGGGAGCCTTCTCGGGGGTGCATGGAGTAGGCGAGCACGCCGCGTCTCTACAACGCCTCCTTGTTCCACTTGTTCTGCGGGTTCTTCCCCTCGGGGGTATAGAGCTGGGCGATACGGGCGGCGTAGGCTTTCTCTACCTTGCCCCGGACGATCTTCATGGTGCTGTTTACCATGCCGTTTTGCTCGGTGAAAGGCTCGGGGAGGATGGCGAAGGTGGTCGGCAACCAACGATCCGGGAATAGAGTGGACAGGTCGCCTCCCTTGCGGAAACGGTCGATCTGGCGCTGGATGATACGGATGGCCTCTTCTCGGCCTTGATCGCTCGTGAGGTCCAGATTCTGGTGGGCCAGATGCTTCCGCAGCCGCTCCTTGGAGGGAACCAACAGGGCGGTCGTGTACGGACTCTGGTTATTGTACAGGATCAGCTGGTCGATGCAAGAGGAATGCTCTACCAAGGCCTCCTCTATACCCTCCGGACTGTATTTCTCCCCGTCGCTTCCGATCAGCAGGCTCTTGAAACGCCCCAACACATAAAGAAGCCCGTCACGCATATATCCCATATCCCCGGTGTACAGCCAACCCTCCTTTACGGTATCGGCCGTCGATGCCGGGTTCTTCCAGTAGCCGGCCATCACGTTCTCTCCCCGGATGACGATCTCGCCTTTCTCCCCCGGAGGAAGTACGTTGCCGTCCATGTCGCAGATCTTTAGGTCGAGGGGCCGCACCAATACGCCGCTACTGCCGAAGGTATGGCGGCGGGGGCCGTTGGTCGAGATGATCGGTGTCGCCTCGCTCAGCCCGTATCCTTGGTACATCGGGATTCCCAAGGCGTAATAGAACTTCTGCAAGTCCTTATCCAGCAAGGCGCCCCCTCCGATAAAGAACTTCAGTTCGCCCCCGAAGTTCTCACGGACTTTCGCGAACAATAGCTTGTCGAACAAACGGACCAGTGGCTTCAAGAGGACGCGGAAACCTTTTCCTTCCTCCTCGTCGCTATCCCCGTTATAGATATAACCGATCCGTAAGGCTAGGTTGAAAAGGCGGACGGCGTTCTTGCCTCGCGCTCGGATACCTTGCTCGATATTCTTCTTGAAGTTCTTCGCCAAGGCGGGGACGCTCAGTATCAGGTACGGCTTGAACTCCTTTATATTGATAGGGATATTCTTCAAGGTCTCCATACCGGTGCGCCCTACCTGCACGGTAGCTACCGAGGCTCCCTTCGACATGAAGATGTAGAATCCTACCACGTGGGCGAAGCAATGGTCCAGCGGGAGGATCACCAACGTACGCCACGTATCGTCTATATCCACGCAAGTGAGCGCTTGCTCCACGTTCGCCGTATAGTTGCGGTGGGTGAGGATCACGCCTTTCGGATCGGCGGTCGTGCCGGAGGTATAGGTGATGGTGGCGTAATCATCGTTGCCCAGCGATTGCCCGATCGCCAAGAACTCCTCTAGCGGATGAATACCCAGATAGACCTTCCCCATCCGGCGTATCTCGGACAGCGGCATCTCACGGTCTTGATATTCCGCCTGCTCGTCGAGTACGATGATCTTCCGTACGGCGGGGAGCTTATCCTTGATCGCCCGGATCTTCCCCAGTTGTTGTCCGGATACAAGGATGTATTTCACGTCGGCGTGGACGAGGCGGAACAGGAGGTCGTTCGCCTCCTCCAGCTTGATGGATAGGGGGACATTGGTGGCTCCGGCGTAAAACATGGCCAGCTCTCCGATGATCCACGCGTTGCGCCCTTCGCTCAGTAAAGCCATATTATCCCCCTTTCGCACACCCAGCGATATGAGGCCGGCGCCTTCCTCATAGACGAGGTCGCGAACCTCGGCGTAAGTGGTTGGCTCGAATCGCTTGCCCGTCTTCTCCCATAAAAAAGGATTACTCGGGAATCGCTTGGCTGAACTCTCAAAAAGGTCTATAATCGTTTTCTTTTCCATATCTTTTCGTGTTTGTAAGAGGATGTGTCAAAAGTTGGTTGAGTTTATTTTTTCCATCTCTTGCAGGTAGCCGCATGCCGCTTCCACCGTAGGGACGTTCTTGATCACGATGCTTCGCTTGCCATTCTGCTCCCGGAGGTTGCATTCACGGGGATGCTTTTGGATGAAGCCCAGCAGCTTGCCGAACGCCTCGCTTTGGTAATACGGGCTGTCCGGGTTATTCACCAAGAAGAGGCTCATCTGCCCTTTCTTCAGGATCACCTTCTCCATACCCAGTTTCTTGGCCATGCGACGGAGGCGCACGATCCGGATCAACTCCTTGCCCTCCTTCGGTATCTTGCCAAAGCGGTCTTTCAGGCGCTCCGTAAAGGCGAGGATGTCACGTTCCTCCTCCATATTATCCAACTCCCGGTATAGGGAAATACGTTCCGAGTCGTTGGGGATGTAGGTGGGAGGGAACATCAATTCCAGATCGCTCTCGATATAGGTCTCCCGGACGTACTCGCTGCCCGTATCCCGGTGCCCTTCGGTGTTATCGGCGTAAAGATCGGCGAATTCCTCGCTTTTCAACTCGTCTACCGCCTCCTCCAAGATCTTCTGGTACGTCTCGTAACCCAGATCCGCTATGAAACCGCTTTGCTCAGCCCCCAACATATTGCCGGCCCCCCGGATATCGAGGTCTTGCATGGCGATATGGATACCGCTACCCAGCTCGGAGAAGTTCTCGATCGCTTGCAACCTGCGCCGTGCCTCCTGCGTCAGCGAGGTGAGGGGCGGGGAAAGGAGGTAGCAGAAGGCTTTCCGATTGCTTCGTCCCACCCGTCCGCGTAGCTGATGGAGGTCGCTAAGCCCGAATTGCTGGGCGTTGTTGATGATGATCGTATTGGCGTTAGGCACGTCGATGCCGCTCTCCACGATACTGGTGGCTATCAATACGTCATACTCATAATTCACGAAATCGAGGATGATCTTTTCCAGCTTCTCCGGCTCCATCTGCCCGTGCCCCACGGCTACCCGTGCGTCGGGGACTTCCCGCCGTACCAAGGCTTCCATCTCGTAAATGTTCTGGATACGGTTGTTGATGAAGAATACCTGCCCGTTCCGGCTCATCTCGAAATTGATCGCTTCCCGGATGATATCGGGGTTGAAACGCTCCACCTCCGTCTGCACGGGATAACGGTTGGGCGGTGGCGTGGTGATGCTGGAAAGATCCCGGGCCCCCATCAAGGAGAACTGTAGGGTACGGGGGATTGGGGTGGCCGTCATTGTCAAGGTGTCCACGTTCACCTTCAGCTGCCGAAGCTTCTCCTTGACGGATACCCCGAACTTCTGCTCCTCGTCGATGATAAGCAAGCCCAGATCCTTGAAACGTACATCCTTGCCGACGATCCGGTGGGTGCCGATCAAGATATTCACCTCGCCCTCTTTCAGCTCTTTCAAGGTAGCCTTGATTTGTGCGGCCGTACGGGCCCGGCTGATATAATCGATCTTGCAAGGGAAATCCTTCAAGCGCTCACAAAACGTCTGGTAATGCTGGAAAGCCAGTACGGTGGTGGGTACCAACACGGCCACCTGCTTATTGTCCGATACCGCCTTGAATGCCGCACGGATAGCCACCTCGGTCTTTCCGAAACCAACGTCTCCACAAATCAACCGGTCCATCGGACGGGTACTTTCCATATCCGCCTTGACCTCGGCGGTAGCCTTCATCTGGTCCGGCGTGTCCTCATAGATGAAGCTGGCTTCCAGCTCATGCTGCATGAAGCTGTCCGGCGTGTAGGCGAAACCCGTCTCTTGCTTGCGTTTGGAATAGAGGAGGATCAAGTCCCGGGCGATATCCTTCACCTTCGCCTTGGTACGTTCCTTCATCTTTTCCCATGCGCCTGTGCCGAGCTTGCTCAACTTAGGCGGCTCGCCGCTCTCTTTCCCCTTGTATTTCGATAATTTATGCAGGGAATGGATGCTGACGAATATAATATCGTTATTCTGATAAATCAATTTGATGGCCTCTTGCGTCTTACCGTTCACCTCGGTGCGTACCAATCCCCCGAACTGTCCTACGCCATGGTCGATATGTACGATATAATCCCCCTGCGAGAACTGGTTCAGCTCCTTGAGCGAAAGGGTGATCTTTCCGCTTCGTGCCTTATCGCTCTTCAAGTTGAACTTGTGGAAGCGGTCGAACAATTGATGGTCGGTGAAAAAGCAGATGCGTAGCGTATCGTCGGCGAATCCCTCGTGTATCGTGCGGTTTACGGCGGTGAAAGGGATATTGTCGCCCCTATCCTCGAAAATCATCCGGATACGGTTGGCTTGTTTCTCTTGATCGCTCAATATATATAATGTATAGCCCTCGTCGAGGTATTTATGGAACGACTCGCTCACCCGGTCGAAATTCTTATGATAGATCGGCTGCGTTTGCGTAGAGAAATGGATGGTAGCGTCCGCCGTTCCCATCGGCCGTGCCCCGAAATGAATGCGACGGAAATCCAAGACCTCCCGTAGGAAGTCCTCGCCCCGGACTAATTTCTTCCGCATCTGGTCGATATCGGCGAAGGATTCCTCGTCGGCTACCACCGGATCGTCGTTCCATACGCTTCCGATGCGCTCCTTGCACCATGCGAGATCTCTCGCCGCTATGCAGGTGTTCCGGGGAAGGGAGCCTAGCAAGGAAGTACTATCCATGGCGTTCTTGCTCATCTCCGGTACGATATAGATGCTGTCCAGTTTCTCCTTGCTGAGTTGCGTCTCCACGTCGAACGTACGGATGGTCTCCACCTCGTCGCCGAAAAAGTCTATACGGTAAGGAAACTCGTTGGAGAAAGAGAAAACGTCGAGGATACTGCCACGGAGGGCGTACTGCCCCGGCTCATATACATAGTCGACCTGCTCGAAGCCATACTCGTCCAGCACGTCGGAGACAAACATATTATCCAGCTTCTCGCCCACGCTGATCTTTAAGGTATTCTCCTTCAATACCTCCCGGGCCACGACTCGTTCCGCCAAGGCGTCCGGATACGTGACGATCACGAAAGAGGCGTCCGGGTCTTGCAACCGGCTGAGTACCTCGGTGCGCAGGATCTCGTTCGCCGGATCGACATGCCCGTACTTGATGGCCCTTCGGTAAGCGGACGGGAAGAAGTATACCTCATTGCTGGCGGTAAGCTGCATCAAGTCGTGATAGAAATAGCCGGCTTCCTCTTGGTCGTTCAACACGCACACATAACTTCCCCTTCCTTTCGTAAAAAGAGAGGCGATCGTCATTGCCGGACCCGAGCCATTCAGTCCCTTTAGGAATATATTGCGGGACGTATCGTTTTTCAGTAAGGTGTCCAGCGCCGTCACTTGCGGGTGAGCAGCATATAGTTTCAATAATTCTTGTACTTCCAAAGCGAAATCTTGTTTTCGCGAAGGTAACCTTTTTGCTTAAGTTTTTATAGGTGTTCGTCCGGTTTCTTTCTTTATCAAGTAACTTTTACGGCTCTCTAAAACCACAGCGATAATTCGAGTAGGGGATTTTGGGGGAAATGCTTTTGGGCCCCCTGAAAAAGGGAGACTTATCGTATATTTTTATGTATGTTCTAGTTCCTTGCCGTATGATTCTGTAAAAAGTCGTACGTGTTTCCCGAAAAACATGTACGACTTTTTCCAAAAACACGTACGTGTTTTTTCCGGCGCTTGTACGGCTGAAAATTCAAATATATTACCGTAACTTTGCGGTGGAATTCTAATAATGTAAAACTATAATAATTAAGGAATAAGACCATGGGAAATTTCTTTACATCTTTATTCTCTTCTTCCAAACCGGCCGAGGCGACGGAGG
>ERZ773108.2905-NODE-2905-length-13920-cov-10.661955_pt1 | contig 13920 bp, 9 predicted proteins | sample MGYA00580570_ERZ773108 | MGnify/ENA primary metagenome ERZ773108 (study PRJEB29015, sample SAMEA2737840) | human gut metagenome | biome: human gut; feature: human-associated habitat; material: faeces | place: China | collected 2012 ...
TCGGACGCCCGACAACGACAGATCCCAGAGTCCACAGGTATAATTTCAAACTCACCACGGAAGAGAATATCCGCTTTAAGCAGATGCTTTGTAAGGCAGGATTGGAACATAACCGCAGCCGGTTTATCGTCAAACGCATCTTCGCCGAGGAGTTCGTTGTCGTCAAACGCGACCCTTCGAAAGTGCAGTTTATTGCCCGTCTGAATGACTTTTATTTCCAATTTCAAAAGTTGGGAAATAACTACAACCAGATTGTAAAGGTCATCAATGCGCACTTCTCCAACGTCGCAATCCCGCATCAGATCGCTGCATTGGAACAGCGAACGAGAGAGCTGAAAGCCCTCAGTATCGAGATTCTCAACCTCGCAAAACAGACTAAGGAATGGTTGCGAATATAAGATCGGGTTCCTCGCCCGGCGGAGCGTTGTATTACAACAAGGAGAAAGTGGATAAGGATGAAGCCGAGGTTCTTTTCTGGCAGAAGATGTTGGAACCGTTCGACAAGCACGGGCGAATGGATGTCGACGCCTGCATGGATTGCTTTTGGCCGTACCTCGAAGCCAACCGCCGGACTACGAACACGGTCTTCCACGCCTCGCTGAACCCCTCGCCGGAAGACAGACTGACCGACGATCAGCTCCGGGACATCGCGCAGGAATACATGGAACGTATGGGTTACGGCAACCAGCCTTATATTGTTTTCAAACATAAGGATATCGACCGACAGCATCTTCATGTCGTATCGTTGCGCGTCGATGAGAACGGACATAAGCTGCCGCATGATTTCGAAGCAAGACGTTCGATGGAGATATTACGCGATCTGGAACGCAAATATAATCTGCATCCGAGCGTCAAGGGAGAGGAGCAAGCCGACAAGGTGGGATTGCATAAGGTAAACTACAGGGAAGGCAATGTCAAACAGCAGATCTCATCCATCGTGAGATCGTGCCTGCGAAATTACAAATGCTCATCGTATGGAGAATTCCGCACCCTGTTGGAGCTGTTTAACGTTTCTGTCGAAGAACGTACGGGAACTATCGACGGCAGAAATTATGCGGGTATTGTCTACGGCGCTCTGACCGACGACGGCTATGGCATCGGCACTCCGTTCAAATCGAGTCGTATCGGCAAAGATGTCGGTTATAAAGCCCTTCAAAAGTATTACGAGCGGTCGAAAAGTGCGCTGAAGCAGGACGGGTCGCTCGACCGGCTGCGACAGACAGTCCGGGATGCCATGAGTCCGCACAATACGCGGGACGAGTTTCGGCAGCTGCTCAAGGCGGAGAACATCGACGCTATCTTCCGCATCAATCCGGTCGGCAGAATCTATGGCGTGACTTTCATTGACCATAACGAGGGTATCGTCGCCAACGGGTCGGTGCTGGGTAAAGAGTTTTCGGCGAATGTCTTCAACGAATTGTATCCGGCTCCGAAACAGGCGCAACAGGTTGCAGAACGACACGCGGAACAGAAACACGAGCCGCAAAGCCATACGTCGAATCCGTTAACCGGCATTGTCGATACGGTATTGGATTTGGTCGATACGAGGGCTTATGAAGAGCAGCAACGGCTGATACAACGGCGAAAAAAACGACGATTACACAGATAATGCTATTGAAATTTTGCACGACTGAAAGTGTTCGTCCGAATTCAAGATTTTGAGGAATTCGATACTATTTGCAGAATGACTAAAAAATCTTGCATTTGTAAATAATATTTAGCACTCATACTTCAAAATCTACATTATGGGTGCACATATCAAATTTAGCACGAACATCGTTATTTTAAGAAGTGGCTTGAAGTCGATGTAGATTGGAATTACCCGTTTCGTTCCTGAGTCGAAGAGATTTGTTAACGCTTGAATATGGATTGAGAGGTAGGTTTAGCCACACGGATATAGAGAAAATATTAAATTCGGACGGACGGAAAAGTTTACTCTGAGCGTTACGGGATTTTACTTTGGATGATTGATTGTATGAGATTGGAATAGAATGTTGCAAGGTATATAGTGTGGGTTTTATTATAAAGAAAGCATGATCCGGGCAATATCTACGCAATAATGAATTTAAGGGAATTGTTAATTTTGAATTACACCTTTTTCTCGACCCTCATTTTGTTAGAACTGCTTCATAGAAAATAAGAACCAGAACGGAATGTCACGGTTCTTTAATTTTATTATCCTTCCGATTACCCAAAGAGTATATGGGTTTCGGGACAAATATTATTTTTGAGCTTGCATGTCAAAAAGTATCTTTGCTCCCATTTTGAGTTCTGAATATTTGAGGCAGGGTTTTTCCAGCTCCTCGCCGTCAAAGGTCATGCTGCCGACATACCTGTTTTCCGGAGAGTTCTCCGGGGCTTCGATTTCCACGGTCTTTCCGTTTTCGAGGCGGATGGTCGCTTTCTTGAACAGCGGCGATCCTGCTGCGTATTCGTCCGAGGCGGGACATACGGGATAGAATCCCAAGGCCGAGAATACATACCATGCCGATGTCTGCCCGTTGTCCTCGTCTCCGCAGTATCCGTCGGGCTTGGGCGAATAGAGCCGGTCCATCACCTCGCGGGCCCACCACTGTGCCTTGGCGGGTTGCCCGCAGTAGTCGTACAGATAAATCATGTGTTGCGCAGGTTGGTTTCCGTGGGCATAGTTGCCCATGTTCGCCACCTGCATCTCTGTTATTTCGTGGATGCGGACTCCGTAGTAGCTGTCGTCGTAGATCGGCGGCACGACGAACACCGAGTCGAGCATCTGCGTGAAGCCTTTGCGGCCTCCCATCAGTTCGATCAACCCTTCGACATCATGGAATACCGACCACGTGTAGTGCCACGCATTCCCTTCCGTATATGCGTCTCCCCACTTATAGGGGCTGAAGGGTTGTTGGAACGTGCCGTCGGCATTGCGGCCGCGCATTAGGCGTGTTTCGGGATCGAAGAGGTTTTTATAGTTCTGCGAAGCCTTTTCCAGCATTGCAGCGTCGTTCGTTTTTCCCAGTTTTTTCGCCACCTGTGCGATGCACCAGTCGTCGTAGGCGTATTCGAGCGTGCGCGCCACATTCTCGTTGATGCCCGCATCGTAGGGGACGTATCCCAGTGTGTTGTAGTACTCGTGTCCGAGGCGCCCCGTGGAGCTCACCGTGGGGTGTACCTTCCGGCGTCCTGCGAGCATCGCCTCGTAGAGCGTCGCAATGTCTTCCTCGGGGGTGACACCTTTCAGGATGGCATCCGAAACGACCGACGCCGAGTTGTTTCCGACCATGCATCCGCGGTGTCCGGGCGATGCCCATTCGGGCAGGAATCCGCTCTCGCGGTAGGCGTTGGCCAGTCCTGCCTGAATCTCGGCGTTGACCGACGGATAGACGAGGTTCAGCAGCGGGAACAGACTGCGGAAGGTGTCCCAGAATCCCGTGTCGGTGTACATATAGCCTGGCAGGACCTCACCGTTGTAGGGGCTGTAATGGACGGGGTTACCGCTTTTGTCGATCTCGTAGAATTTCCGCGGAAAGAGCGTCGAGCGGTATAGACACGAATAGAACGTGCGGTACTGGCCTACGGTTCCTCCCGCAACCTCGATGCGTCCGAGCACCTCGTCCCAACGCTTCTGCGCCTTGGCCTTTACGGTTTCGAAATCATCTTTTCCCAGCTCCCCGAGGTTTTGTACGGCCTGCATCTGCGATATGAACGACGAGGCTGCGCGTACCGTTACCTGCTCTCCGCGCCGGGTTTCGAAACCTACCCGCACGAGGGCGTGTTCGCCGACTAACTGTTCGCCTTCGACGGGCTTCGTGCCGTCATAGATCTGGAAATCCCGGATCTTCCGGTCGAAGCGCACGATAAACCAGTTCTTGAAGTTGTCGGGCACACCTCCGCTGTTGCGCGTGGTGTATCCCACGACAGTCCGTTTGTCGTGCATGACCCTGATGTACGATCCGCGGTCGAAAGCGTCGATCACCACGCCCGACTCGTCCGATTCGGGGAACGTGAAACGCATGATCGCAGCCCGCTCGGTCGGGGCGATCTCGGCCTTGATGTCGTGGTCGGCGAGGTATACCGAATAATAGTAGGGGCGTGCCTCCTCCGACTGGTGCGAGAACCAGCTCTGACGGCTCTCTTCATCGACCTTGTCGCGTCCGCGTACAGGCATGATGGAGAACTGCCCGTAGTCGTTGATCCACGGCGAGGGCTGGTGCGTCTGCTTCAGACCTCACTAAAACCGTCTTACAGCATGTTGTAAGACGGTTTTTCTTTTATTTTCTTTTGTCATGCATTTATAATACCAGACAGTATTACATAGTTTTACTTTCCTTTTATTTTCTGATTCCGCTTTAATTCTTTTAGCGGATTCTGGTTGTATACTTGTTTGAGTTTATATAGATCCGTATTGGGTTCGATAATAGCTTGTCGATAATTGACGTAATATCCTATAATGTATCAATGTAAAGGTTTCCGGTAAGTATGATTTGCTAAAATCGTTTCTGTGAATAATATTCAATGTCATTTCCCATTCTTTGGGTGATACATTTTTTGCAATCACAAAAGGCTTTCCACCATGAATGTGTTGACGCATTGCATATTGAATCATTTCCTAAGATTTCAATAGTCATTTTCTTTCCTCCATTTTCAAGCCCAAGCCATTCGAAGAAATAGCGATAAATAATCATGGTTTCAGGTATCTCAAGGAGTTTATGGTACTCTTCGATATTTTCGCCAAAGGCTTTCCTGAAAAAAGATGTTCCCTTGCCTATTTTACCTTTTGTACTATTAAGAACAGCTTGAATAGCCCGAATATACTTGCGATTCCAATATTTGCCAATATAGTCCCGATTGTGAGAATAATCTTCACCCATATCCGTAGTGCGACGGATTGGGTGGCATTTCATAGGGAAAGAGTATATGCTCACATTTAACCTATCACACAATTCTTATATGGTTTAGCCCTAAATCCATACAGTTGGTTGGACTTTAGAAATTTGCACGGTTTATGATGGGATAAGGTAACGATCAGGCGACGGCTCTGTTTTCCGCATATTACGCCGATATTCACCACCTCAAATAACTGAAGTAAAGATAGTAAATAATCCGAGAAAGCAAATAAAAAACTTCGTTTTTTCGGGTTTCCAGGGCTATTTTTGCATCCCCGCGCCACAACGCCCTACCTCTCCGACACCTTGGCTGCGCTGGTCGCTACCGACACAGGGGCAGGGAATATAAGATACAAGGCACCCTATTAGGACCCTTAAAAAAAGGCAATAGTCTGAAAAATTGGGCTGTTGTATTTTTTATATATAATAGGACGAGGCAACGAAAAGGCAACGATTCCACTTGCTGCTGCTTGCGTTGGCGTTCACAATCTCAAATAACTAGCATAAAAATAATAAAATTATTGCACGAGAAAAAATATCACCTCGATATCCAATAACGAAATTACTACTTCATACCAATATTGTCGTACCTTTGAAACACGCCAGACGAAGCAGACATTGGGGATAATAATAAAAATCACGTCCGAACAAAACCGCAGAAGCGTTGTTAAGTTTTCCTTCATGCAACAGGTTGAATTTTTCGAGGATGGTCGGCAAATCCTCCCTTATGGTCGCTTCGGGCAAACGTCCGCATTTGATGCCCCCAGGTACCGCGCCCATGACGGCATGTTCGTCAAGGTCGGATATTTTAAGGTCGGAATTCGCCATAGCCTCCCAAGCTTATTTTCCTCCACGCTGCATCAGGTGCTGGTTGTATATTTCCTGCGGCATGGTGGATGTCATTTCCGTTTCCATACCTTTATAACTCATTATCCGTCATCATCCTTCTGCAACGCTTGGAACGAGCAAAACGACATACTTCTATCGGTTTTGAATCAATGCAGAAATAATCTTCGCCTCCATCTATTTCTGCGGCTATTCTTTCCCGGATTGTATTACATAGGGACAAAGTAATTTTACGTCTGTCATTGTATTGTCTGCGGAATATAAGATTGTGAATTTCAATACTATATTCCTGTAACTTTGCAAACAACAATGACTCACTGTCAATGCCAACAGCCTTTGATGTCATGTTCAATGCCTCTATTTCAAGGTCTGAGAACTACTCCTCTGATTCATTGACCAAATTGCCGACTATTTGCTTGTATGGGTTAGGATTTTTTGCTAATATTGTGTTACTATATTTTCTATTGAAAAGTTTTAATTTGCTAAATATCAACAATATGCACAACTTTTTATACATAAATCTTTTTATCAATCTAATTCCGCCAACGGATTTTTAAATACCAAATATTTTATGAACGCACGTACACTTCTTATTCCACGTACACTTCTTATTCTTAGTCTGGTTGTCCTCTCCGGAGCGCCATGCGCATCTGCGCAGTCTTTCAAGGAAAGACTCAAGAACGCCGCAAAGAAGATAGAACAGAAAGTCAAACAGGAAGTAGCGCCCAAAAAACTTCCGGAAAAGTCCGGTAACACTTCAAGTCTCGACAGCGAACTCCAAAAGCGCCACGACGCCATGGTGGGGCCGGACAACAATAAGAACGCTGAAGACGAAGCTCCCACCGTCAGGTTGCCGGAGACCCACACTGCTCTTTTTGCGCCACTCGGATACCCTGTCGAGGCAACGTATGGGATCAAATCGGTAAAGCCGGTGATGCCGCCGAGAGAGGCATCCGATCAGGTGAACTGGAGTGAAAAACAGCCGAATGTCTATGAGCTCGACAACCAGAGCCTTGTAGCCGAGTTTCTGATGCTCGACGACTGCTTTGCCGACGGCTACATCAAAACCCTCACCCCGGCACATTGGAGATACGATGAGATCGTCAAGGGCGAACTTTGGGCTCGCGTGGGCGCATTGAACAAGATGGTCGAGCAATACAACGAAGCCAAAGAAGAATACGGCGCCGACACTTACCAGTGGGTCATCAACGGCATCCACAACAAAATCGCCTCCGTGCTTGACTCTCGCGAGTACAAAACCCTGATCCGCTCATCCCTCACTCCGCTCTTCACACTTAAAGACAAGTGGATCAGTGATGAGACCAAGGCATATTTCAATGCTCACGGAGGCTATGAGAACGCCCACAAAGCCAACTGGACCGTCTGGGATCCGCAGCCGAACAAAAAAAGCATCACGACATCAGCGTCCGGCCAGACCGGGAAAGTGATTGAGGAGGTCGGGGCAGGTGCTACGGTTGACATCGAGGGAGTCCTGTATGTCCTGCACAACTCCAACAACGGTGGCGCATCCCACGCATTCATCTCGGAAGTGGCGAAGACGGCCGTTGCCGGCAAGAACATCGTGATCCCGGACTATGTCACATACAACGGTAAAAAATATCCGGTGACGGAAATGCGTGGCAATATTTTCTCCGGCACCGCCATCAAGTCCGTGAAACTTCCGTCCACGTTGACGGAGATTTCCAATTCGGCATTCCGCGAGACTCCTATAACTGAAATAGTAATCCCGGCCTCGGTCAAGATAGTTCAGGGTTCGGCTTTCTACGGCTGCAAGAACCTCACGAAAGTAGTCTTCGAAAACGACGTCATGGATGAAGTCCACGGCTGTTTCCAGAAGTGCATAAATCTGAAAAACGTCAAGTTCCCACGCCGCGTCGGACTGATGAGTTACGATATGTTCGAGGGCTGCGTCAATCTCACAGAAGTGATGCTTCCGGAGAATCTGAGCGAAATTTATTCATCCATGTTCAGTGGCTGCAAGAACCTCAAGAATGTGGATATCCCGGCGAGCGTGACCAAGGTCGGCAACAGCGCATTCTCGGACAGCGGCATCACCTCGCTCGACCTCTCCAATGTCAAGGAATTCGAAGGGTTCTGCTTCTCCGGATGCAAAGCGCTCAAGACTGTCAAGCTGAACTCCAGCCTGAAGGAGAATTTCCTTATGGAGACCTATCAAGAATTCACGGAATGTCCGTTACTGGAAGTCAAGTACATAAACAACGAATATGTCTTCCCGGAAGGGTTCATCTTCGTAGACGGCAGCAAGTAGAGTCATGAAAAAGATATTATTTCTACTTTCAGTGGCGGCACTGCTGCTGCCTTTGGATAGTTCGGCCCAGAGCAAGCCGAAGATCAAGTCAGTGGATTTCACTATACAGGTTCCGACCCCGGGGATGTCGCTTTTCGATGCACGCGAGATGCAGTTCACATCTGCGAAGACCGAGTTCGGAGACCTTGCCGCCACGGGCGGCATCCAAGTCCAGGAGATTGACTGGATCGGGGATTTCCGCGAGGACGATGAAGGGGACATGTTCTTCAAGGACGGGTTCATATACAAGGCCCGGATCAAGTTCATGGTAGATCCTTCGGGCAAGTACGACACCGATTACATATTCAAGGACAACGACTACTACATCGACGGCAGCCGCATCAGCGCCACAGTCAACGGAGTGCAGGCCAAGGTCGAGCGCAGCGCTCCTTACTTCATCGACATTGAGGTATCCATGCCTGTTGGAGCCGGTGGAAAAGGCTCGATGCGTGATCTGGCACAGAGCAGCCCAACGGACTATGAGCTCAACAAGGACTCATACCGCGCATCGCAGAAAGCGTATTCAATCGCCGAGGCCGATGCTGCTTGCCCGGATGTGAGCCCGCTTGACGTGATAACCATCAATAATACGTATCACGCGGCGTTCCGTGCCATGCGCGAGTTCGGAGATGAGTTCATCGGGCATAAGAATATGCTTGTCACCAAGGTAATCGTAGATACCGATGACGAGCGCATATATGGAGATGTGGCATCGGACGTCAACAATACCATACAAGGCCCATTCAACATCAGGGAAGTCTGGCTCAGCGACAAAGTCGATGCGGTAAAGTTCATACGCGCCATATTCGCAGTAATGCAGGGTTATACACCGGAACACAGCGATATCTACTGCCCCGAGTTCAGTTACCTCTTCCATACCCAGCGTGCCACGCTCTTTATCCCGGAGACTGCTGTAGCCGATGTAAGGGCGATGTTCAGCCGTCCGACCTGGAGTTTCCGCACACTGTTCTCGCTGAAAACCTACTCCGGCGACGTGCACTCCGCACAGGGAGCCGGTGCGACGGCAGCCAAACCGTTCTGCACAAGCCACGTATTCACCGACAAGGTAGCTGCGGCAGACAAGGTTTTCAGGTACGGCACCTGTAGCAATTGGCCGGAATATTATTATTCCTGCAAAATCTGCGGAAAGTGCGAACACAATGACAAACACGTGTTCAGTATGAACAGGCCAACGTGGGAGGTCCGGGCTCATCAGTATGATCAGCCTGTTGCTGATGACCAGGCTTATGTCGGAGTCAACTCCGCCGGGCAGCATGTATGGTGGTACAGTTGCATCTGGTGCGGACACTCCGAAGGCTATGACCAGAGGCACATAACCAAAGCAGAATGGCAGGCAAGCGGCACAGAGGGAACATACGAGAGCTATAGGGACGCCATGGCCGACATGACAAAACAGTTCGAGGAGAGTGCCCTTCTGAAGACCACGGCACAGCCGGGGATGTTCATTCTCAAAAAAAAGTCGGACTCAAAGATGAGTCCTGCCTTCCAGAGTAGTGTGAACTTCGCCCTCAATGACAACCTCTTGGATGAAAGTGTCCTTGGCAATGATTATACACTTCCCCTGAATCACCGCCAGCTCAACTCGCTGGCCGAGCATCTCGTGAAAGAACTTACCGGCAGCGAGGCCACGGCGTCCTCCATTGGCCTGGACAAGGCTCTTGGCGGAAAAGCCCCGGCAGACGACTCCCCTGTCTCCCGCCAAGAGATGGCCGCCGTGATGTACCGTGCCCTTAGGTATATAGAAGAGTGCGGAGTATACTCATATACGGAGTTCGTTTCTGGGTTGGATAAATACTCCGATCACATCCGCATTGCCCCTTGGGCCAAGGAAGCCATGGCATTTATGGAGGCTCTCGGGCTTATGAACGCTTCTTCCGGCGGTACCCTCTTTCCAGAGAAGACCTGCTCCATCGAAGAAGCCATAGACCTGACCGAGAAGTGCACGCACGCCCACCAGCTCGGCTGGTATCAGGCAAGGTCGTGGGGCGAAGGTGACGGCAGATCCTATTTTGGCAATGTCTGTTATATACCTCACCAAGAAATGAGTACCAACCATACCTATGCCCCGGGTGAGAGGGTTTGGGTTACTGGACCGCGTTTGGGCGGGTCATCGAAATCCCTTCCGATTTTGGAGCCGTACACCGGCCAGATTCTGTATGTGGATGCCGAGTGGTTCCGTCCTGTGCGGAAGTTCGTCTATACATCGAAGCGCACAATCACAGGACCTATCATCTTCCAGGATTATTTTGATGGTGTTTCCATCAAGACTTTCTAAAACGAAGAAAGCGGCTAAAAAGGCAATAGACAGATGAATATCCGACGCCAAGGCGTACACGCGCAAATTCCTGACAGGATCTGCAAACTGCCGGGCAGATAAACGTAAAGCGGATAAAAATGCGCTGCTACTCTCGTAAAAGTAAACACAAAGAGGTGAGAGAAGATAGAATATTGTACTTTTGATAGGTGGTTCTCCTCGACTGTTCGAGGAGAACCATTTTTTTGAGTTTCCTCTCCCGCTGGTCGTACAGCGTTTCGGGATACGGTCGTACAGGACGGTAAGCCTCGTTTTTGCTGGTTCCGTCTAGCCGGGCTCGGTGATGACGCTGCCGGAGAGTTCCGATTCTGCGACCGTTGCGATGAGTACTTCCGTTTTTTCACTGCCTCTGCGGGTAGCTTCTTTCACCGCTCCGGGTAGATCTTTTGCCAGCCGCTTGCCCATGGCAGCCCTCTTCCACTGTTCCCTATGAGTTTCCATTATCGCCACGAGTATTGTATCTTTTTCGGCAAGAAAGCGACGCAGAGTGTCTATTTCGCCGCCAGGTATGATTGTAGAGTACCGTTGTCCGAGTACGCCGAGCATACTGTCCGTTCTCATGCGATGCGTATGGTATTTGTCCCTTTCCGCATCACTCCATCCTGCCGCAGCCTCGCCTTGCAGGGCAAGCCCGGTGACGTGGCGATGGGCGATGTGTATGTCCTCGTACATCCTCCACAGCCGTGCCACGCCGCCTTCAACTTCCCGCATCTGCCGCCGCTCATATATCAAAATGGCGATCATACTGCCTATGACCGCCACTAAGATGATATATCCGAAAATGATTTTATGCTGCAATGGCATTCGTTTCTTTTCCATACGTATCACTTCTTATCCTTTAAAAAAGCAAATTCTCACCACGGCAGACCTTGCAAGCTCGACCTGCAACAAAACTCAACAATATCTTTCTATTCTTCTTCTCCCAACAGAAAGAAGAGCATACAACACTTCCTCCTTTCTTTATCCGGATACTGTCCTAACAGCTTTTGGAAACAGTCGTCAGTACACCGGTTTCTCAGAAAGCAAGGACGGGACGCACATTGTCACTGCCGTCGAATTTACTTGCCCAGATGCAGCGCACCATGCCTTGGAAGTTGTTCAAAATCCAGTACCATGTGTGGTACTTCGAGTGCTCCGAAGACGAACAAAACGAGACGAGGTTGTTGAATGTATCCTTGTCCCCAACGGCGATATTCTCCATCCATTTGTTCAAAGCGGCGGGAACATCTCCTTGGCTCTTCCAGAGGAATTCTCCAGTGTCTGGCGAGGTTTGCTGGGTAACGTCCGCCAAAGCCGGACAACCGCCCAGATTTTGCAGGATGTCCCACCATTGGCCGGAGGCTGGAAGATACCAGCCGGTCGTGGTCGCAGGAACCGGACAGGTCGTGTTATAATCATAGGCGGCCTTGAATGCGGGATAACTGTCGAAGTTGCCGCGATTGGTGCGGATATGCTCGCAATTTCCGTAACCGCTGATGTCGTTGTAGTTATCGGCTTTCGTCCTGCATGTTGTAAGCCCCTCATCCATACCGAAAAGGCCCCACGCTTGTCTTGTCGCGATATTCTTCACAGCCATGACAAGGCCATGGACATTACCTTCTCCGCCTAACTTCTCTTTTTCCTTTGCACCGATACGGCTCTTGTCCGTCTGGAAAACGATGCCGACGACTTTAGCCGCCTGCACCGTCGTTTCGTCCGCCTCTTTCGGAATCAGATACCCCGTCGTACCGTTATTTTTCGTGCAGTAGAAGTCTCCGATGCGGGCAATGCCCGATTCGGCATAGGTGACGTTCTTTATGGTTTCCGCCGCGCCGTCCACCTTGTATCTCTTGTATTCCCCTACGACAGGATGGGACGCGGACGTGGTGATGGTAAACTCCCTGTTCCCCCCGTCATAACATCCCTCGATAGTCGGCATGGACGAGTGCACCAAGTAGCGGTAAGTGCCGTCAGCCATGCGCAGCGGCTTGGCGGTGCCTGTGAACGTAGCTTCTGCCCCCACGGTGTAGTCGGGAACATTCGCGTCGATAAACTTGTAAACGGTCTTCGGCATCTCGATGACGGCCAACGCCATGCGGTGTTTCATGGCGAAAGAGAGGTGGATGGTGTTGCCCGTCCCTGTCGTTGAGCCTCCGGCTGTCATCAGGTCGGAGGCGGTGTAAGCGGCATGGGTGCTCTGGTCGTCCCCGGGTTGCCAGCCATCAATGAGCGGCTTGAAGAACTCGGCATCGGTCATGACCGCCCCCTCCGCAGGTGTGGCAGTCTTGCCCGCCATGTCCGCCTGATAAGGATAGTAGAGGTAGTAGCTCTCTCCATCCATTCCGGCGGCAAGCGTCGTACCGTCGGTTTTCCACATGATGCCGCCCGTGGCGGCATCCTTTTCGGCTGTCAGCTTCACGTTTGAATAAACCGGCTTTCCGCCGCGCACCATGTAGAATCCGCAGGCATCGCCTTCGGTGAACTCGGTGGTGTAGCCGTTCTCCACGGCACGGGTCTCGACACGGGTTTTCATATTCTCAACAGCCGATGTATATCCGCCATCGGTAACGGAGATTGTCAGTTGCTGCGCCTTGTCTTGCACGGCAGGGAACTCTTCTTGCGTGCAGGATACAAGCAGCAGGAGCAACGCAGCTTGCAAGAGGTGGTATATGTTTTGTATCTTCATATTCTTAAAGGACTAAATAGGCAAATAGTTCAGAAAGCAAGGACGGGACGGACAGCGTTACTCCATTTCTTATAGACAAAGTCGCAGCACACGTAATCAGAGGAGTACACGTTCCAGTTCCGTGCGCGGAACTGATTTAACTCCGATGACGACCAAAAACGGTCACCGGTGGTAAAATCATTCTTGCTGTCGGCTGCAATTTTATTCATCCAAGCATTCAAGGCAGCTGGAACATCGCCTTGACCTAGCCAACGGAAATCACCGGAATCCGACGAGGTTTGCTGACCTTTATCCGCCATAGCCGGACAACCGCCCAGATTCTGAAGGATGTCCCACCACTGACCGGAGGAAGGAATAAACCAGCCTGTGGTATTACGAGGTGGGCGGTATTCATTTATACTGTACATATCATTCCATTTCTCGACGGCTTCGAAGGCCGGATATGCCTCAATTCCACCGATACTATTTGCATGGTCAAGAATCTTGGTGTAATTGTGCAGACCGCTGATGTCAGAGTAGATTTCAGACTTGGACCAGCAGTCTTTCACGTCTTCCAAATTATTCTCTTCATGGCTCCATTGGATATCTGTTGCGGTGTTCTTTAAGGCCATTACAAGGCCATGCACATTCCCTTCGCCCAATTTGGACTTTTCGGCAGTGCCGATACGGCTCGGGTCCGTCTGGAAAACGATACCGATGACTCTTCTTTCTATTTCACTTTTTGTTTGGAGTACGGGAGCAGGCTTGGGGCTTGCTATCTTCATACTGCCGTCAGTATAGATTTTGCGCAGGCCGCCGTCGCTCCAAGTCCCGTCGGAATAGAAGTAGTCGCCGATTTTAAGTTCATCCGCCGTGAATCTTTGCTTTACCCTTTTGGAGGTGACGT
>ERZ773108.2910-NODE-2910-length-13896-cov-21.548443_pt1:0-12500 | contig 13896 bp, 9 predicted proteins | sample MGYA00580570_ERZ773108 | MGnify/ENA primary metagenome ERZ773108 (study PRJEB29015, sample SAMEA2737840) | human gut metagenome | biome: human gut; feature: human-associated habitat; material: faeces | place: China | collected 2012 ...
CAGAAAACGGCGACATCTTTTTTGAACTTGTTTGGCTATAAAGAACCTTAACACCGGAAACGGTATAGCCAAAAAACTTTTGCAGCGTCTCCACATCACCGCGGTCCCACGCGACCTCGATTGCGTGGCGGATGGCACGCTCTACGCGGCTCGGCGTCGTGGAAAACTTCTTCGCGACCTCCGGATAGAGCACCTTCGTCACGGCGTTGATGGCGTCCATGTCGTTGATCGTGAGGATGATCGCCTCGCGCAGATACTGATACCCCTTAATATGCGCCGGAACGCCGATCTCGTGGATGATGTCGGTAACGACGCTCTCGAGCGAGGCGTTGTCCGCCTTCGCCTCCGGCGCGATCGCCGCGGAACTTCTTGTTCCGGTGACGGACAGCGGCTTTTTGCCTGTCTGCGCGCACTGCCGCAGACGCTGTATCAGCTCCGGCGTGTCGCACGGCTTGGAGAGGAAGTATGCCGCGCCGAGCTCCGCGCACTCGGCAACGACATGTGCGTTGACAAACCCGGTAAGTACGACCACCGGCGGCGCGGAGTCCTTCTCGGCGAGCTTGCGCAGCACGCCCAGTCCGTCCAGCCGCGGCTGCACCAGCTCCAGCAGCACAACGTCCGGGTGCAGCGCTTCGATCTTGGCAAGCGCATCCGAACCGTCGGAGGATGTCCCCGCCGCTTCCATATCCCCCTCCTGTGAAAGCAGGCTCTTCATCAACAGCTGAAAATCCTCGTTTGGGTCGGCGATCAGCACGCGTATCTTGGTTTCCATAATATTGCCTCCATAATTATGAACTGCAAGCAGTTTGCTGATGTTTTTTTATGCTTGGCTACATTGCTTGACTAATTTAGCACAAAACAGCGGCGCGTCGCAGTAAAAACTTGTCGAAACTGTCTTAATATTTGTTCGCCGCCTTCCCGACGATTTCGACAAGCGGTTGCAATGATTTACATAATATCTTATCAAAATATGCAGTGTCCCGTCGAATCTCCACGCCTGTTTTTCGCCGGTATTCCACTCTGCGCAGTTTCTCCGCCGGAAATTCCGTGTCTTTCGCCGCGGCGGTCCCGAGCCGGGCGCGGGATCTTCTTCCGGGAAGGCACGCCGGTCCGTGCTGTATGAGAAAAAAACGGCCGGCGGCGTGGCTCTTCAAACGCTTTCCGATGGAGGGTTTTCCCATGGACGGCTACCGGAAAAACAAAATGGCGTTGCTCCGCACAGCAAAACGCATACAATGATGCAAGGCCCGCACCGAAACGGTGCGGGCCTTTTTTACGCCGTGCAGTTACCGACGTATCAGTTCGTAGATATAGATCTTTGATTTTGGATCGTATCCGTAGCAGTAAAAGCTGCTGCCGGCCGTTGTGAGAATATAATTCCCCACGACATCGGCCACATCGCCTTTGTGCGGCAGCTTCGCAACGATCTTCAGCGTCGCCGGCTCCACCACATAGATCCGGTGCTCCCCGAGGATGAGCAGCTCACCCGTCGGGAGAAACGCCTCCGGATACGCCCCCGCCGGGAGTGCCATAGTCCTTCCGCGGTACTCCGGCGGACATTCCCCGGAAAAGGTCACTCGAACCGGCGTTCCGCATTGCAGGACGAACCGCGTATCGGGACAGCGCGGTATGCGTCCCTGCGCAAAGGTCTCCCAGTCGGAAGGTTCCAGCGCGCCGTGCGCAAAATGCACCGGCGTCAGAATGCGATGCCGCTCGTCCTCATCCGGATCACCGGCGTAGCCGTGCAGAAAGAAGTGCGGTTTGACCGTGATATGCTCGTCCTGAAATCTATAGAAAAACAGTTTTCCCGGATACTCGGCCGCGAGCCGCAGCGCCATCGGGGCGCTTTTGCCGGTCAGAAGCTTTTCCTCTTCGCGGTACGCGCGGTACAGGCGCTCGCTCCGTTCGCGGCAGAGTGCCTCCGGCTCATCCAGCATTTCCGGAACGAACGTAAGGCAGACGCCAAAATACTCCTCCAGCAGCGCGATCTTGCGTTCCGTATCCGCGCAGCTGAGGATATCGGAGAGGCGCCGTTTTCCCCCGCTTTCGTACCCGACGAGCGCCGGAATACTGTACAGTCCTTTGTTCGCGGAAAATTCATCGTCCGAGTACTTTGCCGCGACCTTCCCGCCGCGGAAAAACACGAACCATATCGCCTCGCTGTCAAATACGTTGAAATACAGGACCGGCGCATCCGTCGCGCGGGAAATGCGCCGCACGGCCTCGTACGTCCGTTCCGGGTCCGTCTCGGAAAAGTCGTTCACACAGGTGAACCACCCCGCAGAAAATGAGCGAAAGGGAAGCTCCGCATCCTCCGGAGCCGCCGTTCCGAAAACATGAATGCCGGTCAGAGACATGCCCATAGCCGCACCGCCTTTTTCTTTTATCCTATCATAAAAGGCTGCGCGTGCAAAGGAAAAAGACGGTCCGCAGACCGTCTTTTTCCTTACGAAGCCGCTTCGAGCATATTCTCCATGGAGATGCCGTATCCTTTGGTGGGGTCGTTCACGAGCACATGCGTGACCGCGCCGACGATCTTTCCGTTTTGCAGGATGGGTGAGCCGCTCATCCCCTGCACGATGCCGCCGGTCACGGCAAGAAGATTGCCGTCCGTGATCGTGAGCGTGAGCTTCCCGCCGTCGCCGCTGCGCGCGATGCGCGTGATCACGGCGTCATACGATCGCACGCCGCCGGTACTGACGGTGGAGAGGATCGTCGCCTCGCCGAGACGGATCTCGCTCTCCGCGGCGACCGGCATGGCCGGAAGCGTGCCGAGCGGCGTCCGGCTCGTGCCAAAAATGCCGCGGACCGTGTTCTCCTCGATCGACCCGATCGGCGAGGCGCTGCCAACTCCACCTTTTTGTGTGCCTATGATATCGGAATCGGCCTCGGCGGCGGTTTGGCCGGCTTGCTGATTGATCGGGTGGGCTATGGCTCTATGTTTGGCGTAATCGCGGTGGCCAATGTGCTGTCTGTGGCGGTATATGTACTGTGGGGGCGGCGGCATGCGTCCTCTATGACCCGTGCCATCTGTGCTGGCGAAAAAAAGTAAACGAATACAAACAAAAAAACCGGTCGGGACCTGATGGTCTCGACCGGTTCTTTTATTTACGGATTACTCTTGGTTGGATTTTTCTTTACCCGGAGCGCCGCAGCACTTTTTGTACTTCTTGCCGCTGCCGCAGGGGCAGGGATCGTTGGGGCCTACCTTCTTGCCCTTACGCACGGTGGTGTGGGTGGCGGTATCGTCCCCACCGGCAGAGGTGGCAGTGACCTTAGCCACGGCCTTGCGCTCTACATCTTCCCGGCGACGGGGCACCAGGGTCAGCAGCATGCGCACGGTGTTCTCCCGAATGGCGGCGGTCATCTCATCAAACATATCGTAGCTCTGCAAACGGAATTCCACCACCGGGTCACGCTGGGCGTAAGCCCGCAGGTGAATGCCCTGCTTCAGGTCGTCCATGGCGTCAATGTGGTCCATCCACAGCACATCTACATTGCGCAGCAGCACCATGCGCTGGAATTCGGTGAACATCTCGTCGCCGATCAGCTCCCGCTTTTCTTCCAGCCGCTTCAGACCCCGCTGGGTCAAGGTATTTACCACATCGTCCACGGTCAGCTCATCCACATTCTGGAAATCCTCGTCGGTGGTGAGCCAGCCCTTGTACTTCTCTTTCAGTCCGGCGATATTCCAGTCTGCCTGGGTCTCGCCGGAGCAGTAGTTGCCCACATTCTCGGCAATGTTGGTTTCCAGCATACCGCGGATCTTCTCCGTCAGGTCAATGCCGTCCAGCACCTGGTCGCGCTGCTTGTAGATCAGCTCACGCTGGCGGTTCATTACATCGTCGTACTGCAAGGTGTTCTTACGAATACCAAAGTTGCGGCCCTCTACCTTCTTTTGGGAGGACTCTACGGTGCGGGAGATCATCTTGGACTCAATGGGCATATCCTCATCGTCGGTGAGCCGGCTCATCATGGCCTGCATACGCTCGCCGCCAAAGAGACGCATCAAATCGTCCTCCAAGGACAGGTAGAATTGGCTCTCACCGGGATCGCCCTGACGACCGGAACGGCCGCGCAGCTCTCCTCCGGTGGAGTCCACGCCGTGAAGTTTGCGAAGCCGTAGTTCAGCAGGGCTGCTGCGTCCGCCATGCGGTCCTCCTTGGTCGGGGCGGCCATGACCACCGCAACAAGGCTCAATCCTTCCCGTTCCGCACTTGCGGAGATGCAGAACCCTGCCTCGCGGATATAGCCGGTCTTGAGGCCGGTCAGGCCCTTGTAGCTGCGCAGCATCTTGTTCGTGTTCGCGAGCGCGAATTTTCCGCCCCGGATGCTGTCCATCCAGATGCCCGTGTAGTCGAGTATCTTCGGATGGCGCAGCAGCTCGCAGGAGATGAGCGCGAGGTCTCGCGCGGTCGTGAGCGTCCTCTCGCCCTCGCCGTCCAGACCGTTGGCATTGATGAACGTTGTTCCCGTGCAGCCGAGCTCGCGCGCCCGGGCGTTCATCCGCTCGACAAAGGCCGCCTCGGTCCCTGCCAGATGCTCCGCCACCGCGACCGCGCAGTCGTTTGCCGAGCCGACCGCGATCGCCTTGAGCATCTCGTCGAGCGTCAGCTGCTCGCCCGGCTCGAGCCAGATCTGCGTGCCGCCCATCGAGCAGGCGTGCTCGCTGCCCGTTATCATGGTGTCGAGCGTCACCTCGCCGCGCTCGAGCGCCTCCATCGCGAGCAGCATGGTCATGATCTTGGTCACGGACGCCGGCTGGAGCTTCTCGTCCGCGTTCGATACATAAAGCTCCTGTCCGTTCGCCGCATACAGCGCGGCCGATTTCGCGTGCAGCGCCCCGAGCTCCGGCAGAGCTGCCGCATTCATGAGCAGCAGACCGAGCATCGCCGCCGCGCAGACCAGTTTTTTCACAACCGTCCACCCCTTTCGCCGCATTTTATGCGCTTTGTCTGCGCATTATGCCTTTTCTGCATTGACAAACGGTGCCCTGCTGCTTTATGATTAGATTGATCTTTTTCAAGGAGGGCACACAAGGTGCTTCAAAACATACAGATATTAGTCTCTCAGATCATCGTCATGTTCCTGCTCATCGGCGTCGGTGCGTTCTGCTACCGAAAAAAATACATCAACGATGACGGCGCCGGTCAGCTTTCCTTTATTCTGACACGAATTGTCGCGCCCTGCGTTGTCATCGACTCGTTTCAGCGTGAATTCGACCCCGCACTCGGCAAGGCTCTCATCATTTCCGTTCTGTGCACGTGCACAGCCATGGGACTGAGCATCGTTGTCAGCCACCTCATCTTCCGTAAAAACGGCTCGCACGCCAATTTCGCGGACAAGCGCTTCTGTGTCGTGTTCACCAACTGCGGCTTCATGGGTCTGCCGCTGCTCGACGCGCTGTACGGCTCGGAGGGTCTGTTCCTCGGCTCGGCGTTCATCATGGTGAACAATCTGCTGCTCTGGACCTACGGCGTAGGTCAGCTTTCCCGTGATGTGCCGCGCGCGGAGCGCCTCCGCAACACCTTTATCAATCCCGGCGTCATTTCCAACCTCATCGGCCTGTTCTGCTTTCTGACGCCGTTCAAGCTGCCGGTCGTTCCGGCAACGGCGGTCTCCTATCTCGCCTCGCTCAATACGCCCATCGCGATGATCGCGGTCGGCGCGTTTCTCGCGCAGTGCGACCTGCGCGAATGCTTCCGCGACACACAGGTCTACTTCGTTTCCGCACTGCGCCTGCTCATCCTGCCGCTCATCACGCTCGCGGTTTTTCTGCTTCTGCCGCTCGATCACACGCTGCGCTGCTCCATGCTCATCAGCGCGGCGGCGCCGGTCGCGATGGCGGCCTCGCTGTTCGGCAAAACCTACGGCACGGATTACCTGTTCTCAACCCGCGCGACTGCGGTATCGACCATTTTTTCCGCCCTCACCATCCCGGCGATGGTCGCGCTCTGTCAGCTGCTCGACGGCTGAGACTGTCAAAAAACAGCAAAACGGCTCTCCCGTTTCCTTCCGGGAGAGCCGTTTTTTATTCATCCTTCAAAAGCCACGGATCTGCGATGCCGAACGCACGGAAATTCATCTGCGCCTCATTCAGGCTGAGGCCGTTGTTCTGATCGCTCGGCGCATCCGGATCATCCTCGACATCATAATCGATCTCCCACATGCATACCGGGCAGATATAGCCCCACGAGGGATTTTCCGGAATATCTGCGCCGCAGCAGGGACATGGCTCTGTCGGCATTTCGGGCAGGAGATCAGCAGAGAGACCGGTCTCGTCACATCCTTCCTCTGCGTCCTCGTCGATAGCATCCGGACGGAAATATGGCTCGGGGGTCCGGTCTCTCTCCTCGTTTTCCTGGTTCAGCCATGCTTCCGTGTCCGGAAAATAACGGTAATCACTCAATTTCGATCATCACCGGGCAGTGATCCGAGCCGAACACATCGCTCAGAATGGACGCGCTCTTAACGCGGTCGACAAAGCGGCTGGACACGAGGAAATAGTCGATACGCCAGCCTGCGTTCTTCTCGCGCGCGTGAAAGCGGTAGCTCCACCACGAGTACGCACCCTCCAGCCCGGGGTAAAAATGACGGAAGGTATCCGTGAAGCCAGCGGCGAGCAGCTCGGTCATCTTGCCGCGCTCCTCGTCCGAAAAGCCGGCATTCTTCCGGTTGGTCTTGGGGTTCTTGAGGTCGATCTCCTCATGCGCGACATTCATATCGCCGCATACGATGACCGGCTTATCCTTGTCCAGACGGCACAGGTAATCGCGGAAGGCGTCCTCCCACCGCATACGGTAATCCAGCCGCTTGAGGCCGTCCTGCGCATTCGGCGTGTAGACCGTGACCAGATAAAATTCGCCGTAGTCCGCCGTGATGACGCGGCCCTCATGGTCGTGCTCGTCGATGCCGAGACCAAGCGTCACAGACTGCGGCTCGGTCTTTGTAAAGAGCGCCACGCCCGAGTAACCCTTTTTCTCCGCCGAGTTCCAGTATTCGTGATAGCTGCCCTCGAGCGGCACATCCGCCTGCCCCTGCTGCATTTTTGTCTCCTGCAGACACAGCATATCCGGCTGCTGCTCCGCGACAAACTCCAGAAAGCCCTTGCCCATGCACGCGCGCAGGCCGTTCACATTCCATGAAATGAGTTTCATTCTTTCCGCTCCCTTCGAGTCTAAAAAACGGAGAGCCGGCTGCGGCCGGCTCTCCGCCTTGCTTCATGTTACCTGTTCAGAATGCCGCTCTCAGCAATCCTGCGGACGACTTCCTGCATCCTCTCGGGCGGAACGACGAGCGCCATGCGAACATAGCCTTCGCCGTGCCTGCCAAACGCGCTGCCCGGAACGACGATCACGCCGGTCTTTTCGAGCAGGTCGAGCGCGAACTCCGCCGAGGAGGCGTAGCCCTCCGGCACCTTCGCCCATACGAACATCGTACCCTGCGCGTCGGGAACGTTCCAGCCGATGCTGCGCAGACCGCCGCACAGCGCGTCGCGGCGCGCCATGTAGCCCTTGCGGTTGCGCATGACGATGTCCTGCGGCCCGTTCAGCGCCGCCACAGCGCCTGCCTGAATGGGATAGAACGTGCCGTAGTCGATCTGCGAGCGGAACGCACGGAAGCGCGCGATCAGCTCACGGTTGCCGACAACAAACGACACGCGCATGCCGGTCAGATTGTAGGTCTTGGAGAGCGAGTTGAACTCAACGCCGACCTCCTTCGCGCCCGGAATAGACAGGAAGGACAGACCGTCCGTGCCGTCGAGCATGAGGTCGGAATAGGCGTTGTCATGCAGCACGATCATGTTGTGCTCGCGTGCAAACAGCACGAGCTTTTCATAAAACGCACGGTCGGCAACGGCCGTGGTCGGGTTGTTCGGGTAGGAAACGACGATCGCCTTGGCGCGCTCCGCAATATCCTCCGGAATATCGTTAAAATCGAGCTGCCAGTTATTTTCCTCGCGCAGCGGATAGAGCGCAATGGTCGCACCGGTCATGAGCGGACCAAAGGTGAAGATCGGGTAGCCCGGGTCCGGCGCGAGAATGAGGTCGTTCGGCCCTGCAAACGCAAAGCCGATGTGCGCAAAGCCCTCCTGCGAGCCGGAGACCTGAATGATCTCGTCGTCCGAGAGATCGACGTCATAGCGGCGCTTGTACCACTTTTCAACGGCGTCGAGCAGTTCGGGAGTCTCGGTCAGCGAATACTTGTACATATCCGGATCGAGAGCGGCCCTGCTCACAGCCTCCATCACGTGCTTGTCCGGCTGAAAATCCGGCGTGCCGATCGATAGATTGATGACGTCAACGCCTTTATCGATCAGCGCACGTTTTTTTTCGTCCAGCTGATTGAAAATATTGCTCTCGACAGGTTCTCCTGCTTTCAAAAATTCCATGCTTGCTTATCTCCCTAAAATGAATTCCATAACCGTGCGGTTAAAGCGAGACGGCTGCTTCGCGGCGACAAAATGGTCGCCGTCGCGGAACACCTCGACGCGGCAGTGCGGGATATGCGCCGCCATCTCGCGCGTCTGCCTGTCCTTGATCATGTCATGCTCGCCGACAATGATGAGCGTCGGCATTTCGAGCCGGGCAAGGTCGTCCATGCGCACACCGTAAGGGTGCACCATGAGGCCGAGCACATCACGCCGACGCGCCGCCTTTCGGCTGATGCGGCTGAACAGCGAGGCTGCGCCGTAGCCGGCGAATGTTGTCAGCTGTACATACGGCTTAACGCCGAAGAACATTTCCACATTTGCGCCGTTGAGCACGAGTTTCCCGACCATGTCCGGCCATTGCAGCGCAAACTTGATTGCAAGGTTTCCGCCATCCGAAAAGCCGAGAAAAAATGCCTTTTTGATGCCCTTGACATCCAGAATATGCTTGAGATCCTGTGCCATCAGGTCAAAAGAGAGCCCCTTTGTTCCGCTGTCCGACGCGCCGTGACCGCGGCTGTCCACAGCGATCACACGCATGAAACGGGTAAATTCGGAAATCTGCGCATTCCAGTAAGAGCTGTCTTCACCGTTTCCGTGCAGCAGAATGAGCGGATGTCCTCGCCCGATATCATAGCAGGCGATACGGGCATCTCCGCAGTCAATATATTCCGGTTCATACCCGAACATAATCCTTCATACCTTTCCCTATTTTCACAGCCGAGCATGTGCAAATATGTATCCATCGTGTAAAATCTGCCTGTTGTTGGCTTTCAGGCAGGTCAAAACTCAATTAAGCCTTTGCAGATATAGTATACCACACAAAACCGATGGGGTAAAGCGACATTAGCGTCATTTTTTCACGCATTCTAATAGGCATGCGCCGGTCAGCCAAGGAGAATCTCGCGTAATTCATCGAGCGTATCAACGACAGCAGCCGCGCCGGCGGACACGAGCTCTTCCCGGCCGCCGAAGCCGAGCGTTATGCCGATGCAGGAAAGACCGCACGCGCGTGCGCCCTCAACGTCATGAAAGCGATCGCCGACCAGAACCGCATCATTACACTCCGCGATGCGGAGGGCATCGAGTGCCTGCTGAACGACCTGCGCTTTTGTTCCGATCTTTCCATCGAGCGACGCGCCGGAGACAGCATCAAAATACTGCTCGATTTCAAACATATGCAGGATTTTCCGGACGAAAACGGTCGGTTTGGAGGATGCGATCGCGATTTTCTTTCCAGCGTCATGCAGAGCGCCAAGCAGTTCCGGAACGCCGTCGAAAAGGATATTTTCCGTCCAGCCAACGGTCCCAAAGCGTTCACGATAGGCCGCGACAGCTGTTTTCGCCTGCTGATCATCCATATTGTAGCAGCGGCGGAATTCATCATACAGCGGAGGGCCGATAAAATGCTCAAGAGATGAAAGATCCGGCTCCGAGATACCCATTTTATCCAGCGCATACTGCACCGATTTGGTAATTCCCTCGCGCGGATCCGTCAATGTTCCATCCAGATCAAAAAGAATATACTGATACATAAAAGCCTCAATTTCATTGGAATACTGTATTGGGAATATAGATATGTATAACAAAACACCGATCCCAAAGGATCGGTGTTCCGTGTGCGCGTTGAGTTATCTTCCCGGGCCGTCGCCAGCCAAGTATTGTCACCGTAAATGAGCTTAACTACTGTGTTCGGAATGGGAACAGGTGTACCCTCATCACCATTAACACGCACTTACTTTTCTGTGTACAGAAAAGTAAGCAAAAGAAACTTCAATGTGCGCTTCGCGCAACCTTTCTGTATCAGAAAACTATTAGATTTTAGCACATTCCTCACGTCTTGTCAACTGTTATTTTGGTGACCCGTGGGAGAATCGAACTCCCGTTTGCGGCGTGAGAGGCCGCCGTCTTAGCCGCTTGACCAACGGGCCATAACAGCAAGACCTTCGGTTTGTGCTCTTTGAAAGTCTCACCTGTGAGGTCATCTCTGACCTCACAAGCGTCTTTCCTGGTACACCATCACGGGCTCGAACCGTGGACCCACTGATTAAGAGTCAGTTGCTCTACCAACTGAGCTAATGGTGCATACTTTCTTGTGAACAAGAAAGTATGCAAAGAAAACTTTACCGAGCGCTTCCGCGCTATACCTTCTATATTCACAACTGAAAGTGTCAGATTTTCTCTTTACACCTTCAAAACTGAACAATCTTACTCGCAATCGCTATTCTTCTCGAGGTTACCTAATTTTTTAGGTCAAGCCCTCGGCCTATTAGTATCAGTCCGCTCCATACATTACTGCACTTCCACTCCTGACCTATCAACCTTGTAGTCTACAAGGGGCCTTACTCCCGAAGGATGGGAACACTTATCTCGAGGGGAGTTTCACGCTTAGATGCCTTCAGCGTTTATCTCGTCCGTACTTAGCTACCCAGCTATGCCCTTGGCAGAACAACTGGTGCACCAGCGGTACGTCCATCCCGGTCCTCTCGTACTAAGGACAGCTCCTCTCAATATTCCTGCGCCCGCAACAGATAGGGACCGAACTGTCTCACGACGTTCTGAACCCAGCTCGCGTACCGCTTTAATTGGCGAACAGCCAAACCCTTGGGACCGAATTCAGCCCCAGGATGCGATGAGCCGACATCGAGGTGCCAAACCTCCCCGTCGATGTGGACTCTTGGGGGAGATCAGCCTGTTATCCCCAGGGTAGCTTTTATCCGTTGAGCGACGGCATTTCCATTCACATACCGCCGGATCACTAACTCCAACTTTCGTTACTGCTCGAACCGTCATTCTCGCAGTTAGGCTCGTTTATGCGTTTACACTCAGTGCACGATTTCCGTCCGTGCTGAACGAACCTTTGAGCGCCTCCGTTACTCTTTTGGAGGCGACCGCCCCAGTCAAACTGCCCACCTGACAATGTCCCCCGACCAGATTCATGGTCGCAGGTTAGAACTCCAATATCCCAAGAGTGGTATCCCAAGGATGGCTCCATGAATGCTGGCGCACTCACTTCCAAGCCTCCCACCTATCCTGTACATGGAATACCGAAGTCCAATATCAAGCTACAGTGAAGCTCCATGGGGTCTTTCCGTCTAGTTGCGGGAAACCGGCATCTTCACCGGTACTACAATTTCGCCGGGCGGGCTGTTGAGACAGTGCCCAAATCGTTACGCCATTCGTGCGGGTCAGAACTTACCTGACAAGGAATTTCGCTACCTTAGGACCGTTATAGTTACGGCCGCCGTTTACTGGGGCTTAAGTTCGCACCTTCGCTTGCGCTAAGCACTCCCCTTAACCTTCCAGCACCGGGCAGGCGTCACCCCCTATACGTCATCTTTCGATTTAGCAGAGAGCTGTGTTTTTGCTAAACAGTCGCTTGGGCCTTTTCACTGCGGCCTGCTCTCGCAGGCGCCCCTTATCCCGAAGTTACGGGGCCAATTTGCCGAGTTCCTTAACAACCCTTCTCCCGTTGGCCTTAGAATACTCATCCCTTCTACCTGTGTCGGTTTGCGGTACGGGCACCTTAGTATACACTAGAGCTTTTCTCGTCTCTCTCGCCAGTTACTTCCCTACTATATTTCGGTCCCTTACGCCCGGGGCAACCATCGCCCGGGATAACCTTAAAGAAAGCGTCCCTCTAGCTTAAAGTTCGGTGGTTACGGAATTTCTACCGTATGTGCATCGCCTACGCCTTTCGGCCTGAGCTTAGCTCCCGACTAACCCTGGGCGGACGAACCTTCCCCAGGAAACCTTAGATTTTCGGCCATTATGATTCTCACATAATTCTCGCTACTTATTCCGGCATTCTCACTCGTATGCAGTCCACCAGTGCTTCCGCTCTGACTTCGCCCCGCATACGACGCTCCCCTACCCAATGCATTACTGCAATGCCTAAGCTTCGGTTGAACACTTAGCCCCGTTACATTTTCTGCGCAAAACCACTCGACCAGTGAGCTATTACGCACTCTTTGAATGAGTGGCTGCTTCTAAGCCAACATCCTGGTTGTCTTCGCAGTTTCACATCATTTTCCACTTAGTGTTCATTTGGGACCTTAGCTGTAGATCT
>ERZ773108.2914-NODE-2914-length-13876-cov-12.473989_pt1 | contig 13876 bp, 13 predicted proteins | sample MGYA00580570_ERZ773108 | MGnify/ENA primary metagenome ERZ773108 (study PRJEB29015, sample SAMEA2737840) | human gut metagenome | biome: human gut; feature: human-associated habitat; material: faeces | place: China | collected 2012 ...
CGCAGGTATCGCAGTATGAGCTTGTGCTACATAAGGATAGTAACTGGAAGATTGTAGGATAAATGATATAGCGTGCATTTCCTATCAGATTTGCACGCTTTTACAAAACGACAAGAAAACTGTGCAAAAATATTGACTTGTAATGACCGAATGCTATAATATAAATGACAAGTGTACTTGGTATTATTTGAAGGGAGCGTTATATAATGGATAAAGAAAAAATACTATCACAAAACAAAAAAGAGAATCTATATCTTGATGAATACGAAAAACATATTAAACTTCAAGGGAAATCTTTTGGCTTAATGTTTGTTTTATTTATCTGCATTTTAATTCTTTTCATTAAAGCAGTTTGTAAAGAACCTTACTATGACATAATGACAATTATTGGGTCTGTGGCATTTGGCTCTATGGGTTATGAAGCACATATTTCAAAAAATAAATCCAAATTTGTTATTGCTTTATTCTTTTTTCTATTTATGGGGTATTACTTTTATAAATTTTTAATGGTAGGTTTATAGAATGGACGAACATTTAATTTTGCGAAACAGATTAAAAACTGTACGAAAAGAAAAAAAATTATCACAAACAGAATTAGCTGAACTAGTCGGGGTTTCTCGGAATACAGTTAGTTCTATTGAAACTGGACAATTTAATCCAACAGCAAAATTGGCATTAGTGCTTTGTATAGCTTTAGATAAAAAATTTGAAGAATTATTTTATTTTGATTAAAGGAGAGAACGATTATGGAATTAGAGGAATTGATTGTTGAAATAGTTATAGGATTGTTTTTACTTTTTACATCTTATCAAATAGGTATAAAAGAGAATATTACTTTATTACATGGTTATCATTATACACAACTTGACCCTAAAGATAAAAAGGTGTTTACAAAAAAAATAGGAATAGGCACTTTACTGGTTAGTATTGGTATTCTTGTTATGCCGATTATCAATTTAATCTCTCATTCTGAATTAGGCTATTACATAGGTCTTATTTTGATTGTTGTAGGAGTGTTTTATATCATATTCATCATTGTAAAATACAATGGAAAACTTATTAGCTTTAAAAAGTAGAATTGAGGTATGAATATGATAGGACTGAACAAAAGAGATATAAAAAAGGCATTGAAAGCTGGTGCAAAAGCTGGCGGTGTATCATTGGCTGATGTTCGGGCGGATATTGAAGCTACGATTGATGAAGCTATGAATAGCACCGACCCAGAGGTGCAGGCAAATTTCAAAAAGTATTTTGGGAATAAACGCCCTACACCAGAAGAATATATTTATAAGATTACCAAAAAGACAAAAGTGTAATACAAAACAAATGCTGTAAGGGGGATTGTATTATGGAACATTTTAAGCGAAACTCTATACAATCATACACTACCTAATAGCATTTTATTAAAAACTGAATATCTTACAGCTTTAATAGCTCGTATAAAACTATATGTTTTGTGCGGGCTTTTTTCATACCAAAAAAAATTTTTTTAATTTTTTGTTATAAGGCTGAAATATGATTTGAAAAGTTTGTTTATAGTTCCAAGAACATTTGATAATGCTCCAACCAACACTCTTCTAATCATACCTTCATGTTCAAATCTTTCAATATATGACCTACATTTTTCCAACATAATGAAAAAATCCTCATCAGTCATATTAATTGCTGCTTCTTTTTCTTTTTTGTAAGAACCTGATGCTATGTACACACCTCCGGTCTTCATATTTTTAGCCTGCTTGCCAGTACCTTCTTCTATTTTAACATACCAAGGCATACGAGCAATGCTCCCATCATTTCTTACAGGCTGTCTTGCAATAAGAAGTTTAGATACATGAGATAGACCTGTTTTTTCATCTATTCCTGAATGTATTTTATCTTGCGTAATATATACTTTATCCTTGTTTGCATAAAATAATGATAAAAGATACTTGATAAAATCCGGGTCAACAAAGTGTTTAACGGTAATTGACCCTGTTGTATCTTTATTTTTATAATTACACATAACAATTTTAATTAAACTATATTTACCATGAATTCTCTTTGTTTCTCCATAATTAAGACTGTCCTGAAATTCAATCAAAACATCTCCGCCGTTACTCTTGGCGATTTGTCTATCTTCATATTGTTGTGATTTATTTTGTTCCATAATTCTTTCCTTTCTCATATTTTTTCTTGCATACATTCTGCACAGCAATTTATGTATTTACTCTGTTCCTCGTCAGAGATTGCGTCTCCTTCAACATCCGAATCATATAATTTTCCACACGTATCACATTTTTCGTAAACATCCGGGATGAATCCATACGCTTCCTGCAACAGATATATTATTGCAAATGCCTGCTCTTTATTTAATTTGGGCTGATATTTAATCTTATAGCCCTCCATCTTTTCTCCTTGTAACCATTTATATAGTTCTATTGTTTCGTTAAGCGATGCAACCTGAACCATATTACCTTTGACCGTTCTCTTATTTCTATCTATGTGTTCAATCAATTGTTTTTTCCTCCTATATCATGTACTGCTCAATTATTTTTGCGAAAATCTTAGGCATCTTTTTCAAATCCGTAATATTTAAATAAGATTTTCCATAAATGTCCTGAATATTATCTTTATCGTCACCAATTGCTGCGGCAATTAAAATTATTTCCTTACCTCTTAAATTATTCTTTATCTGTCTTAAGTCTGCGGCTGCTTCGTCTCCACCATATGAATAAGCATTTGGCTGACCATCTGAAATAATAATAAGTATTTTCTTCTCTTCCGGTCTTTCATATAGATGATTTCCAACAAACTGTAATGCTGCTCCATCACGGTTACATCCTCCACAGTTCATTCCTGTAAGTCTATATTTATCCTTACCATCTATAGAATCAAATTCCTTATATACATCAAGGTCAACATCATATCCATTTGAATTGTGTCCGTATATTCCAAGTGCAATTCCATATGCTTCGCAAAACTCTGAGATGATAATTGACATATTTAAAGCATTTTTAATTCTATCTCCGTACATTGAACCTGACTCATCAATTAAAATAGCAACTGCTAACTCACTGTCATCCGGCACATTTCTTTTTGTAAAAATTCTGCCATCCCTTTGTATTGGAGATTTATTGAGTTTTTTTCCAATGAATCTATTTTTTTCAAATGTTTCATCTTTTTTCTCAACAATGTTCTCCATTTCTTTTATCAAGGAGTCTATTGTTCTTTTGTTTGCTCTTTTAATGGTCTCATAAGCATTCATTTCTCTACTATCAACCTCTATTCTTCTGTGAATATTTATGTCTGTATTTTTATGAATGTCGTTTAATTTGCAAGAATTTGCTTCTGCTGATAATTGTCTTGCAAGCGACCTTTCAGCTTCTTCGTATGCCATATCTTTGCTTATGGAATTAACCATATCAATGACTGATTTTGTTAATTCATCATTAAGCTGACCTTCTTCTGAACTTTCACTAATATCTCCATTACCTACTGCATTTTCTGCAGAACTTGGCGAATCAATCTTTACATTTTCTCCATCCTTAAACATCTCTTTTAATGAATTTTTCATTTGGTCTAATTGTGATTTAACGTTTGGATTAACTTCATCACAATTATTTAAATTCTCATTTTCTGATGTATTTTCTGATGTATTTCCATTATCTTCTGATTTTTCACCATCTTCTGAACTGTTGTTGCCATCTTTAGAACCTGAACTATCTTCTGATTTTTCATTTTCTTCGGAATTTGTACCATCTTCATTAGAATTTACACCATCTTCTGAAGTGTCATTGCCATCTTTAGAACTTGAACTATCTTCTGATTTTTCACTATCTTCGGAACTTGCACCGCCTTCTGAATTATTTGCGCTGTCTTCTGAAATATCGTTGCCATCTTTAGAACTTGAACTATCTTCTGATTTTTCATTTTCTTCGGAACTTGTACCGCCTTCATTAGAATTTGTTTTATCTTCTGAAGAGTCACTACCGTCTTTAGATTTTGAACCTTTATCATCTGATTCATTTTTTCCTGTAGAAGTTTTTGCGACCTGATTGGAATTATTTGTTTTGCTTCCATCAGAGTTTGAATTAGTAATTGAATGATTATTTTTCGATGCTTTATCTTTATCTCTGCCTTTATATTCGTTAGATGTCTTAGCATTTTTGTTTTCATTCGAAGTACTCTGAATATTTTCCATCTCTTTCATCATTTCATTAGCAATTGCGCTTCCAATCATGTCAACGTTAGATGAACTTGAATTACTTGAATTACTTGAATTACTTGAATTACTTGAATTTCCAGCTTCGTTTTGCTGAGTATCTCCGCTACCGTTACTTTGATTTTGCATCATGTTACTAATCTGCTGCTCTTTAGCATCAATCTCTTCTTTTATAACATCCCATATTTCATACAAAATCTTAGTAGATTCTACTAACCTTCCATATGAGCTTTCGACTGCTATTGCATAATCTAAGAGTTCCTTTATGGAATCAACCTTTTCTGTAGCACTGTCAGTAATATTTTCCCAGTTATTGTAAGTTCCACAACTTACATATTCTAAGATAAGATTCATTGCTTCAACGTATGCTGGCAGACCAATTTCTTTCATTTTCTTTACAGATATAGCTTTTTCTACTAATCTCTCCGTGTTCATTCTGATAGCCATTTTGACCGTGCCTTCATATTCAGCACATAATTTTGCTTCAATATATACATCCTCTATAATGTTAGATATTCTTGAAATACATTCAACTAATACCATTTTGAGCATCGGATATTTCTTTAAGTATACTTGAATTTCTTCAGATGCTTTTTTTTGATTTTTTGAAATATCAGCGAACTGTAAAAATTCGCCTTTATTTATGATGTTATTAATCATTAATGTACCTTCATCAAAGTTTGTATATAACAAGTGACCTACTTCGTGGAACAATAAACCTAAAACACTATCTACTTTAAGGTTAATTGTGGGAAACGTGTCTGAAAATGAATTTTTGTAGAAAATATTTATTGTTTTCCCATCTGTATATGCAGCTTCTCCGTTTTTATCTCTCTTTGCAATTTTAACCTGAACATTGTTTCTTTTGTTACGTGTCAAGTAAAACAGTAATGACCTAACTAAATCGTTAAATCTTTCACTTTCATACACGTCACTTTCTTTTAAATTCTTTTTGCTTTTAAGAACAAGTTTTCTTAAATCGCTATCTTTCATTTAATTTTTCCTCCTTAAAATTAAAAAGATACCCCTAAAGGTATCTTTTGGCTATGTTATATCAGTTGTACAAAAAGACTAATGTCTGTATAAATAGAAAATATAAAATTTTCGCAAAATGCAACATCAATCTTTGACTAAAATATATATGATTTTCTCAATTTGTCAAGAAAAAAGAGCCGGAAATCCGACTCTTTATTTTTTTCTAAAATATTATTTAATCTTCATCTGGAAGTTTAGTGAATAACTGCTGTTTAATTTCAATCTGAATACTTTCATCTGAAGTTATGTGAGATATGATAGTATTCGTAGCAGCTTCTCTCATGTTCTTTGTCACTAAGTAGCGATAAAACCAGTTTCGAAACTCTCTATATCCACAAACGCCTCCACTGATAGCGTATTCCTGACAGTAATTATTTAATTCAACTACTGCTTTAGCCATTTTTTCAGCAGCATTTTTTGCTTTAACTTCATCCATTCCATTGTTCGTTATGTATTTCTTGATTTCATCATCAAATAATCTTTTAACCATTTCTCTTGCTGTTAATCCTGTTTGGTCAATGATTAAGTCCATACGGGATAATACAGATTCATTAATGGGTTTACATCCTTTATAATCTGTATTTGTTGTAAAAATAAAAATGGTATTTGGGTCTTTCTTTATGATTGAACCGTCAATTAAAGTAACAGTTTCGTTATCATCAAGTAATGCATTAAGCGCAGGTAATACACCCGGTTTACCAATGAGCATTGCTTCCTGAATTTCTACGACTGAAGGTCTTTTTACTCCTTCTACAATCTGGCTTGCTACCATTACAAAGTCCTTATCTTCATTCTGTTTCTGTTGTGTGAGTTTATTTACTATAATTCCAAATGCTTCCTCTGCGGTAATGTTATCAGGATATTCTCCTGTAATTTCTGACACTGCTGTTGCAGGGTCAAATAATAATGAATTGTAAATATCCTGAAGTTTATCCATTGATAATTCATCATTATTTAATCTTGATGTATTTGGTATCATCTTTGTGATAATATCCATTTCATCCGTTCCTTCATTGCATGTGTAATAACGATAAGGAATGCCCAGTGCTGCTGCAATTGCTTTAGCATCTGTGGATTTTCCTGTACCTGCGGGACCTCTTAGCATGAAGTTTCTTTGCGGAGTATACTTAACAGCATCTAAAATCTGTTTTGCGTATGTTGATAACTTAAGGCTATCAACATCATCCGGAACTAACTTTTGTTCTGATTCTGTGAGCTGAAGATTCATGGCATAAATCTTTTTAGATTCATTTACTGTTAAGTTCTTTTTTACAACTTCCTGCTCTACAAAAACTTTGAATTCTCCCTGTATTTCAGCATTTGGTAAAAATACCGCTGATTTAATCTGAGAATTAGTTATCGCCCCAGGACTTGATGTGTTATTTTGAATGGCAAACGGAATGTATGAATTTAACAAGCCAGCATTTATTGAGTCCATCATTCGATATATTCCTTTGATTTCGTCTAATTCAGTAAACTTACCATTCTTAATTGCAGAAATAGAATTTGCTATACATGCTTCTATTTCATCTGCTATTAAAACAACATCATTATGGAAGTCACCACCTATTTTTTTATCCATTGATAGAGCTACAAGTAAAGTGAACCATATTTCAATTCCGTCTCCACCAGTTCCACCAATTGTACTAGGGTTTTCTATTTTATTTCCTAATTTTTTCTTTTTGCAGCCTTTAATCATTCCGGTTTTTGGATTATATGCTGTTGCATATATTTTATCGTCTTCTTCATTTATGATTTCAGTTAAAACATAATTAGTTTCTCCGTCATCTGACTTTTGTAAACCCGCTGCATTATTTGATAAAGTTAATAATGTAGCCTTAAGAAATGCCGGATTAAGTTGAATTTTTGTCTGATTTTTGTTTGTAAAATCTGAAAAGAATTCTTCATTTACCTTAAACTTAATTCCATTGATTTCATATTCTTTGTTTTCCTCAATTTCTTTTGGAAAAGCCTTAAAAAACGGAGGCAAATCCTTAGATAGTATTTTATAATCATTTAATATATTCATTCTATTTTCTCCTCTCAAAAACAAAACGGCACAAAAAATGCCGTTCTGTTTGTTTCATTTCTATTTGTTTTTGTAAAATACTGAAATTGCGATTCTTAAAGTAACTTCTTTAGTTTTCGCATTTGTGCTTTTTTCTTCTATACTCATTCCAATTTTTTCAGCATCACAATTTATTTTCTCATTAATAACTTTGCACTGTTTCTTGATTGCTTTCTGCAAGTCAGATTCTACAGTGTTGATTGTTCCTACGTAAGTGTATTCTGTATAATCAGAAAATTCATCAACGTATTCACACTTAACTTTCTTTTCGTTGTCGCTTAATAACTTTGCTGCTTTCTTATTTAATGTGTCGTCAGGTGTTTTTTTGAAATAAGCCTCTATTGATGATTTACTTAATTCAACAACTCCCGGCGTGTATTTTTTCTCAACTTTATCTGACGCTTCAGAAGAATGAAACTGGCTGATAATCAAAAAAGTAAAACATACCGTGATAAAAGCCATGTAAAACATTGTTCCTACTTTAGTAATGCCTAAAACCTTTGCTACCTTTGCAATATTAAAATTCTTTGTGTTATTGTTCTTGTTCATAATTTTTTTCCTTTCTAAAAAAAGGGAAAACTGAAATCAGTTTCCCCATACTATTGTTCACTTACAACCTTAGAAGTTGAATGGTAATCCAACATCATCCAAACCGTCAGGTATATTCATAAATCCATCATTATCCGGTGTGGCTGTTGGTGCGGACTGCTGTGGAGCATTACCATCTGCACCTGCATTAGCATTAGCTGATGATTTACTTTCAGCAAATTCCTGAGATTCAATTACAACTTCTGTTGTATAAACTTTATTACCATCTTTGTTTGTGTAGCTTCCTGTCTGAATACGACCTTCTGCTGCAATCTTAGTTCCCTGATGTAAGTATTTTTCAGCAAATTCTCCATTTTTTCCAAATGCTACGCAAGAAATGAAGTCTGCTGTCTGTTGGTCTCCATCTCTTTTAAATCTACGGTCAACCGCTAATGTATATCTAGCGATTGCCATTGGATTATCTCCCTGTGAGTATCTTACGTCTGGGTCTCTTGTTAATCTTCCCATTAAAATTACTTTATTCATGTTCTTTCCTCCTTGAATGCAAAAAGGACACTCCCAATTAGAAGTATCCTTTTTTTATTATTTTTATTAATCTTTTCTAAATTGGTCTATACCTGTCGTTAATTGCAATGCATAAATCAATCTTGCTTAAAATATATACCATTTTATTTTTTTGTCAATAAATTTTTTATTTTATTTTAATTCTTTTTGTTTTCGAATAAGCACTATAATATTTTTTATTGTTCTTTATTGCCAAACTCTTAATTCTTATATAGTAACTTCCCTTTTTTAGAGAAAATGAAACCCTTTTGCTGGAAACAACTGCGTAAACCTTTTTAGGCTTTTTCTTCTTGCTGACATAAATTACATATTTGTCATATTTTGCACCTCCTATTTTCAAGGTACATCTTCTCTTTTTAACTTTGATTTTTTTTATTTTTGGAGATACAATTGAGTATTTTATTCCCGTTGACATAGTATACGCAGACTTACATTTATTTCCACCTAACGGTACACATGCTACTTTATAGTAATATGTTTTGCCATATTCTACGCTCTTGTCATCATAACTTGTTCCTTTTGTTGAACCTACGTTTTTAAATTCTTCTGTTAGACTATTTGCTCTTAAAATTTCATAACTTGATGCTTCAGAGTTTTCGTTCCAACTTAATCTTATATATCCGTCATAATAATGTACATTTACATAAGTTGGAGCATCAGTTTTTACATACACGGTAAAGGAATCACTTTTCTTACTTCCATCAGTTGTTGTTGCCGTTATTTTACTGCTTCCCATTCCCTTTGCAACAACATTTCCATTTTCATCAACTGTTGCAACTTCAGGGTTAGATGAAGTCCATTCATACTCTTTTTTTGTTATTCCATTAATTGGATAATGGACTATATTCTGCTTATATAGGTCTCCTTTATTCAAAGTAATCTGTTTAGTGTTAAATACAATACTTGTAGTTTTATCATATACATTTACTTTGTATGTTGCTGTTGGATTTGCTATACCTACGCCTTCTAATACTCCCTGCTTGTTATAAGCCATTGTATAATGAGAATATTTATAAGTTACTGTAATGGTTGTGTCTCCTGCTTTAATTCCTGTTACTTTTCCGCTAGAATCAATTGTTGCAATATTTGGATTAGACGATTTATAAGTTATTATATTTGGATTAAGTTTTAACGCTTCATAAAGTCCGTCAAAATGATGCGCTACATTAACTCCCTTGATTTTAGGCGTGATACTTTCATTTACAAAAACCTGACTGTCTTCCACTCTAATTGCACTAGGTATATTACATTTATGCAAATTGTATTTCTTTGAGTAAACTCTGCCCGATGCTGCTTTTACCTTTACTGTAAGTGTTGTATCTGTTTTATTATCAATACCTGTTGGAAATATTGCATATCTACATTCATGCACAACTCCTCCTGCGCCATAATTGGGATAATCACCAATTGTTGCTACATCTGAATCAGCAACTTCAAATGACACTGTCCCCTGTTCGACACATTTAACATTAAATCCTAAGTACCTGTCGAAGTATATGTCACTTCCCACTACACGATTTTTTTCATCTGAGTTAATGGAAATATTTTCATCTGCTGACACTCTTTCTGTTGCAATGAATCCTCCAATTGCTAAACAGAACGCAAAAAAAATAATGCCTGCATCCACTAATTTTTTTATAGTTTTCATTTTATTACCTCCTACTTATAAAAGCTATCTATATTATTACCTTTTATATTCGGCGTTTCAATAGCCATCGTGGTGGCGTAAAAATATACTTGAAGTGGCAAAAAACAGGCACTATAATGTAGATGTAATCAAACAATTAAATGTCACATATTGCAACGAATAATTTAGTTTTTATTCAATTACTTATTTTTGATATTATTTTTATAGTTTTTATTGTGTTAAAATTGTGGTAACATTAAAATTTTTATTAGTAATTTTTTTCTTATTTTTCCTTTATTTCAAAGCATTTTACAGGATTTATAATGAAAAAATTTTATTTATTTCTCATATAAATAGCAAATGCTATTCCTACTATTACAAGTATTAAAGATAATACCTGAGAAACAGGCCATCCTGTAACCGGCATTATAAGTTGGTCAGAACGTAGTCCCTCAATAAAGAATCTTCCTGTTCCATACCCGATTATATACCACAAAAATACCTCTCCATTATATTTCTTCTTATCTCTAAATATAAGTAATATAATTAATAGTACCAGATTCCAACATGATTCATATAAAAATGTAGGATGAACCTGAATGTATCCTATCTGTTCCAATGTTTTGCCAAACATTTTCTCCATTCCTTCTCTTACGGAATCCGGAACCTGAGTTATACTATAATGACTGTCAAAATATATTTTCATTGCGAATGGATTTTTACCTGATGCAACTCCTCCGAACGCTTCTCTGTTAAAGAAATTACCCCATCTTCCAAGTATCTGTCCAAGTATTAATCCTAACACTGCCGTGTCCATTACTCTTGGCATTGACATTTTTTTAATTCTCGTATATACAAAACACGTAATTATTGCTGCAATTATTCCACCATATATTGCAAGTCCTCCACCTCTTATATTTAATATCTGTCCCGGATTTTTCTTATAATAATCCCAACTGAATATTACATAATAAAGTCTTGCTCCAATAACGCTAAATATAATTGCATATATTGCGAAATCAATATAGTCATTTGGATCCTGTCCTGTTCTCTTTGCTTCTGCACACGTAACAATTATTCCTAATATCATACCTGTTGCTATTATCATTCCATAATAAGCAATATCAACTCCAAATATCGAAATACTTTTTCCAACATTATTAAGTTTTATTCCCAAATTGGCAAATTCAATGCTGGTTGCTAAAATACTATTCATATAACTTTCCTTCTTATTCTTTTTATATTCTTATTGCTATTTTCCTATTAATTAATATCATTTTTAATCTAGGCTTTTTTGTCTTCTCCGATTATATCTTTGACAATATTTAATGTCAATGTTTACCACTATTTTGCCTTCTTTGTTTTAACTGCATTTATTCTTATTTTCAAATTTATAAAAGTATGCTAAACTATGATGTGGTAATACCAAAGAAACGGAGGATTTCATATGAAGTTAGGTATTGTAGGCTTACCAAACGTAGGCAAAAGTACTTTATTTAATTCATTAACAAAGGCCGGTGCAGAATCAGCAAATTATCCTTTCTGTACTATCGACCCTAACGTTGGTGTTGTTGCAGTCCCTGATGAGAGACTTAACAAGTTAGCTGCTTTATACAACTCAGCTAAAGTAACACCTGCAGTTATTGAATTTGTTGACATAGCAGGATTAGTAAAGGGTGCTTCTAAAGGTGAAGGTCTTGGAAACCAGTTCCTTGCCAATATCCGTGAGGTTGACGCAATCGTACATGTTGTAAGATGTTTTGAGGACACAAATGTTATCCATGTAGACGGAAACATTAATCCTTTAAGAGATATTGAAACTATTAATCTTGAATTAATCTTATCTGATGCAGAAATTTTGGAACGTCGTATCGCTAAGACAACAAGAGGTGCAAGAAATGATAAGACTTTAGCTAAAGAACTTGATTTCTTACAGAGATTAAAAGCTTATCTTGAAGCAGGAAATCTTGCAATCGGATTTGATACTGATGATGAAGATGAACAGGCATGGATTAAAGAATATAATCTTTTAACATACAAACCTGTTATCTTTGCTGCAAATGTTTCTGAAGATGATTTAGCTGATGACGGTGCTTCTAACGAGCACGTTGCTGCTGTAAGAAAGTTTGCTGCTGAGAACAATTGCGAAGTTTTTGTAATCAGTGCTGAAATCGAACAGGAAATTTCTGAATTAGATGATGACGAAAAGCAAATGTTCCTTGAAGACTTAGGATTAAAGGAATCAGGTCTTGATAAACTAATCAAAGCAAGTTATTCTCTTCTTGGTCTCATCAGTTATTTAACATCAGGTGAAGACGAAACAAGAGCATGGACAATCAAGAAAGGTACAAAAGCTCCACAGGCTGCCGGCAAAATTCACACTGATTTTGAACGTGGATTTATCAAAGCCGAAGTTGTAAATTATCAGGATTTGCTTGATTGCGGTTCTTATTCAAAAGCAAAAGAAAAAGGTCTTGTAGGCCTTGAAGGAAAAGACTATATTGTAAAAGATGGAGATGTAATTCTTTTCAGATTTAATGTATAGCATTATCAATAAGACCATTTGTTTATCAGATGGTCTTATTTTTATATATAGAAATTCAATCTTTACATTTACCTTTCAATTTGGGATGAATGTAAAACTTAACGAAAGAACGCTCGCGCTGCTTGCCGCTCGTAGCAGTTCTAAATATTCAGCACATATTCTAACTTTGAAAACTGCGTTTTCAGCCAGAATATGCGCTGAATATTTGAACCGACGGCGACAAATGCTCTTTCTTTTAAGTTTTATAGCCATCGCAAATTTAGTTTATTAGTTTTATAGTCATTATAAATTTTGTTATATCAATTTATATGATGTTGGGGGGCAAAAGCACCAAACATTGATGCCTATGGATTATTCCGTGCTATGCACTTCCACAATCCTACCCAATATTCGCATATCGTGGGAATTATCCCACTCTTTGCTCATATTGTGACCTTGACATCATTTGCATTATAATTTTTAAATTAATGGTATAATCTGTTTTTTGCATTTTCATTTATATATTCTTCAAATTTCTTTGAGTCATAATTGATTATGAGTTTATCAGGAAAGTTTACTTTTTTAATAATTGGTTCGATGCAAGTATAGTTTGCAATGTCATTCATGTAGTGAGCGTCGCTACCGCATATCATAGGTACATCATATTTCATTGACAATTTCATTAGAGTTTCCTGATTTTGTGCTACATTTAAACGGGAAGAACTACGTAGGGCGTTGTTGTTAAGCTCTAATAAGGTATGGTATTCTTTAGCTGCTTTTACTACAGCTTCGTAATCTAAAGGGCAATGTCCGTCATCAGGATGACTGATTATGTCGATGTCAGCATTTTTTATTGCGTTGATTATTGCAGTAGTATTTTCGTCGATGCTTCCCGGTTTGTAACATTGAAAATGAATTCCCGCTATTCTTAAATCTAAATGTTTAATATGTTCAGGCTTTAAATCTAAGGTTCCTTTGTAGTCAAGTATATTAATTTCAGCACCAAGCATGAGTTTAACTCCATATTGCATATGTGGAACTACTTTTATGTTGAAAAAGTAGAATGGATTGCATGCACCAGGAATTCCGGGACCGTGTTCTGTTATGCCTAAAATATCCAAGTTACGATTGGATGCTTCTTTAATCATTTCGTTGATTGTACCATAAGCGTGCCCACTGGCTAATGTATGTGTGTGAACATCTAATTTAATTTCTTTCATATAATAATCTCCTGATAATATGTATTGCATAATTAATTTGTTTTTATTTGGGATGAATGTAAAACTTAAAAGAAAGAGCATTTGTCGC
>ERZ773108.2917-NODE-2917-length-13858-cov-3.534811_pt1 | contig 13858 bp, 13 predicted proteins | sample MGYA00580570_ERZ773108 | MGnify/ENA primary metagenome ERZ773108 (study PRJEB29015, sample SAMEA2737840) | human gut metagenome | biome: human gut; feature: human-associated habitat; material: faeces | place: China | collected 2012 ...
CCTGCGACCTCTTGATCCCAAATCAAGCGCTCTAGCCAAGCTGAGCCACACCCCGATTGGTGTTAGTACTTCGCGTCTTCGTTGCTGTTTTGTTCTGTGTTTTTCAGCAGCAACATGATGTATTATATATTATGTATTTCAACTTGTCAACAACTTTTTTAAACTTTTTTTATTTTTTTAATCACTTATTTTTCAAAGTAATTTAGATTGTAAAAAACTTCCCCATTGTCAAGTAATTCCATCAAAATATAACTTGGTTTATGGTTCATCTGTCGCGGTCTTGAAATACTTCCGGGATTTATAACCGTAATGTCATCTCCCTGAATAATTTCCGGAACATGTGTATGTCCATACATCGCAATATCACAACCTTCTTCTAAAGCTGCATATGACAATCTTTCTATTCCCCATTCAACGCCGTAAGCATGTCCATGGGTCGCGAATATCTTATGACATTCTAGCTCAATTGTCAAGTATAATTTATTATTTGTTTCAAAGTCACAATTTCCACGTACAATTTCAACCGGGAAATTGCACATAGAACGTAGTAATTCATCTTCTCCCTGTATATCTCCAAGATGAATTAACATATCAATATCTTTAGATCTTTTTATTACTTCACTTAAATTTCCCATGTTTCCATGCGAATCACTTACAACTAATACTCTCTTCATATTAACACCACTTTCAAACACTAACTATATTCGTTTATCTATTACTGCAATTCTTCCTCAAGTATCTTTTTTACCTGTTCTAAAGCTTTTCCTCTATGACTAATACTATTTTTTAGTTCAGGCTCCATTTCACCTGTTGTCATCCCATATTCAGGCACATAAACTATTGGATCATATCCAAATCCATTTGTTCCTTTTTCCTTATAATCTATTACTCCCTCAATAGTTCCTCGACATGTCCTTATTCTTCCATCAGGAAATGCTACAGCCATTGCACACACAAATCTGTCACTTCTGTCACTTCCCTCTACTCCTTCAAGTCTTCTAATAATGTCGGCATTTTTTTCTGAATAAGGTGTATCTTCCCCTAAATATCTCGCTGAATAAATTCCTGGTTCTCCATTTAAATAATCAACCTCGAGACCTGAGTCATCTGCTAAAGCTATTTTTCCTGTCATTTCCATAATTGTTTTTGCTTTAATTATTGCATTTTCTTCAAATGTACTTCCATCTTCTACAATATCTACATCTAAGCCAATATCCTTTAAAGTTAACAATTTCAAATCAGGATTATTGCACATCATTCCTACTTCTCTTACTTTATTTTGATTTGTTGTTGCAAAAATTATTTCTTTCATTTTTATCTCTCTCCTATCTTTTTTCAAACAAATATTAAAGCATTCCGCCATTTATCGCAAATTTTCCTTCTTTTTAGGCGGTTTTGGTCCCATAAACTGATAAAAATATGTTTTAATCATTCCATTGTATATTTTTCTATTTTTAGTTGCTTTTAACCCCATATATTTTTCAGTATCTTCGTATGACGTTATTACAAATGCAGACCAACTGTCAAGTGCCTTGTACTGTCTACCTAACGCCTGATATATTGGAGGTAATTGTTCTTTTTCTTCTAATCTTTCTCCATAAGGTGGATTTGTTATAATAAACCCATATTTTTTGCTGTGTCTTAATTCACTAACCGGTCTTCTTTGGAAATGAATCAAATGGTCTACACCTGCTAGTTCAGCATTTTTTCGGGCAAATTCTACTACTTCTCCATCTATATCATAGCCTTGAATATCTACTTCTATATCATCATTTATCATATCATTTGCTTCATTTATTGCGTCATACCATAATTTCTTTTCAATAAGATTATCCCAGTTTTCTGCAGTAAATTCTCTATTCATTCCTGGTGCAATATTTGCTGCTATTAACGCTGCCTCTATTGGAAATGTTCCACTTCCACAAAATGGATCAACTAAAATTCTGTCTTTGTTCCAAGGTGTAAGCATTATTAATGCTGCTGCCAAAGTCTCTGAAATAGGTGCTTTAGCCGTATTTTTACGATATCCTCTTTTATGTAAAGAATCACCTGAAGTATCAAGCGCTATAATAGCTTCATCCTTGTAAAAAACAACTCTTAAAGGATACTCATTTCCTGTTTCTGCAAATCTGTTTACTCTATACTTTAATTTCAATTTCTCTACCATAGCCTTTTTTACAATTCTTTGTATATCAGAAGGACTAAATAACTTACTTTTTATAGAGCTTGCCTTTTTCACCCAGAATTTTCCATCCTCAGGTATATAATCTTCCCAATCCATAGCTTTTACGGCTTCAAACAATTCGTCATAAGTTGTCGCCTTAACTCGTCCTACCTGAAGTAACACTCTCTCTGCAGTTCTCAAAAAAACATTTGCCCTACATACAGCTGAAATATCTCCCTCAAATGTGACTCTTCCATCTTCAACTTTAACGATATCATATCCTAAATCCTGAATTTCTCTTTTAAGTACCGCTTCAATTCCAAAATGGCACGGTGCAACAAAATTATATTTTTTCATATGCTATTCCTTTTCTTTTTTTAACTAACAATTTCATCCATTGTACCATATTCTTAGCAACATATGTAAAGGCATTTTGCACTAAATTGCAAAATGCCTCTACAAAAACAAAATTCCTTTTATAAAAAATATTAATATTTATCAGAACAATCTTCTTCGTTTTTTGAAGTTGAGTTCTTTGATGTTGTATTCTTTGAAACTGAGTTTTTTGATGTTGAATTATCTGAAATTTTGTTTTCTAAATTTGAAGTACTATTTTTTGAATTTGAAAATTCATTTGAATATTTTTTTGACATAATGTCCTCCTAAATTCTTTTTTTGTTACATGAATATTATGCCTCAAATATTTTTATTTATTCGTTTTTAAAACAATTTTGACACTTACTATATCCTTGTGCCTCTGCCTCATCTATTGTTCCATCAAAATATACCTTATTATTATCACTCATCTGTTTTACACTTTTACAATCATCCTTATGAATTTTCTTAGTATTTTTATTTAATACATAATTGTCTGATTTATTTGAACTTTCATTTTCGATTGACCTATTATCACCTTCATTTGAGCTTATAAGTTTATTATCTTGGTTATTCTCATATGAATCTTTATTTATTTTCTCTCCAGATTCTAACTTATTATATGAATCTTTATTGAATTGGATTTCTTTTTCCGTAAACGAAAATTCAATTTCACCTTCTATATCCGTCCTATATATTTTTGCTCCTATTTTATTAAGTTTTTCCAATGTTTTGTATGCCGGGTGCCCATACGCATTGCCTTTACCGGCACTTATCACTGCATATTCAGGATCAATTTTATTTAAAAATTCACTTGAACTCGATCCACTACTACCATGATGATTTACTATATAAACATCTGAATTTATATCTATACTATTATTTACAATTTCTTCTTCAGAAATATTAGTTGCATCCCCTGCAACTAAAAAACTTTTATTATTATATTTAAACCTAATTCCAACAGAATAGTCATTTACATTGCTATATCCTGTTGAATTTGGCGCTATTATAGTGAATTCACCTCTTCCTAATGAATATGTCTCTCCTACAATTGGTTGTATTCGATTTATTTTTTTATTATCCATAATACTGATAAATGAATTATATACTCTTGTTGTAGTTGTATATTCAGGGCAAATAACATTTTCTACATCAAAAACATTTAATGCCCCTACCACTCCATTTAAATGGTCTGCATCGTAATGCGTTGCAATTACATATTTAAAATTTGTAATTTCTTTCTTTTTCAAATAACTTACCAGATACGATGACTTATCTGAGTCTCCACCATCTATAAGCATATATTCACCATCTGATTCAACTAAGGTACTACTTCCCTGTCCTACATCCAGTACCCATACATTGCATTCTCCTTTAATTGATGAAATACTGTCAAATTCATCTGTGCTTCTTTCTACTTTATTTTCATTAGTTAAGTTATTTGAAGTCACATCTATATCATAATTTACACTTTGATTTTCATTGTTAAAATTTGTATTATCTATGTCTTTGTCTTCACAACCAACTGTTAATATTATTGTCATTGCTATACATATTAATAATCTTATTACTTTTTTCATTTTATTTTCCAATACAAATTTACTTGTATTTAAAACTCTCCCTTCTAAGATTTATATATAAAAAAATAGCATATACCAAATAAACTCTTATAATTACCTTAATTTAGCATAACAAAAAATCCTCTAGACAAATCTAGAGGATTTTAATGTACGTGACAGGATTCGAACCCACGACCTTCTGGTCCGTAGCCAGACGCTCTATCCAGCTGAGCTACACGTACAAACAACGTCGTTTTACGCGACATTGCATATTCTACACTAAAATTTATTAGATGTCAATATAAATTTAGTAATTTAGTCTGTGAAGTCAAAAGTTTATTTCCACTTTGAAGTGGGTAAAGTGGATTTTAGTCTTACACTTAATATATGCCTGACAGCCATTGGAAAGTCAGGTTTATATGAGTATTAATAATTCTCTTTCACATTTAACATTATATGAAAGACGCATCATTCTTACCGGCATTACCAGTGATTCTTCAAAAACGGCCATTGCTCAAACCATTGGCAAAAACAAGTCAACCATTGGCAAGGAAATTAAACTTCACCGCTCTCTTTCACATAAATGCAACATGCCCTTGGAATGCAGAAATTACTGCAAGTGTGTTTATGACAGGAAATGCACCACTGACTGTCCTGAGTGCATTTTCTTTAAAATTCTGCCTCTGTTACAATTAGTGTAACACTAATTGTAACAAAATGCCAAGAAAAAAGTGACATTTGCTCATTTTCGTAAGAGTAAATGCCACTTTATAATTCTCAATTTTCAAAGTGGAAATAAACTTTTCACTTCAACAATTTAATTTAGTTAATTTAGTTTTATTTTCATTTGAATATTTAATTTTATGTATATTTTTAATGTTTTTTATTAATCTCATTCTTAATCTATAGATTAATGTACATATTAATAAGACGATACATATTATGCTCTTAATTTTTTATCTATAAAAGTGTAATAAAAATTATAATTTAATTATATAAATTTATATCATATAATTTGCTTGATTTAATAAAAATATAATCAAATTAATTTAATTATCATTTTTACAAATAAAACTTGCATTTAAGTCTAGAGGATAATTACATCCTTTCATTCTTCCTTTATCTGAATATTGCCAAATAAATACATTTTCTAAATCATAATCTCTAAAATCATTCTTATCATATGTCCATCTTGCAACCCAAAGCCCATATTTTGCCAATTTATTTGTATATAAGAAATCTCTAAAATAGTTTGCATCGGAATATATTACTGTATTATATCCTGCATCTTCTACTGTCTTGCAAAATGCATCAATAATTTTTGTGTTTTTCTTTTTTAATTTTCGCTTTCTTCTGTAATCATTTTCAAAATCATATGCTATTGGATAATCAATATTATATTTTTTCATTTTCTTAATTACATATTTTGCTTCCTTCTTTGCTTCACGTATGTTATCAGCATAACTATAAAAATATACGCCAATCTCTACTCCATTAGCTTTTGCATTTTTCATATTATATTTAAAATTTTTATCCTTTATTCCACCCTTTTTAGAATCTCCATACCCTATACGAATCATTGCAAAATCAACGCCTGATTTTTTTATTTTTTTCCAATCAATTTTTCCATTGTGATGTGATACATCAATTCCTTTTTCCTGAATAGCCATTCCATAACTATTAGATATTTTACTTGTATATGTTATTCCATCTATATTTTCAAATGCCTTTACTTTGTATTTATATACTAACTTTGCATTTAATTTAGTACTATTATTTAATATGTTATATTCTGTATTTTTATCAATATATTTTCCTTCATTTTCATATACTGTTCCTATTTTATCCCAATTTTTATTATCTGAACTTTTATATACATAATATCCTGACGCATATGGATTAATATCCCAAGTGATACAAATTTCATCACCCTTTCCTGTTTTTGCAGTAACGTTTGTTACTGTCTTTGGATCTCCAACTATTTTCTCCGATTCATCACTTTCTGCAATTTTTTTTGAATACCTATATGAATATATAACGTATCTATATTCTTCACCTGTTTCAACATTTTCATCTAAATATTTATTTCCATAATTTACTGTATCATATTCTTCAAACTTTCCATCCTGATTAGTTCTATAAACTACATACTTTGTCGCATTTCTAACTACATCCCATTTTATTGCTATTCCATTTTCATTATTTTTAGCATAAACAATTTTGTTATTGATTACTTTTGCCTCTGTATTCACATTATTACAAAATATAATTCCCGTCATCAAACATATGCTTGTAACTGCATATAATAATTTTTTCATTATTTTTCCCTCATACCTTCTTTAATTTTTCAGATGTATCTTATACTAATACTAATTATAAACTATTCAACATTAAGCAATATTTTAAGACAATACCTTAAAATATAAACTAATGCATAAAAAAACAAGCAACCTAAGTTGCTTGTCTATGCCGGCGACCGGAATCGAACCGGTACGATATTGCTACCACAGGATTTTAAGTCCTGCGCGTCTGCCAGTTCCGCCACGCCGGCTTCCTCAGGCTTTTCGCCTTGATGGGACCTACAGGGCTCGAACCTGTGACCCCCTGCTTGTAAGGCAGGTGCTCTCCCAGCTGAGCTAACCTTCCGTTCCATCAAGCCGCATCTCTCAGCGACGTGTGTATTATAACGGCCAGTTCGGCAAATGTCAAGAACAATTTTTAAAATCGTGAAACTTTTTCACTGGCGGCTACACCGGCTGCAATTCCATGCTTGAGAATACCTCCGTCAGCATGGTATCATAGCTGGTGCCGGCGCCCTCCGGCACGCTGACGGTCAGCGCGTAGCAGTAGCTGCCGTCGGAAATCACCTTGCAGCGGTACATACGCCCGCCCTCGTCGGAGGCCGCGTACCACGCAAACTGCCAGACGGGCCGGTCCTTGCCGCCGCTCTTATACACGTGCAGCGCGGACGCATCGAAGCCCGACAGCCGCCGGACGATCGCGGCGGCGGGCGCGGCGTCCAGAATTTCCGTCGTGATCTCATAGCCTCCGCCCGGCTGGGTATAGATCTGCCGCGCACCGCGCTCGGCAAAGACCTCCTCGACCGCGTCCTGCGGCAGGGCAATGCGGATCGCATAGGCCGCGCCGCCTTCAGCCGGCACACAGCCGCCGTCCACCGTTTCCCAGACTGTCTGCGCCGAGCAGGCGCACAGCAGCGCGCTCAGCGCCGCCATCCAACCGATCAGAATTCGCTTCATACCAGATCGCCTCCAATAGAAAGGAATGGTTCCATGCTTGTTTTCCTGCTTCTAATGAATGCATCCGGCTTCGCAATTATGCTGCTGGATAAAAATCTTGCCCGCCGTCACTGCCGCCGTGTCCCGGAGGCGCTGCTGCTGGCGTTTGCGGCCTGCTTCGGCAGTCTCGGTGTGCTGGCGGGGATGTATGTCTGCCGCCACAAGACGAGAAAGCCGCTGTTTACCATCACGGTCCCGCTGCTGCTTCTGGCGCAGTGCGCGATATTATATTTCCTGTTCCGCTGATCACTGGCGCAGCTTGCGCTTGTTGCCCTTGCTGTCAACAATATAGGTATTGTCAAGCTGCTGGCGCAGATCGCCCACGACGGAGTCGATATACGCCCGGCGCAGCACGGCGCGCTCCTCGTTCTCCTCCGGTGTGAGGCCGACGGTCTTGGCCTTGCGGGCCAGCTCATTGATGCGGTCAATGTCTTCTTTTTTCATAGCAGATGCTCCTTACAGAAATCTTGTAATTTCAACGCAGATGCGGCCCTTTTTCGTATTGCCGCCGACGGCGTCCAGCTGGATCTTGCCAAGACCCCGGACGGTGATCACGTCGCCCTCCGCCGTCTGCTTGTCGCCCTTTACGCAGGGCGCGTAGTTCAGCTCGCATTTTCCGGCGCTGATATACTCCGCAGCCTTGCCGCGGCTGATGGAAAAGCCGGAAGAAACAATGCCGTCGAGCCGCAGGGAGGGCACGGTGTCGCGGATCTGCCGGACCTTCTGCTCCGGCACGGAAACGTCCGGGACCACGATGCGCTCCACGTGCAGCTTCGTGCGTCCGGCGGACAGAAAGTTCTGCAGCAGATACGGCAGCACCTCGCGCGTGACGAGAAAGTCGCAGCGGCCCTCGGCCACATAGATATCTCCAATCGTCTCGCGCTTCACGCCGCAGCCCATCAGCGCGCCGAGAAAATCCCGGTGCGTGAGCGTATCGCCCTCGAAATAGGATGCGCGGACGGCGGCGATCGGCCCGTCCTCGCTCTCCAGCCAGCTCTCATCCAGATAGTCCGGCAGATAGCAGCAGATCTCGCGCTCAGCCATGGGCGGCCCGCCGTAAAACCGGATGTCCTGCCCGCGCAGTAGCTCGGCGGCAAGCATCTGCTCCCGTTTGGACAAAAAGCACGTTGAGGCCGGGATGCTGCGCGCGGCGGCGTTCGTCATGCGCTCGTACACTCTGGCCAGCAGCATTTCGTCTTCCTTTGTCTGCGCCATGCGCGCGATCTGTTCGCGTTTGTCCATTGCTCCGCCTCCTTTCGGTCTGTATTGTACCAGTCCTGCGGGAAAAATGCAATCCTGTCCGGATTTTCTGCCTGTTTTCATTACAGTTCTGTTACAAACAGGCCGGTTTGCTTGCAATCCTCCCGGCTGCCGCCTATACTGGATATAAATATACGTGGAAGGGGGCATCGCCTTGAAAAAACTGCTTTGCGCGCTGCTTGCAGCTGTGCTGACGCTGACACTTATGATCCCCTGCACAGCAACGGACTTTGCAGGCTTTTCCGACCAGCAGGAGATCGAAAACAACAACGCCGTGCGGATGCTCTACGACATCGGCCTGATCTCCGGCTATTCGGACGGCAGCTTCGGTCCGCAGAACCCCATCCGGCGCGAAGAGGTCGCCAAGCTGATGGCGCTTTTGTGCGAGGCGGAGCCGCAGACCCAGAACGCCTCCGCTCCGTTCTATGACAGCACCACATCGTGGGCTGCAGATTATATCGCCTACTGCGCCGAGCACGACATTATCGCCGGCAGCAGCGGGCGCTTCCGCCCGGCGGACCATGTGACGATCCGCGAGCTTGCAAAGATGCTGCTCGTCATTCTCGGCGAGGACGCTTCGCGCTATGTCGGCGCGAGCTGGGCGCAGAACGTCGACGAGGACGCGTTTGTGAAGGGGATCTACGCGGGCGTCTCCGCCAACTATGACTCCGCCGCTACGCGCGATACGGCGTGCCTGCTGATCTACAACGCCATGCTCTGCCCCAAGGTCGCGGACGCCTCGCTGGAGGGCGATCAGCGCTATGTGCTCGACGGCCTGATGAACCCCATGTCGTATCTGGAGATCCGTTTCGGTCTGACGCGTTACACCGCCACGCTGACCGGCAACGAATGCGCCGATCTGACGAGCGCAGGCAATACGCTTTCCGCCGGGACGAGCAAGCTGGCCGGTCACAAGGCGTTCGATATCTCTACGGATCTCAGCCTGCTTGGCCGGAACGTTGATATCTATGTGAAGGACGGCACGGTCTTCGGCATTCCCTGCTATGCGGTCGACGAGGTCTATTATACCTTCACCGACGCGTCCCAGCTCAAGGAGATCTGTGCCGGCGGCGGCTTCCGCCTGACGGAGGAGACGGCGTATTACTACAACTACACGCCCTCGAACAAGGATATCCTGAACACGCTGTCCGAAAATGACAAGATCACCGTGATCGACCACGACGGCGACAACGCGTTCGACGTGGTCCTCGTCACGACGAGCTATCCGGCGACGGTCACCTCCGTCTCCCCGCTGACGGTCGACGTCGACGGCGAGACCCAGACCGTCCGCGCGTTCAGCAGCACCGACGTGTTCACTGTCGGCGAGGCGGTCTACTACAGCCAGATCTGCGGAAACGGATATATCCGCAGGCTCAGCTGACAATTGCAAAACAGACCAAAGGGGCTGCCTCTTAGCGAGGCAGCCCCTTAGTCTGTCAAAAAACTGCATTTGTGAATACCTGAATATTACGCCGCAGGAGTTTTTTAACTTTGATGCAGCTGCACCGCGAAAAGCAAAGGAGCTTCTGCATGAAATCGAAAAACTGACGCCAGAGCAATCCGAGCACGTTCTGCAAATTGTCAGGGACATACCGCATAAATAATAAAGGGGCTGCAGCGAGGTTCATTTCGCTGCAGCCTGTTTTGCTGATATGATACTCAATAATTTTCTTCGCGGAGTTCAAAATAGCTCTGCGGGTGATTGCAGGCGGGACAGACCTCGGGGGCCTTTGTGCCGACAGCGATGTGGCCGCAGTTGCGGCATTCCCAGACCTTGACTTCGCTCTTTTCGAACACCTGCGCTGTCTCCAGATTGTGCAGCAGTGCGCGGTAGCGCTCTTCGTGGTGCTTTTCGATCTCCGCGACGAGGCGGAAGCGCTGTGCCAGCTCCGGGAAGCCCTCTTCCTCGGCAGTCTTGGCAAAGTCCTGATACATATCCGTCCATTCGTAGTTTTCGCCTGCGGCGGCAGCGGCCAGATTGGCCTTCGTGTCGCCGATGCCGGACAGCTCCTTGAGCCAGAGCTTTGCGTGCTCCTTCTCGTTCTCCGCTGTTTTCAGAAACAGCGCCGCCATCTGCTCGTAGCCCTCTTTTTTCGCGACGGACGCGAAGAAGGTGTACTGGTTCCGTGCCTGCGATTCGCCTGCAAAGGCTGCGCGCAGATTCGCTTCGGTTTTCGTGCCTGCATATTTGCTCATGATCCCGTCTCCTTTTTAATAATCAGTTATTTTAGTATTCCTTGCCTGTCTGAAATGATTCTAACATATCTGATTCAATTTTGCAAGTAGTTATCATTATTATTTTTAGTCAAAATAAAACTCGCCGTCCTTTTTCCGGGGGCGGCGAGTTTTTCTATCCTGTCTGCCGGTCAGTCCGGCTGCTCGAAGCTGCTGTCCATGAGCGCCTGTTCAAGCTGCCGGGCGTGGTCAAGCTCGGAGTAGGGGACGAAGAAGTCCGTCCGGGTGCCGACCTCGCCGGTATAGGCCGCGGTGCGCGGGCTCCACTGGCGGATGATGACGGGGATATGGTCGTCCTTGAGAATGCCGTGATACATCTCGGCCCACGGGGAGCATTTGTTGCCGATAAAGCAGTAATCGTCCATTTTCGGCCCGCGCGTGAGTCTGCTGCCGCAGAATGCGCAGGTGTTTTCCTCGTTCAGCAGATAACAGTTTTCACAGTAAAACATGACGCAGCTCCTTCCCGGCGCTTATTTCCGCGCCCGCAGCTCTTTGCGCTCCTTCTTTGTCTTGCAGAAATGCTCCAGCACGGGGATGAACAGGAAGCAGGTGAAGGCTGCCGTAAAGCCGCCGTTATACAGGCAGAACGCGCCGTGCAGCAGCGGGACGCAGGTGACGAACGTGTAATGGATCATGCCGAATACGACGCCGGCCAGCCAGCCGTAGACGCCCGTAACAGGGGACAGGCCGTTTGCAAAGCAGAGGCCGATGACGATGGCCTGCGCGTTTGCCATGAGCGTATGTTCCGCGCCGGTGAGGCCGCAGACGAATTCCGCGATGTAGCTTGCGGCAACATAGCCCACCATGATCGGCCAGACATTGGCCGGGTGGCTGCCCTTATAGCAGCAGCAGACCATGCAGAACACGCAGCCCAGCGTCGCGGCGTTCCACTTTGCGCCGATAAGCAGGTAGTACAGGACGATAAACAGCCCGTAAATGCCGAAGTTCAGGATCGCCGCGCCGGAGCCGTATTTCGTGCCGTAGTCGACGTTGTAGCCGGAATCGCGCAGGAGCCTGCCGTATTCCTTCGCCCCGCCGAGCGCAAGGCCCCAGATGATGGCCAGCGCGAACACCACCAGACAGAAGCCGACGCTGACGGGCACGAAGCTGTCTGCCAGACCGACGTTTTCCGATGCGGGAGGCGCGGAGGTGAAGATCTTATACAGAAGCGAGCGCAGGAAGAACGCAATCAGGCCGATGGGCACGGCTGCGTTATAAAGGTCGTAGCCCTTGTGCATCTGCGGGCTGTGCGGCAGGACGGCAGGGAAGAGGAAGCCGATAAAAACGCCGACAGCCAGCGCAAGAACGATACCGAGGCCCGTAAAGCCGTGCCACGCCTCGCCGGGATAGCGGAAGAGCATTTCCGTGATGAGCGGGGCAAGACCCGTGGAGAACAGGAAGGCATTCGCCATCGCGCCGGGCTTTTTCTTCATGGCAAGACAGTAGACCAGAACGCCTGCGAACGAGAACCAGATGTTGAGGATCGTCGTGCCCCAAAAGCAGAAGCCTGCCGTCAGGAAAAACGCGAGGACGGACACGCCGTCCGGCTTGCTGCCGGGCAGGCAGTAGATCCCGAGACACACGGCGCAGACCAGCGCGGCATTCAAAAACGTTCCGCCGAAGCCGCCGTAGCTGCTGTCAAAGTAGCTCTTGACGGTCTGGCCGGACTGCGTACAGATGCGGCCAAGGCCCGCAAAAATGTCGGAGGCCGACTCGTGGTACAAAGCAGCACTGATGACCGCGGCCAGCAGGCACAGCAGCGTGAACCCGGCAAACAGCCAGCGGATGGCGGTCTGCGGAGTCTTGAATTTTTCTTTCATACTTCCACTCTCCCTTCGAAAAACTGCCGCCGGAAAAGACCGGCGGCAGCGCGGTAAAACGGTTTACAGCGTGCGCTCGGCAGCTTCGACCACATGGCCGATCAGAACAGAGGTCGTGACGGAGCCAACGCCGCCGGGGACCGGCGTGATGGCGCCGACGATCGGCTCGACCTCGGCATACACCGCGTCGCCCGCGATGGCGCCCTTGCCGCCCTTGGAGTTGATCTTCTCGGGGTCCCAGTTGATGGAGACGTCGATGACGATCTGGCCTTCCGAGACATAGTCCTTCGTCAGGCTGTTCAGAACGCCGGCTGCGGAGACGAGGATGTCCGCCTTGCGGGCGATACCGGCCACGTCGACGGTCTTGGTGTGGCAGACGGTGACGGTGGCGTTCTTGGCCATCAGCATCATCGCGGCAGGCTTGCCGACAACGAGAGAGCGGCCGATGACAACGGCGTTCTTGCCCTTGCAGTCAATGCCGTAGTAATCCAGGATCTCCATGCAGGCCTGCGGGGTGCAGGGGGCGAAGCCCAGCTTCTTGCCGGTGAAGACGCCGGCGTTGGAGAGGTCGGTCATGCAGTCGACGTCCTTGCGGGCGGCCAGATGGTTGCAGATCTCGTCCTGATCGGCCTTCAGATGCTTCGGCAGGGGCCGGAACATGAGGCAGCCGTGGATGGAATCATCAGCGTTGATCGCTTCGATCTGCGCGATGAGCGCTTCCTTCGTCACGTCCTCAGGCAGGACGAACTTCTGAACTTCCACGCCGATGAGCTCTGCGCGGGCGGTCGCGCCCTTTTCATAGGACAGGTCGGAGGGGTTCTCGCCGCAGCGGACGATGGCAAGCTTCGGGCTGACGCCCTTTTCCTTCAGAGCCGCGACACGCGCCTGCAGCTTTTCGTTCATCGCAGCGGTAACTTCCTTGCCAAGCAGTAACTTTGCCATAGTTCTCTCTCCTTCTTATTTAAAGAAACCGGCCTTGACCGTCTCGAAAATCTCATCGGCCATTTTGCCGTATTTGTCCAGCATCCCGAGGCATTTGGCGTTCATTTCCTCGGCCAGCTCCCGGTTCTGGAGCGTTTTGGTGTTGATAAAGACGTTGAGCGAGGCCGCCTGCAAAGCGGACTTCACGATGGCCGCGCCGCAGCC
>ERZ773108.2919-NODE-2919-length-13843-cov-3.460183_pt1 | contig 13843 bp, 9 predicted proteins | sample MGYA00580570_ERZ773108 | MGnify/ENA primary metagenome ERZ773108 (study PRJEB29015, sample SAMEA2737840) | human gut metagenome | biome: human gut; feature: human-associated habitat; material: faeces | place: China | collected 2012 ...
TACTTAGAGGAACAAAGAGAGAAGGAATTGAAGAATTAATCAAATACCTTGAAACAAGTGATTTTTACACTGCGCCTGCATCTACAAAATTTCATGGTTCGCATGAAGGAGGACTCGCTGAACATTCAATTAATGTTTACAAGTGCCTTGCAGCTAAGTACGAAAATCCTATGTGGAAGAGTTTATTTGAAAAATTACAGATAAAGCCTGAAAATCTTGCAATTGCAGCGATATGTCACGATTTATGTAAGATTGATTTTTATGCAATAGACTATAAAAATTCAAAATCTTATGAAAAAGCAGACGTTGAAGAAGCAAAGAAGAACAAACAGAAAACATTAACAGACAAAGACGGCGAGTATGTGTGGGTAAAAGCACCATATTATACTGTAGATAATAAAGAACCTCTGGGACATGGCGAAAAATCAGTATTCAGAATCTTAAAATACATTAAACTTGAAGATGAAGAATTATATGCTATCAGATGGCATATGGGTTATACTGAGCCAAAGGAATTGTGGAATGAAGTTGGAAAGTCTATGGAATTACATCCGCTTACATTGGCACTTCACGAAGCAGATTTGGAGGCTACCCATATTTTAGAAGTAGAAAAGAAATAGAAAGACAGTAGAATTTAGTAATTGAACAAAAATAAAATACCCTGCAGGTTTCCAAATATGGAAGCGTGTAGGGTATTTTTTGCTTTTAATCAATAAATGCGTGCTTTTTTATTGATTTAAAGTACTTTGAGGAAAAATTTTTTGTTTCATGTATATAATATCATTTTCAAATAATTTATTTCAACGTAAAAACAAAGCAAATAATAAAAAATTAAAAAGAAGCCTGAATGTTAATCAGGCTTCTAAAAATTAAAAGAAAGGAGGTGCATCCAATTATTTCAGATTCACCTTTAAAACTAAATGAAAAAAAATACTGTATGTATGAAAAATACTACACTTACATATTATCAACTTGATACTAACTTTTTCAACATAAAAACAAAAAATTCAAAAATTATTTTCAATTTGTTAAAATGCCATTTTTATGCCACTTTGAGGGCTATTGAAACGCCGTTTTTTATATGCTATCTTTTATAAAAATCATTTAATCGAAAAGAGGAATTAAAATGAGGAGTATTATTACGACGTTTTGTACAATTTTAATATTGTCGCTTGCTGCAGCAGGAGCATATACCATAATAACAAAGGATTCCAAGAAGGAAGAAATGACGCAGGCAACCAAAGAAGCCATGGAAAGTACGCTAGATACTTTAAAAAGTGAGCAGTATTATGAATTTGGTTCGGAAAAAGAATTTGAACAATATTTTGTTACGGGAATATGTGACAGAATGAATTCAATATCTCACGTAGACATTAAAATTAATAACATTGATTATGACAAGGGAACAATAGATGCAAGTACTACAGTATTTTACGGTTACTTGATTGGAGCTGGCTCTGTTACTGTGAGACAGACAATGTATTTTGATGAAAAAGAGATGCCTCTATATGATAGAACCAAAGTAGACATTGCAACAGAAGATGAAACATCTAATTCGGAAAATCTTGCTTATAAAAAGAATACCGCTCAATCAAGTTCTGAAGTTGATTCTATGAACGCTTCAGCAGCAGTTGATGGAAACGATAATACGAGATGGTCTTCCGATAAAGCGGAAGGTGATAATCCGTGGATGATGGTTGACTTAGGTAAAAAATATAATATTGATAAAATAAAAATTGTTTGGGAAACTGCCTACGCAAAAGACTACATAATTGAAACCTCAATAGATGGTAATGAATGGAAAACAGTTTATGCTAAATTAGACGGAGAGGGCGGAACTGAGAAAATAAAATTCCCTGCTACAAAATGTAAATATGTAAAAATTCAATGCTTAAAAAGAGAATACGAAGAATATGGATGTTCAATATATGAATTAGAAGTATATTCTTCATATAAAACTGATGAAGTTTTTGAAAATAAATCAAACAATTATGTATTGCTAACAGCAGCAGCTACGGCAACTTCATCAGGAAGTGAATCCGGCATGGATGAAAGATATGCGATTGACAATAATGAAGGAACAAGATGGTCTTCAAATTTCAGTGATGATGCATGGATGATTGTTGATTTAGGAACAATATGCAATATATCCCAAATAAAAATCATCTGGGAAGAAGCATATGCTACTGATTATGATATTTTAGTATCAGAAGACGGAGAAACTTATAAAAAATTTTTCTCAAAATCAGACGGCAAGGGAAAAACTGAGAAAATAAACTTCAAAAATACTACTGCAAGATACATTAAGTTTCAGGGAATTAAACGTAAGTTGGAATACGGATATTCAATGTGGGAATTTTATGTTTACGGAGGGGCAGTACAATAAAATAATAAAAATTCAGGCTGAGTCGTTAGTTACGGCTCAGTTTTTTATTCTAAACTATACTATGTTTGATAATTGTGTTATAGTAACGTAGTTATTAATTAACAAATTAACGAAAAAGATGTATTGGGAGGAAAAAATGAAGTTAATCGGTTTAAAATTATTGGCAAATCAAATTGCAAAAAAGAAGGAAGAAGTATCTTACAGCTACGAAAATTTTGACATAAAAGACATCGGTAAATTCGACAATGGTTCAATGGATGGCGTTAAGGCTTCAATATGGGAGATAGGACTTCCAGTTATTATTATTTTATTAATGGTTTTTTTAGGAGTTTTAATATATGTTGGAGCAAAAAAATTAATTGAACAAAACAGATAGAAAAGTTGAGAAAATAATACTTAGCCATTATCATTTACGTTGACGCATCATTTGAGAAAATGGTATAAATATATCAAAGACAAGATATAGTGTTTTAAGACTAATAAACACAAGATATAGTAAATGAAAAATAGATAAAGTTAACGAGAAAATAGATTTTGGAAAGGAGTTTTAACATGAGAAATTCAAAGAAATTAAAAGATTGTATGATTAGAGTAGCGGCAGTGGTTACAGCTTTTACACTTACTTTTAGTGTTTGCGATGGAATTAATCGTATGGAGAGTGGTAAGGTTAAAGCTATTACTCCAGAGGTTGTTTCATTAGATTCAGGAAACATTACGGTTTACAGGGCAATTCAGTCAGCATTAATTGAATTTAACAGCGTAACAGATGCAAGTGAATATAAGATTTATCGTAAAAACGGAGGTAAAAGTAGCAAAAAGAAATATATTTACATTGGTAAGGTACTCGAAAGTGATTATGCTAAGATTGACTTAAACTACAGACAGTTTGCAGATTATACAATGTCAAAAAAGAAAAAGTATAGCACAAAGTTAAACTATACTTATAAGGTAGTGGCATACAAAAAAGTAGACGGTAAAAATGTAAAAATCACATCATCCACAAAGTATTCAAAGAAACATAAACCGGGAAAGGTAGAGTTTGGATATGATGCATGGGCTTACACAAACATGATTCGTAAGGAAAAGAGAAGAAATGAAAAGATTTACTTATGGAATCACTTTCTTGAACAGGGAGCAATTGTAAGAGCAAAGGAGATGGAAAATGCACCAAAGCGTAAAAATGGAAAAATTGACCACCACGTAAGACCTGATGGAACAGGATTCAGAAGTGCTTTTGGATATGGTTACACAAAACTTTCATGTGGTCGCATCTATTCAGGTATTTGTGCAGATGAAAACATTGGAATTGGTCTCGAAAACCTAGACTGGCTTGGAATTATGAATAAGTTCATGAACTCTGACGGACATGCAGCAGTTGTAACTGGTTTATCATTAGATGATTGCAATTCTTCAAATGAACCAATCCATTTAGCATATGGAGATGGTTATTATAGAGATTTGCTACCGGGTGAGGTTGAAAGAGATTGTCTTGGCATGTGTGCTGTAACATACAGCAAGTTTGGATACAGAAAGGCTGGATTTATCTATTATGATTATGTAGTAGGTGATGTGACAGGCGTATATAGAACAAATGATAAAATAAATGATAACTGGATTGGAGAACTAATTACAACTGATGGTTATTATTTAGGCACAAATGTTAAGGCTAAAAATTATAAAAAGTCAATGTACAGGGGCGATGATAACAGTGATTATGCAGGATATAAACAAAAATAAAAAAACTCTTGAAAAATAAAATAAATTGTGTATATTTTAGGCAAGATTGATTAAAGCAAATTCCTTAGACGGAGTTTGCTTTTTTATTTAAAGATTTTAAAAGGAGGATTTACCATGAAAAGAAAAATTAGAAAATTAATTCACAACCATGGTTCAAAGGTACTGTCGGCGTTTTTGGCAATTACAATGATTTTTACCGGCATTACAGTTAAATCAAGTGCCGCTGAATTTCCATATGCCAAAACCGGAGTAAAGGCAACTTTATCATATTCATCATTGATTGATTATGATAAAAAAAGTTCTCTTAGTTATTTTGGTTCGCATTCATTGCAAAAACTAAGACTTACTGCAAATGGAGCAACCGCAAATGTGTTCTGTATGGACCCCGGAACACCTGTCAGTGAGGGAGCAACATATGTTTCATCTGAACTTACAGGAACATATGCAGCCAAATATTACAAAGCAGCATTACATTTTTACTATAATAATGGAAGAACTGATACAACAAGGGCTGCTGCACAGCTTTGCATATGGGGAGCAAAGAGAGCAGATGAAAAGATTAGCGGAGATTTCAAGGCAAGCGACATAAATACTCAGGGATTTAAAAATACTGTCACATATGTTGCCGGAAAAATAGGCACTAATGCAGGCTCATTACAAAACATTTGTAGCGATATTTTATCCGAAGGTCAGAAAAAAACTTACAATAGCAGTTTTAACATAGTTAAATGGACTACTGACTCAGGACAGGTCCTTTTAAGTGGCGAGGACATTGTTGAAGATGCTTTTTATAACTTTACACTCGCTAAATCAGCAGTAAGCCCAAATGGCGGTGCAGTATCAGGCATAAGTTTGTCAGGAGCTACTTATGGCATTTACAGGGATAATGAAGGTAAACAGTTAATGAAGGATAAAGATGGAAAGGATGCAACCTTTACAACCAATTCAAAAGGCGTTGCAACAAGCACTTATCTAAGAAAAACTGCGGATGATAGAATTAATGTTGTATACATTAAGGAAATAAGCGCACCTCACGGATTGTCAGTTAATAATACGGTATACCGAATGAGAGTTGATATAAATGATGGAGAAACAAAAACTTTCAACGTTAACGACAATTATCAGGTAACAGATGATGTATGGTCAGGTACAATCAGCATTCATAAGGTAGATAATACTGCATCAGCAAATCCGATTGCAGGAGCGCAGTTTACAATATATGAATGGAATGGAAGTACTTACGTATCTACAAACGACACAATTACAACAGACGCAAGTGGTAATGCAACAAGTAAGACATATACATATACAAGAAAAAATGCAGGTAAGTTTTTAATTGTGGAAACTTCCACACCTGCAGGTTACTATGCAAATAATTGGCAGAGTGAAGTTACATTATCAAAGACTAATGATAACATTCAAAAAACAGTAGTTAATGTACCAACAATAACTGCTAAAGCGTCAGTAAGAAAACTTGATAGTGTTACGGGAGTATCTATCTCAGGAGTTACTTTTGCAATTTATAAGTATACAGGAGCAACAACAGGATATGAAAAATTAGGAGTTCTTACAGAACATACAAATGGTAACGGCTATCACGGAAATGATACGGACATTGGATATTATACATATGATGGAATAACATCAGTAGGTAATTACAGAATTGTAGAGGAAGGTTATCCTGAAGGATATAAAAACTACAGCGGTGGTCCGTCAAGTTACTGGGATTTTACCGTAACTGCTGCGGATGATAATAAAGATTTTACATTCACAAGATATAATGACCCATTTTCAATAGACCTTACTTTAAATAAGGTAGATTCAGAAACAAAAACACCAATAAAGGGAGCAGAATTTGAACTTTACAGAAGAACAATTACAGGATATTCTTCAGCAGGTCCTAAATATGAGTATACTCTTATTACAAGAGATGTAACAGACAGTAACGGACAGATAGTATTTCCTGCATTGTTCTATGGTGGAACATACGTAGCAAGAGAAGTCGCTACCGATGATTACCATGTTTTAAAAAGTAGTGATAATGACTATGTAATAGACCTTGAAAAGATTTCTGTACTTCCTGACGGAATGGCAACTAACCCTATACTTAAGGGATATGCGTCAGTAACAGTTGAGAATGCACCGTATAAAGCACCAATTGAAGTAATTAAGAAATCAAGTTCAAAATTAAGTTCAGCATCAAATCCGGTAGCCAATGCAGGATTTTCAGTTTATGAATATAATGGAGAAGATTATCTTAACTTTGATACTAAAGGAAAAACACCTGTAACTACATTTAAAACAGATGCAAATGGTATTGGAAAGAGTGAACCTCTTAGAGTAGGAAGATATATTCTTGTAGAAACAAGCGTGCCTGACGGTTATCGTAAAGCTGATAATAAGGTTGTTAAAATTACTAAGGCTAGTGGCGATAAATACGAGGTTGAAATGACTGACCCTGAATTTGAGTCAAGAATTAAAATAGTTAAAAAAGACAGTAAAACAGGAAATGTTGTAAAGGTTGCAGGAGCAGGCTTTAAAATCTTCGATGTAACAAATAATAAATACGTGGAACAGATAGTTTATACTAAGGATGAAAGTAATCCTGATGTCGCTGCAAGCACAGAAACAGTTGATGAATTTTTCACGGATGAAAACGGAGAAGTAACATTACCAAATGTACTTCCTATTGGAGAATACAGACTTGAAGAAACTAAAGCACCTAACGGATATGTGATAAATGACAAGGCGATACCGTTTAAGATAAGCAGTGACATGAATTACACAATAGATTCACAGACATTAGACCCTATAACTGTTTTAGAGTTCTCAGATGATGCAGCAACAGGCGAAATTAATATTAAGAAAACAGGTAAGACTCCTACTAAGTTTGAAGATGGCGTATTCATATATGAGGAAACACCACTTATCGGGGCTAAATTTGAAATTAAGGCTGCCGAAGACATCAAGACTGCAGATAATAACGGATATGCATATAAAAAAGGAGACCTTGTAGATACTGTTGTAACAACAAAGAATGGGGCAAAAGTTGAAAACTTACCTCTTGGTAAATATGTAATCAATGAAATTGAAGCACCGGAAGGATATACACTTGATACAACCGACTATGAAGCAAACATTGAATATGCAGACCAGACAGTTCCGATTGTAATAAATGAACAGTCAATTAAGAATGAAAGACAGAAAGTTAACGTATTAGTAACGAAAAAGGATAAAGATACAAAAGAACTTCTAGCAGGAGGAATTTTTGGAATTTATTCTGCTGATGATATTCTTGATTACGAAGGAAACGTTGTAGTACCAAAAGATACATTGATTGAACAGGGAGAAACAGGAGAAGACGGCAAGGTGACATTAGGAGAAAAATCAAAATGTCCTGCTGCAAACTATTATCTTAAGGAAATTAAAGCACCTAAAGGATATGTAACTTCAGATGACGTGTTTGAAATTGAAGCAACCAAAGCACCACAGGAAGATAAGGTGATAGAGAGAAGTTTTGTTGTATATGATGACATTACCCAGACTTCAATTAAAAAGAGCGACATTACTAATGGCGAGCCTGTTATTGGAGCAACACTTCAGGTTTGGTATTATGATGATGAAGGCGAAAAGAGAATTGCTGATGAATGGGTAACTGAAAAAGAAGAACACTTAATTAAAGGACTTGAGGTAGGTAGAAAATACACTTTAACAGAAAAATTTGTTGCAAACGGATATGTAACAGCGAATGACATTGAATTTACGCTCGATAACACAGGTAAGGTTCAGCGTGTGGAAATGAAGGATGATATAAGTAAGGTTCAGATTAGTAAAGTAGACATGACAACGGGTGAACCTGTAATTGGAGCAACACTTCAGATAATTGATGGTAATGGAAATGTTCTTTACGAATGGATAACTGGAACTGAACCATTTTATATTGAAAGACTTCCAATTGGTGAATATACATTGAGAGAAACAATGGCACCAACAGATAAGGGATATGTAAAAGCAGAAGATGCTAAGTTTACTGTAGAAGATGTTGATTCAATTCAGAAAGTTGAAATGAAGGATGATTATACTAAAGTTCTCATTTCTAAGGTTGATTTGACAACAGGTAAACTTGTTATTGGAGCCAAACTAAAAATTGTAAATGAAGCAGGCGAAACGGTAACAGAATGGACGACAACTAACGAAAACTATCAGATACAGTATCTTCCGGTAGGTAAGTACACTCTTATTGAAGAAACAGCGCCTAAAGGATATACAGTATCAGAAGAAGTTCCATTTGAAGTATTGGAAACAGGTGAAATCAAGAAAGTAACAATGTATGATGATACCATCAGAGGTACTATTTCATTAACAAAGGTTGATGAAAAAACCGGGAAGGTATTAGCAGGAGCAGAATTTACGGTTTATAATGAAAAAGGTAAGAAAGTTACAAAGATGACTTCTAATGGAGAAGGCATAGCAACATCTAACCCTATACCATTAGGAATTTATACAATCAAGGAAACAAAAGCACCTGAAGGCTACGTTAAGTCAAGTAAAAAGTATAAAGTTAAACTTGATTATAATAAAAATGATATTCCTGTATTCAGAGCGAACATAGGTAAGATAAAGAATAAGAAAAAACCAACTACAATAATTGACAAAGTTCCAATTATAGGCGATGACAGTCCTGTAACCGGATATTCAATTAAAATTGGAATATCAGCAATTCTTTTCATCTTATGCGGTGTAATTGGAATTTTAATTGCATTAGACAAATTAAACATTACAAAATACTCTGAAGAGGAAGCGTCTAAACCTAAACAGGATTAAAAATTAAACAAGAATAAAAGCAAAGTCACCTTATGATGGTGGCTTTTGCTTTGTAATTTGCAATGAGAGGAGAATATATGAAGAAAATAATATGTGCAGGATTATTGATAATCACAACAGCATCATTGCTTACAGGTTGTGGTTATACATACGAAACTAATGTTCAAAGTTATGGACTGGCAGGAGAAAAAGAAATGACTACAATAGAATATGATTGTGGTGTTTCTGTAAAGTATTATACTTTTAAAAATGACCTAGTTGCTGTTTGTAAGAACAACTCAAAAGATAATTTAAACATATCATTTACCGCAATTACTGACGGATATAAGGAAAGCACAACAAAAAGTTCATCAGATAATGAAACCGTAGGAATAGCATACGAAAACGAATCTAAGATTTATTTGTATGGTGACGGTCATTATGAGTACGAAACAAAGAACAATGAAACAAGTAGTGAGGAAGTAGTAACAGTAAATAAAAATTATCAGACGAATGAAACTATTAAGAAGGTAGATGAAATTGAATTTACTGAACTTACAAAAGATGCAAGCGAAGATAACAAAAAAATAATCGAAAATGAGAAAAAAGAGGGAAACACTAGCACTTCACTAATGAAAGAAAATGTATGTTTTCCTTCAGGTGATACATGCATCTTTTATTTTAAGGCAGATGATGTTGAAGGTAATTTCATTAAAATAACCGGAACAGTTAAGAAAAGCCGATATGAAAATAAAAAAAATGAAATAAAAGTATCAAAAGCAGATAAATCAAAAAAGAATAAAACAATAACAAATACTATAACCAATACACAATTTAAGATGTATACTGCAGATATTGTAAGTATTGTTACTAACGGAGATGGAAAAATAATTGATATGTATGAATACTCAGCACCACTTGGACCTAGTGCGGTTATTGATTCAACCGTAAAATATAAGGAAAAGTCAAATATATATCATACATTTTATGTAAATTCTATATATTCATCTTATCATTAAATTTAATAATAAATGTGCCTGTTTTTTGCCACCACAAGGGCTATTGAAACGCCGTTTTTTATGGTGTATATTATTACAAACAGATACTATGTTCTGTTAAAAAATATAATAAGTTAGGGAAAATAGAGCTTAAAGGCTCTATTTTTTTTAACAAAAATTAAGAAAGGAGCGGCAGGAAAAGTCCTGTCAAAGAAGAAACATGGCAAAAATTGAAGAAGAAAACATCGAACACATTGCAGATGAAATTAATGCTGCAACAAAGTCAGAGTTGGAAAACGATGACGAATTCGGAGCCGAATTAGAGGTTGAAGAATCCGAAGAAGCAAAAAAGAAAATATCAGAGATTTCAATTTTCAAGGAAGACGATGAAAAAACTGAAGATTCTGAAAAAACTGAAGATTCAGGTGAAGAAAAAGCAACTGATGAGGCGCAGGAAGATAAAGAACCTATGAGAATCAGTAATGTTGTTTTATCACTTAACCCGGATGAAAGAATTGTGTCAAACTTAAGAAGAGAAGAAGAGGGAGTATGGCACGATTTAACAAATGCCTACATGCACAAGAAACCATTAACAGGAATAGTTGAATCACTTGAAAGACTTGATGGTGGATATGATGTGGTTACAACAAGCTACATGGGACAGAGAATTATTATCCCATTAAACGAAATGGGAATTTTGGTAAACAGTAATGAAAACGAAACTGATGAAGACATCAACATCAGAAAGGCTAAACTTGCCAACGGAATGCTCGGTGCAGAGATTGACTTTGTAATTGCAGGAATGGATAAAAACTCAAAATCAGTTGTCGCATCACGTAAAGCAGCAATGTTAGAAAAGAAAAGAAAATATTATGTTACTCCTAATGCAGATGGCAGAGCATTAATCTATCCGGGACGAAAAGTAGAAGCAAGAATCTTAGGAGTTGCAGAGAAAAAGGTAAGAATTGAAGTGTTTGGTGTTGAAGTGTCAGTTCACGCTAGAAATATGTCATGGCAGTGGATTGCAGACGCTACAGAACACTATCATGTAGGCGAAAAGTTGTTAGTTTTAGTCGAAAAGGTTGAATATCCTGAAGGAAACAAGCATAACGAAGAATGGCTTAATGGAATTACAATAGAAGCCAATGCTAAGGCTTTACTTCCAAATCTTTCAGCAGAAAACTTTGAAAAATGCAACGGAAGAGGAAAGTACATTGGAGAAGTTACAGACATACATAATGGCACATTCTTTTTATGCCTTAATAATGGAGTGAATGCTATAGCACATTCAGTATCAGGTTCAGCATTGCCGCTAAAGAAAGATAAAGTTGCATTTGCATGTACGAGAAAAGACCCTAAAAACAATGTAGTGTTGGGAATCATTACAAGAGTAATTCAGACAGGTAATTACAGCAAGTAATTGATAACGCAGGAGAGGAGAAGAGATGAATTATAGTAATTTAGATTTGGAAACAAGAATATATGATAGTGCGTGGAAGTTTTTGCTAATTATATTGGCGGTCTGTATATTTTTAATCGTATGTAAATGGAAACTCTACACTAAAATGAATACTAAAGGAGTGTATTCGATTATTCCATTATACAATGATTACACTTTATGCAAATGCGTTATGACAGATAGGAATGCAGGAATGTTTTTTATTTTTAACTGCCTTCCTACTTTGATTATGTATTTCTTTCCTGATATTTTTGAAGGAACTTTTCCGTTTGCACCATTTGCAATCATAGGAATACTGTTATTTGCATTAACTATTAATGCTATAATTATGCATTGTTTATCTAAGGCTTTTGGGCATAGCGATTTATTTACTCTTGGATTAATCTTTTTACCTATAATATTCTATCCTGTACTTGCGTTAGATAATTCTGAATACTTGGGACCAAAAACATCTCTTTAGATAGAAAGGAAACAGTATGGCAGAAGACGTATTCTATACAGATGAAGATTTTAATGCAGATGAAAAAACTCTGTGGAAGGGTTATCGTAGAATTTTAGGAATTAAAGACTTTTTTACGAAATATACGATTACAAATAAAAGAATTATAGTCGAAAGCGGAGTATTGCGTTATACAAGTGAAGAGGTAATGCTGTTTAGAGTTAATGACTTGTCTTTGCGAAAAGGCATACTTGAAAGAGCGGTATCGTGTGGAACAGTAGTAGTGCGTTCTTCCGACAAGAATTCTCCGATACTTAATATAGGAAGTATCAGAGATAGCGAAAAAGTTAGAAATCTTCTATCTCATCAGGTTGAGATTGCAAGAAAAGAAGCAAGAGTTAGAAATACAGAGTATTCAATGTAAAAAAATTTTAAAAAAAATGGACTTATTCAGATACGAATAAGTCTATTTTTTTTGCTCAAAATCAAAAAAATTAAAAAAATAAAAAAATTTTTAAAAAAAATTACGCACAAGAAAATTAACTTCATAGAACTCTTTTTTAGTACAGGTTGCACAAAAAACAAGCATTTAATGCGGACACAAAAATGGCGTTTTGAAAACGCCACTTTTACGCCACTATGACGGTCGTTGAAGCGCCGTATTTTGCCCTATACATTATGCGGTGTAAGCAAGGTAAACAACTTAGTCAATTGTTTTTACTTGTATTTATAAATCAGATTGAGCTGCCAAATGGCAGCAACAAATGTATCATTCCTCACCCAATACAGGGAATGTTTACATAAATAAATTTTCAAAAGGAGGATGTAACCTATGAAGAGTTTTCTTGAAGAATATGGTTTAGCAATCTTTGCTATCATTTGTATCGTTATGTTGATTCTTATTGCTACACCAGTTGGTCAGGCTATTTCAACAGCAATCACAACAATCGTAACTTCATTCACAACTACAACTACTGGATATATGGATACTATTCAACTTCCTACATTCAAATAAGAGTTGCAGTTTAGTTAAAGTTTATTAAATAAAAGCCTCACGGAAATTGAAACCGTGGGGCTTTTATATTTCATCACAAGGAAAGGAGTATCAGAACATAAATGGATAACGACTCAAAACTTAAAATCGCAGATGAGATGTACGGTCCATTACTCCCTTATATAAAAGACGATGATGTGACAGACATCAATTATAACGGGGAAGGAGTTTGGATAGATGATTTAAATAACGGAAGGTATAAAGTTGATGTTGATATAGACCAAAAATTTGTGACGCAGTTTTCAACAAAACTATCAAATTTAATGAACGAACAGTTTAATAAATATACTCCGTTTTTGGAAGCGGAAACAGATACGTTAAGAGTATCGTTTATACATCCGTCAGTTACAAATACGGGATATTCAGTATCAATAAGAAAGACCCCGCCAAAACGAAGAATTACCCTTGAAAAAATAAAGGAAGATAATTATTGCACTGAAGGTCTTGAAGCATTTCTTTCCAACGCAATTAAGGCAGAAATGAATGTAATTATATGTGGATTGCCAGGCACCGGAAAAACTGAATTTTTAAAGTATTTAACCACGTTTATTCCACCTTGGGAAAAGGTGATGACAATAGAAGATAACCTCGAAATCAGATATAGAGAGATTAATCCTGGCAAAGACTGCGTTGAAATGAAAGTCGGCTCAACGCTCAGTTATGACAGAGCAATTAAGTTATGTCTTAGACAGTTGCCTACTTGGGTATTACTTTCAGAGGCACGTTCAGTCGAAGTTGAAGAGTTAATTAAGTCAATGATTACAGGTACTCACTGTATCACAACATTACATACTGATGATGTGCGTAAAGTAGCAGACCGAATGAGAAATATGTCTAAGGCAGTCAATGTTAATGACGTATATAACTGCATAGATATTGCAATTCAAATTAAATCAGACGTAAACAACTCAGGAAAAATTAAAAGAAGAATATCACAAGTAGGTTTTCTTGTTCACGACATCATTAC
>ERZ773108.2920-NODE-2920-length-13842-cov-2.930079_pt1 | contig 13842 bp, 10 predicted proteins | sample MGYA00580570_ERZ773108 | MGnify/ENA primary metagenome ERZ773108 (study PRJEB29015, sample SAMEA2737840) | human gut metagenome | biome: human gut; feature: human-associated habitat; material: faeces | place: China | collected 2012 ...
AGGTGCAGGCGCTCCAGGGTCTCTTGGCTCACCTCCGTCGTTACCGCGTCATTGGCGGCAGCGTGGTCGGCGCGAAAGCGCAGATAGGCTTTTGTCAAATATCGGCTGCCGGTCCGCCCAATGCCGATACGGGCCGGGGTGTGGGACTTCAGTTCCATCATTTTTGGGTCGTCGCTCAGGCAAAACCGGCCGGTTGTGCAGGCGGTTATATCTTCCAGCACGCCGTTTTGGCTCTCTATTTTCTGATTCATACCGTTTACCTCACATTAGCAGTCCCGGCTGCCCGGCCAAGGCCGTCAACTTGCCGTTTTCTAAAATGCCGTGATCCTCGCACCAGCGCTCAAATTCAGGGATCGGGTGCAGCCCCAGCATTTCCCGGGTGGCTGCCACATCGTGGTAAGAAGTGCTTTGGTACATGAGCATTACATCGTCCGATTGGGGCACGCCGATCACATAGTGACACCCGGCGTTGGCCAGCAGCACCAGCAGATTGTCCGCATCGTTTTGATCTGCCACCATGTGATTGGTGTAGCAAATATCGCACCCCATGGGCAGGCCGTGCAGATGGCCGCAAAAGTTATCCTCCAGCGCCGCTCGCGTCAGTTGCTTGCTGTCATAGATGTATTCCGGTCCGATAAAGCCCACTACCGTGTTTACCAGGTAAGGGGAGAAGTGCCGCGCCAGTCCGTAGCACCGGCTTTCCATAGTCACCTGGTCAGCGCCGTTGTGGCTGGAGGAGGACAACTCGCTGCCCTGCCCGGTTTCAAAGTATAATTGATTTGGCCCCCGAGAGGTGCCCAGTTCCTGCATCATTTGCTTGGCTTCTGCCAGCATATTTACCCCGGTGCCAAAAGCAGCCAATCCCTTTCCCGACCCGGCAATGGACTGGAACAGCAGGTCCATTGGCGCGCCGTTTTGCAGTGCCTGCATTTGAGTGGTAATGTGGGAGAGTACGCAGATTTGTGTGGGGATCTCCAGTCTGTTCTTTACATCGTTAAACAAATTCAAAATAGCAGTCGTGCTCTCTACTGTATCAATGGCCGGGTTAAGGCCGATTACCGCGTCGCCGATGCCGTAGCTGAGTCCCTCCAGCAGAGAGGCGGTCACCCCGGCCACATCGTCGGTGGGGTGGTTTGGCTGCAGCCGGCAGGCAAAGGTGCCCGGGGTGCCGATGGTGGTGTTGCAGTGGGCGGTGATCTGCAGTTTGCGAGCGGTGTACATCAGGTCCAGGTTGCCCATCAGCTTTGCCAGTGCGGCGATCACTTCACTGCTCAAGCCACGCCCCACTTCCAACAGTTCCGCCCCGGTGCGGGCGTTGTCTAACACCCACTCCCGCAGGTCAGCAATGGTAATGTTTTTCCAACGGGTGTAGACTTCTTTGTCTAAGTCGTCCAAAATGATCCGGGTTACGTCGTCGGCTTCATAAGGCACTGCCGGGTGCTCCGTAATGTCCGCCACCGTCAGTTGGCTGAGCACCGCCTTGGCGGCAATACGCTCCTTGGCATCTGCGGCAGCGATCCCGGCCAGGGTGTCGCCGCTTTTCGGCTCGTTGGCCTTGGCCAGTACTTCTTTTACGCTACCAAAGGCGTAAGTCTTGCCCAGTAATGTTGCTTTTAAAATCATTCTATCACCTATGAAAAAATCAGTTGTTTCACAATCACCGGTAGGGCTGTGGCCTCTGCCAGCGGATGGCCAATGTCTATATAATCCCCGTTGCCGCAAGCGATTCGGTCCATACACAGGAATTTGCCATCCGGCAGCAGATGGCGCAGGCAGCCGCCCAGCGCCTTGGCAATATCCGCTTGCGACACAGTGACGAACAGGCCGCTGCGCCCGCAAAGCGTGCTTGCAATTTGTTCCGCCAGCGCCATCAATTCACGAAAGGACGGCGCCGGATAACCGGCAAAGGCTACCGCCACCGGCTGGTTGTCTGTTAGGTCAAAGGTGCGCAGTCCGGCAGCAATCTGGTCGCCTACGGCTGGTATATCCGCTGCTGTTTGCAGCCGCACTTCGATCACCGGCACATTCTTTACCGGCAGTAGCTCCGGCGGGGCAGCAATGGTGGTGCCGCTGAGGGCCAAACTGTAATTGCCGGCGCCGATCACTGTGGCACGAATGCCGTTTTCAGCTAAGACGATCTCTTTGGCGGCAATGGCGGGCGATTTTGTGATGGCGCGGGCCAGCAGCACGCCCAGGTCGCCGTAAGCGTAGGGCGGCAGATCCTGTCCCATACAGGCGGCAACCCCGCCGGAGAAGGACAGAATATCCGGCACCAGGCTTTCTTCCAGCGCCTTGTCGGTAATGACGGTGGGAAAAAAGTCGTCCTTGGGCCTTAGGTTCATACCCATTTCCAGCAGGCGGGCATAGGCGGCGCAAATGGCCGGGTGATCGTTTGCAGTCAAATGGGTATGTGTCAGCAGCGCACCCAGCGTTGGGGTCATGATCCCTTTGTCTGCTCGCCAGTGGCGACCGCCGATCTCCAAACAGGCGGTGTCTTGCAGCGCCCCGTTGTCAAAAAACGCCAGATTCGCCGTGCCGCCGCCAATGTCCGCATGCAGCACCTTGCAGTGGCGGGTTGCAGACAGCGTGTCTGCACCGGCGCCTCGGGCGGCCAAAATACTCTCCAGCCTTGGCCCGGCAGAGGCCACCACAAAGTCACCCATACCGTCTGCCACTGTGCCGGCTACCCGGCGGGCGTTGCGCTTCTTGACGCTTTCGCCGGTGAGGATCACCGCGCCGGTGTTCAGCGCCCCAGGCGTTGTACCGGCCTTTTCCAGTTCCAGGTGGATGATGGTCTGCACCCGAGGCAGGTCAATTTGACCGTCTGCCAGCGGGGTAAAGTAAATGGGACTTTGGTATAAAATTGTTTTTTCTTTGATCTCGGCCTTGGGCACCGTGCCCCAGCCACGCTCCACGGCGATGCCGATGCGGCTGATTACCAGGTGCGTGGTTGTGGTGCCAATATCAATCCCGGCAGAAAGTAAATATTCCATAAAATACGCAAAAGGGACAGTTGCACACAGGTGTGCAGCTGTCCCGCTCCTTTACAGGTTACTGTTATTTTAGCACAAGGGGCGTCGGTTGTAAAGGCTTAGCCCGCCGGGTGCTGTTTTTTCTTTTTTCGGTTGATCTCTGTGATGACGATCAGTGCGGCAAAGGCTGCCACGCCTGCGGCGCTCAGACAGGCGCCGGTGCGCAGGTAGGGGGTGTGGTAGTGCAGTTCCACCGTGTGCTTACCGGGTTCCAGCGCCAGGGCGCTGAATGCGGTGTTCGCTTGCAGCAGCTCTGCTTTTTTGCCGTCTACCGTGGCGGTCCAGCCGCTGCTGTATGGGATGGATAGGCACAGTATTTTTGCCTCTTTCAGATCCACTGTGCCGGTAATGGCGTTGGCACGCATCTGCACATTTTGCATGGTGTCTGCGCTCAGGGCAGCGATCTGCGCCTTGGCATCATCTACCGGCTGCTCCAGCACTTCAATGTCTGCCAGGTCGTAAATGCCCCGCTCATCAAAGGTGATGGTGATGCTCTTTTTGGCACTGTCCGTATAACCCAGCCCCACCAGGTAAGTCTTGGCACCGGTGTAGCGCACATAGGCGTCCGAGTAGCAGGTGAGGGTGTTGGTCTTGTAGGTCTTGCCGCTCTCCGTTTGCGCAGAGAAACGCAGGTTCAGCGAACTGGGCAGACGGAACTTGCGGGCGCTGATTTTTATAAGATTTTGGTCGATCTCGTCCTTTTTGTTCCACTTCTCTGTGGAATAGCGGTGCAGCGGGTCGTTCTCCTGGGTCTTGTAGTAGGTGTACGCCGGGTAATCGGTGTAGTCTTTCAGCGTAAAGCGCAGGTAGGTCTCCTGTGCGGCGCTGCCGGTGAACTGAATGGTTACGCTGCCTTTTTTCTTGTAAATGTGCAGCTTTTGACCCTCCACGGCGGCGTCGTCATTGCCTACGATGGTGTAGGGTAGGCTCTTGTCTGTAAAGGTGGGCGTGGTGGCGGTCATACCGGTGGGTACGCTGTCCAGTACCACCCCTTGCAGCAGGGCCTGCTGCTTCTCCAGAGAGGACAGCTTTTCGTACTCCGCCCGGGTGATCACATGGGCGGTGGTGTAGCCCAGAGGCAGGGCGTTCTCGTTTTGATACACCTTGCCGCTGATCTTGGTAAAGCCGTAGGGCAGGGCGGTCTTGCTCTGCTTGGCGTAGTATTTTACGCTGTTTACCGCGTTCAAGGCGGCAGAGCTGTTAAAGCTGCGGAGCATGTAGGCAGCGTTGGCCGGTTGCTCTGTCTCCGTAATAAACTGGGTCAGGTGCTTGTTTTGCAAGCTCCAGTAGAAAGAGGTGCCGTTCATACCGGCGGTGAGCGCCTCGTTGTAATTCACCTTGTCTCCGCTGTAACGATAAAAGCTGTCGTCGTTCTTGGTGGCTTTCTTCACCTTGCGAGCGGCAGTGGATTTTAGCTTTTTGTTCACATCGCTGTAGCTCACATAGCGGGCAATGTGGTTTTGGCCGTGGTGGCTGTAAAAGTAGGCGGCGTTACCTGCAAAGGAAGTAAACACCAGTACCAGCGCCAGCACCGGGGCCATATATTTCTTAGGCATTTTGGGGCCGAACATACACACGATCACCAGCAGAAATGCCAGCAGAACGGAAACGCCCACATTGCGGGTGTCTGTATTCATCAGGGGAATGGCAACCAAGGAGTACATCGCCAGGGCGGCAATAACCGCCACGCCCTTGCCAATGCTGATTTGGCGCAGGTGCTGCCAGGTGGTTACCACAATGTATGCCACGATCATACCGTAGGCCCACACCCAGCGATTGGCTACATAAGAAAAGCCATTCATACCCCAGCCGAATACCGGGATTAGCAGCAGCGCTGTGGCGATCAGGAACACCACTCGCAGCGGGCGGTAGTGCTTGTTCTTGGTAAAGAACAGCAGGCAGATAGCCGGGAACGCCACTGCGTTGTAGCCAAGGAAGGTCAGGTAGCCCAGCTTGGTCTCTGCGGTGAACAGGGCGGACAGGAAGTTGCGGTAGTAATCCGCACTGTAGACCCAGGTGCGCACATAGCTCTCGGCAGAGCGGCTGTCACCCATAAAGGCCAGCACCACCGGCAGCAATACCACGGCACTGAGCACTACGCCCAGCAAGGCACAGCCGGTGATTTGAAAGAACTTGCCCACCGCAGCTTTGCCCCGGTGCCGGAAACGGCAGATCAGCTGATACAGCGTGTACAACGCCGTGATGATCGCCAGCATATAGAAAAAGTAAAAATTGCTGACGGCGGCCAAAAAAACAATGAAGATAAACAGATACGGCCGCTTGCCTGCCAAGATCTGCTCCACACCCAGCAGCAACAGGGGCAGGAACACCATGGGCAAGGCAAAGAACGGATGGTGAGAGACGATGAACAGGCTGTACAGGGTGAACACATACACCAGCGCACCGACGGTCACGCCGCCTACCCGGCGCTGTTTTTTCACAAAGCAGAAAGCACCGAAGGCCAGCCCGGCCAGATACAGCCGCAGCAGGGATAAAAAGCTGTAAAGATACGCCGCATAGCGGGTGGGGCACACCACGCTGAGCAGATCCAGCGGATCGCCGATGGCGTAAAAGTGTAGGGTGGTGAGCACATCACTGCCCAGCCCGATGGAAAAGTCCCATTGGGGCAGGACCAGCTTGTGGGTGGCCAGCAGGGTGCGGGCCACCTCACGGCCGTATTGGCCCAGGTACACAAAGGCGGCAAAGTGCTGGCGCCAGCCGTCGCTGTCTACAATCAGGCTTTTGCCCTTGATTAGAAACCAGCAGTAGCACCCGGCGGCGCAAAGCAAAAAGCCCAGGGTATAGTACCAAAAGAACTGGGTGCGCGGGCTGCGCTTTTTCATCTTTTCCAGTGGATTGCTTTTCATTACTCTTAGCCTCTTGCCATAGAATTGAAAATTATGCTTTTCTCTCTTTTCTCTTTTTCACTTCTGTGCACAGAAGGGTAGCGCCAAAGACTGCGAAGTCCAGTACGCTCACTGCCAACCCCGCTTTTAAGTGAGGGGTGCGGTAGGTCAGGTGAATGGTGTGTTCGCCCGGTTCCAGTGCCAGCGCGCTGAACATGGTGTTGGCTTGCAGCAACTGGGCTTCCTTGCCGTCTACCGTAGCGGTCCAGCCGTCGCAGTAGGGAATGGTCAGCAGCAGAATCTTGGACCGGTCCAGGGTCACGGTACCGTCTACCGTGTCTGTGCCGATTTGGATGTTTTCCAGCGTATTCTCCGCCAGTTTTGCCACTTGTCTGTCTGTGTCTGTCATAGGCTGCTCCAGCACCTCCAGGGTGCTGAAATCATAGATGCCCCGTGCGTCAAAAGTGACGGTAATATCTGTCTTGGCATCTTTGCTGTAGCCGGCATTGACTGTATAGGTTTTGTAACCGTCAAAGCGCAACTCATACGCAGAAGCGAAGTTTAATGTGCGGCTTTGTTTTACGCTGATGTTCTCTGTGGAATACCCAAATCGGAACCCAAGTAGCGTCTCTTGCTTGAACTTGCGGGCCGACTGCTTTACAAGGGCTTTTTGCGTATCGTCCTTCTTTTCCCACTTTTCTTTGTTATAGCGGTGCAGCGGGTCGTTCTCTTGGGTCTTGTAATAGGTATAGGCCGGGTAATCCGTATAATTGCGCAGCCCCATGCGTAAATAAGTCTCGCTGTTTGGTGTGCCGTTAAAATGCAGGGTCACCTTGGCGCCTTTGTCATACACATGGATCTTTTTGCCGTCTACTGCCACATTTTTGTCTGCGGTGATGGTGTAGGGCAGGGATTTGTCCGTAAAGGACAGAGTGGTTTGTGCCGTGCCGGTGGGTACGCTGTCCAATACCACCCCTTGCAGCAGGGTCTGCTGCTTTTCCAGCGAGGATAATTTTTCATAATCCGCCCGGGTAATGGCGCTGTCATAGGTGTAGCCCAGGGGCAGGGCGTTGCCGCTTTGGAAAACCTTGTCTTTGAATGCGGTAAAGCCATAGGGGACTTCATCGGCGTTGCCGTTCTTCTGTACATAGTATTTGACACCGGCCAGGGCTTGCAAAGCGGCGCTGCCATTCAAATCCTTGTACATATAGTCCTCACGAGCGGGTAACTCTGTTTCGTTGATAAATTGGGCGATATTCGGATTTTGCAGACTCCAATAGAAAGAGGTGGAATGGGTTTTAGCCAGTAAATCTGTATTGTAGACCAAATTACTGCCGGAGTAGCGGTAAAAGCTGTCGTCTTTTTTGGCTGCTTTTTTTACTTTTTTGGCGTCGGTGTTTTTCAGCTTCTTGCTCACCTGGTCATAGGTGACAAATTTGGAAGCGTAATCGCTGCCGTGACTGCTGTAAAAATAGGCGGCGTTGCCGGTAAAGGAGGTGAGCACCAGTACCAGCACCAAAGCGGTTGCCAGGTGCTTTTTCTTGAACTTGGGCGCCAGGGCGCAAAGCACGATGATCAGGAAAGCCAGCAGCACGGATACGCCGATATTGCGGGTGTCCGTGGTCATTAGCGGAATGGCGAGTAGCGAATAGAGCGCCAGCGCACCTACGCAGGCCACTGCCTGACCCACGGTGATGTGGCGCAGCTTTTTCCACTGGGTGGTTACAATATAGGCCACCAGCAGGCTGTATGCCCAGATCCAGCGATTGGTTGCATAAGAAAGACCGTTGAGCAGCCGGCCGAACGCAGGAAATAAAAGTAATATCGTTGAGAGTGAAAACAAAATGCGCAAGGGCTTTTCCTCCGGCTTGCGCTTAAAGAACAGCAGGCAAATGGCAGGGAATGCAATGGCATTAAAGCCCAAATAAGTTTGGCCGTCCAATTTGTTGGAAGATGTAAAATAGGTGGAAAGAAAATTCTTATAGAATTTGGCATCGTAAAACCAGTTGAACTGATAACCGGCTGCGCGGGAGTTGTTGATAAAGGTCAGTACCACCGGCAGCAACACAGCGGCGCTCATGAGTACGCCGATAACAGCCCATAGAGTTACTTGTAAAACGCCTCCAAAAGCCTGCTTGGCACTGTGTCGGTTATACAGGCAGCACAGGCGGAAGACGGTATACATAGCTGTAATCAATGCCAGCATATAGAAGAAATAGAAATTGCTGACAGCTGCCAAAAAGACGGTGAAAATAAAGAGATACGGACGCCGCTTAGCCAATACCTGCTCCACCCCCAACAGCAATAGGGGCAGATAGACCATGGGCAGCGCAAAAAATGGGTGCCGGGCAACCATCAAAAAGCTGTAGGTGAAGAATACATAGCATACGCCGCCAACCGCAATGGACAAGGGCGCACCCTGCTTTTTGTACAGGCAAAAGGCACCAAAGCCAAGCCCGGCCAGGTACAGCCGGAACAGGGACAAAAAGCTGTAAAGATACACGGCGTACCGGGTAGGACAGGCAATGCTCAGCAGGTCCAGCGGGTCGCCGATTACATAGTAGTGCAGGGTGGTGAGAATATCGCCGCCGTAGCCCAGGCTGAAGTTCCATTGGGGCAGCACCAGTTGATGTTCCGTCAGCAGTGTGCGCAGTACAGTACGGCCATACTGGCCAAAATATACAAAGGCGGTGAAGTGCTGTTTCCAACCGTCGCCGCTGACAACTAAGCTGCGCCCCTTTACAATAAAGCAGGCATAAACACCGGCAGCACACAGTAAAAATGCAGCGGTGTAGATCAAAAACAATCGGCTTCTATTTTTCATCGGTTTTCGCCGAACGGTCAACTTGTTTTTCATTACTATCCTCTTCTTTCACACAGATTAAACGGCCTACATTATAATCCCGCACCCTTGGGAAGTCAAGGGCGAGCCTTTTATATATAATGTATACCGCCATTTTACCACAAGGGTGTGTGCTTTGCAACCGTTTGGATCTGTCCGGTGGTATTAAGAATCTGCAAAGTTTGTAAAGGTGGGGTCATCTATTTTTATTTTGTGTCATTTGCAAGTTAAGTTTCTGTAAAGTACCTTGCAGTCGATGGGCGGACGGCGTATGCTGACAGCAGAAACAAAAAGACAACGACAAACACCCGAAAGCGAGAAAGGCAAGGTTATTGTATGAAAGAAAAATGGGTCGCTTTTACAAAGAAACACGCAGAAATTTGGAAGTTTATCAAGTTTACATTTACCGGAGCCAGCACCTCGGTGCTGGAGTTGGCGGTATTCGCCTTTTTACAGTATGTGGTCTTCAAGAGTATGAACACCACCCCGGTTACGGACAATGCGGTGCTGCACTTCCTGGGGATTCAGTATAAGGGTTATATGTACTCCTACGCCATCAGCGCCGTTATCGGCTATGCGGCGGCATACATTATGAACCGCAAACTCACTTTCCAGGCAGACGCCAATCCGGTACTGTCTACCATTCTCTATACCATTATGGTAGTGTGCACCATCGCCTTTAACACCTGGTTCGGTGCGTACCTGGGCACCATCGTCACCAATCACCACTGGGACAGCGTGTTTATCACCCTGCTCACCAAGCTGCTGGTGATGACCGTACCCACCCTGTGGACTTATCCGCTGAACCGCTTTGTCATCCACCGCAAGAAGAAAGCAAAGGTGGAACCGCTGCCGGAGGGTGCAGATACCCCTGCCGGTGCGGCTGCCTAACGCCTAAAGAGGGCAGCGCCCTTTTTAGATACACCCCTGCTCGGTGCATTTTTTGTTTTGATCTGACTTCCCCGTCGATCACCGGATTTTGTTTTGTTCTGTACCGGGCACCCTCTTCGGAGCAGGCGCTGTCACCCCGGCGCTTGCTCTCTTCCTCTATTTGGCATATACTGGTGAAAAACCGGTAAGGAGAACAGACTGTTATGACAAGACCCAAATTGGTGGCTTTTGATTTAGACGATACGCTCATTGGCAGTGACGGCAAAATTGCCCCGGCCAACTTCTGCGCGCTGGAACAGCTGTCGGCAGCGGGCGTGACCGCTGCGGCGGTAACCGGGCGCACCTTTTACGAAATGCCCGCAGAGCTGCGGTTTAACCCGCTGGTGCCCTATGCGGTGTACGGCGATGGCGCTGCGGCGGTGAATGCGGCAGGGGAGACCCTCTTTTCCAGCTATTACAGCCGGGAAAAGGCACTGGCGGTGCTGCACCTGCTACGGCAGTACGATACCATGATCGAGGTGTTCTACGGCGGGCGGCCGTATGCCCCGGCGGATAAGCTGGATCCGCCGGCCTACGACTACTACCGCATTGAGCCGATCTATCCCCCGGTGATGGCGGCCAGCCGGGTGCCCTGCACAGACTTGGAGGCGCTACTGGCCGGGGAGGAAAAAACGGAGATGTTCAATATCTTCTTCCACCTGGACGACGAACGCCGGGCATTTATAGATCGGGCGACGGCGCTGTCCCCGGAGCTGCTCTGCACCTATTCTATGCAGAGCAATTTGGAGATCCTGCGCCGCGGGGTGGACAAGGGCAGCGCCCTGCAAAAACTGGCGGAGCACCTGGGGCTTGCCCCGGAGCAGGTGATCGCCGTGGGCGACAGCCGCAACGATCTGTCTATGATCCGCTACGCCGGTACCGGGCTGGCGGTAGCCAACGCCTGTGACGAACTTAAACAGGCGGCAAACGCTGTGGCGTGCACTTCCGATGCGGGTGTGCTCAGTTATATTTATCATCATTTTGTAGAGTAAAGCGAGGTTATTCCTTTGGTATTTTGGATCCTTCTCGGCGTGGTGGCGGCTGTGGTGCTGCTCACCGTGCTGGTCAACGGCATCTTGGCGCTTTTACAGCTGCGGTATGTGGCGGGTATTGTGCCGGTACAGTATAAAAATCAGTTGCAGCCCCTACAGTTGGATGGCCGTTGGGTGTTCACTACCGATCGGGATTTTCGTGTTATGCAGCTGACGGATGTGCATATTGGCGGCGGCTGGATGAGCTTCTTCAAAGACCGGCGGGCCATTGACTGCGTGGTGCGTATGGTTACCGCCGAGCAGCCGGACTTGGTGGCTGTGACCGGCGACATTGCCTATCCGGTGCCGTTCCAGTCCGGCACATTTAACAACAAAACCGCCGCTCGTCTGTTTGGCCGGGTGATGCAGAACCTGGGCGTGTACTGGGCGCCGGTGCTGGGTAACCACGATACAGAGTCCTACGCGGTGTACAACCGCCGCTATATCGGCAAATATTATCAAGAACAGAAGTTCGCCAAAGCCGACAGCAAGTCCTACTGCCTGTTCCGCTCCGGGCCGGAGGGCGTGGACGGCGTGGGCAACTATACCGTGGCGGTGGAGAACAGTCGTGGCGCCGTGACCCAGGCGCTGTTTTTTACCGATACCGGCAGCTATGTGGACGGCGACTACCTGGGCTTTATGTGGAAGTATGACGGAATGCACAAGAACCAAATGGACTGGTACAGGGGCGAGGTGGAAGCCTTGACCGCCCACAACCGGGCGTTGGGTGCACCGATGCCAAAGAGCCTGATGTTCTTTCACATTCCCATTGCTCAGTACAAGACTGCCTGGGAGGCTTATAAAGAAAACGGCTATAAAGACACCAGTGAAGTGCAGGTGCACTACGGCGGCATCGGCGAAAAGGGCGGCCTGTTCCCCAGTTTGCACCCGGACAATGTGTTTGACACCTTGCAGCAGGTGGGCAGCACCCGGGGCACATTCTGCGGCCACGATCATTTGAACAATTTGTCCGTCACTTACAAGGGTATACGGTTGACCTATGGCCTGTCCGTGGACTACCTCGCTTATATCGGCATAAAGAATTACGGCGCCCAGCGGGGTTTTACCCGCATTACTGTGCGCCCGGACGGCGGCTTTGACTGCCAACCGGTGTCCTACTACCAAAAACCCTTTTGGAATGGAGAAGAACAGGTGCAAATGACACCTTATTATCCGCCGGAGAAGAACCCAAACGCCTACCCGGCAGACTACAAGGCACCAATAGCGTAAAAGAAGAAAGGAGCGGTACTTGCAGGTACTGCTCCTTTTGCTATGGGTTTGATTTAATACACTTCTACCGGCACCACCAGCCGGTCTTTTTTGGTGCGGCGCAGAGGCGCACCGGCGGTAAATCGGCCGTGGCCCCGCACGGAAATTTTGTCCCCCGGCTGTACGGTGTGGGCACGGTTCTCTATGCACCGTCCGTTGACAAATACCTTTTGCTGTAAAAAGAATTTGTCTGCGCTGCTGCGGGAGAGATTGTATACTGCGCCCACCAGCACATCCAGCCGCAGAGAGGGCACGATCACTTCTCTGCCTTCCGGTTGGGGCAGCAGGTGCGGGGGCAGGTCGTCCGCCCGGGTGCAGGTCACCTCTGTGTGGCGCACCCGGTGCAGTTGGGTCTCAATATACTCCGCCATGCCTGTGGTGCAAAAGAGATATGCCCCTTTGCCGCAGGGGAGAATGTCGCCCAGCACCCGCCGCTCCAGCCCTAAGCCCATTAAGGTGCCCAGGTAATCCCGGTGGGTCAACTCTTCGGCGAATTTTTCCTGCTTGGGCACAATATGCAGGCAGGTGATGGGGTAGTCCGCCGGCTCCGGCGCCGGGCCAAAGGCTGCCATCACCCGCTCGGCACCGTCAAATCCGCCGTAGGCGGGCACCGACCGGGGGCCGGTCACCTCTGCCAGCAGACTTTGCTCCTCCAGACCTAAAAAATCCGTATAAACCGTATAGCCGCCAAATGTGCCTCGATTTTGCAGTTCTGCCAACCGCTTTTTAATCTGCTGTGCCTGATCCATCAGTACAGACCGCCCAGCACGGTGGCGGAAAATACAGTAAACATCAAGATACACACGATCAGGGCAACGCCAAAGATAGCAGTGGACACGCCAATGGCCCACTTGGCAATGTTTGTGGCGCTGCGCGCTTTTTCACTGCCGGTGATCTCATACGCCTGGCGGCCGTTGGACAGAGCAATGCCGCCCATGATCCAGCCGAACAGCGGACCCATGAGAATTCCTAAGATCAGACCGATGATGGCCAGTATGTAGGCGTTGTCCGCCTTCTCTGTCATTTGGCGGTACTGGGCTTCGTTCACCGGCACACCGTAAGGGGGCTGGTAAGGGTTGCTCCAGTTGTTGTAGCCGGCGTTATATGCCTGCTCACCATAGTTCGTTTGACCGTGGTTGTAATTTTGCTGGCCGTAAGTGTCACCCTGTGGCTGGTTGTGCGCCTGTTGGCCGTAGGGGTCGCCTTGGGGTTGGCTGTATGCCTGCTGACCGTAGGGCGCGCTTTGGGATTGGGCGTTTTGCTGTGCGGTGCAGCCCTGGAAGTTGGGGGTATGGCACACCGGGCATTCTGCGGTGCCGGGTGCCAGAGGTTGGCCGCAATGTTCGCAATAAGTCATAGGTTCTGCCTCTTTTCTTTGGAAATCGTGTTTATAACCGGCAGGGCAGCAGCATAATGCCGCCGGGGGTAATGTCTACCATACCGTAGCAGCCCTCTGCCGCTGCGCCGGGGTTCATCAGATATAAGCCGTCCCGGTAGTCGGTCATCTGCTGATGGGTGTGACCAAACAGGCAAATGTCTGCGTGGGCCTCCCGGGCAGCCTGCTCCAGCTCTGCCAGACCAAACTTTACATGGAACGGGTGGCCGTGGGTATAAAGCACCGTTTTGCCGCCCAGTTTGGCTGTGCCCCAGGCGGGCAGGTCGCTGCCCCAATCGCAATTCCCGGCCACTTGCAAAATATGCAACCGGGGGTACAACATGCGCACATTTTCCAAATCATTCTCGCCGTCGCCGAGAAAGAGCAGCACATCGCTGTCCTCCAGGTGCAGCTCCACAATGTCCAGCAGATTGCCAGCGGCTCGATGAGAGTCCGAGGCGACCAGTAAGCGCATTCATAATCCCCGCCTTTCTGCATACTATGTACTGAGTATAAC
>ERZ773108.2923-NODE-2923-length-13833-cov-3.589708_pt1 | contig 13833 bp, 14 predicted proteins | sample MGYA00580570_ERZ773108 | MGnify/ENA primary metagenome ERZ773108 (study PRJEB29015, sample SAMEA2737840) | human gut metagenome | biome: human gut; feature: human-associated habitat; material: faeces | place: China | collected 2012 ...
AATCCTCGTGATCAGGGTCTGTACAATACAGTTTTAACTTCGCTTTTAAAGGCACGCTATAGGTTAACCCGCGAGCGATACACTCATCGATACAGTAACGAGGCGGATCTATATAGTAATCTAAGAACTCCAACACAAAATTGTTACGGGTATCCGCAATCGGGAAATTCTCGGCAAATACCTTATACAATCCCTCCTTCTTTCTCTTTTCAGGAGGAGTGTCAAGTTGAAGAAAGTCTTGGAACGACTTCAATTGAACTTCGAGAAAGTCCGGATACGGGAACTGATTCTTTATCGAAGCAAAATTAACTCTTTGGTTTTCAGCTGTTGAATCGGTTCAATGACGATAGGGGAAATCAGGTGGATGTCATGATGGATACCGCCCAGCACCTTTAGTGCATTGAGCAGCAAAGCGGCCGAACATCCTAACAGGTTGGAGGTTTTGCCGGTGACGATCTGCCCGTCCGGCAGCTGGATGGCCGCAGCCGGCATCCCGGTGGATTCCGCCCGGTCGATTGCCGCTTTGACCACCGGTCGGTCCGCCGTGGAAACACCGGCCTGATTCATCAGAAGCTCCAGCTTATAAACCACATCCTCCTCCAAAAGTCCCTGACGCCGTTCGCACAGGCTTTGGTAGTAGCGGCGGATGATCTCCTGACGGGATGCTTCCCGGCAGACTTCATCATTGACGATGGCGTTGCCTGCCATATTAACCCCCATATCCGTGGGGGATTTATAGGGGCATTCCCCCATAATTTTTTCGAACATCGCCCGTAGCACCGGAAAAATCTCCACGTCCCGGTTGTAGTTGACCGTAGTGATCCCGTAAGCGTCCAGATGGAACGGATCGATCATATTGACATCGTTTAGATCAGCAGTAGCCGCTTCATAAGCCAGATTGACCGGATGGTTCAGCGGAATATTCCAGATGGGAAAAGTCTCGAACTTGGCGTAACCGGCTTTTACCCCTCTTTTGGATTCATGGTACAGTTGGGAAAGGCAGGTGGCCATTTTACCGGAACCGGGGCCCGGTGCCGTTACCACCACAAGCGGGCGGGAGGTTTCGATAAATTCGTTGCGGCCATAGCCCTGCTCACTGACAATCAGCGGAATGTTGGAAGGATAGCCTTCAATGGTATAGTGGCGGAATACCCGAACGCCCAGCCGCTCCAGCCGATGGATGAATGCATCGGCTGCGGCTTGTCCCGCATAGCGCGCTAGTACTACGCTGCCCACATACAGGCCGATTCCCCGAAATGCGTCAATCAAGCGCAGCACATCCAAATCATAGGTAATGCCAAGATCGCCGCGGATTTTGTTCTTTTCAATGTCTGAAGCGTTGATGACAATGACAATTTCCGCCTGCTCTTTCAGCTGCAAAAGCAGTTTTACCTTGCTGTCCGGCTCAAAACCGGGCAATACCCGCGAGGCATGAAAATCGTCAAACAGTTTTCCACCAAACTCCAGATACAATTTTCCGCCGAATTGAGCGATGCGTTTTTTAATATGTTCTGATTGCAGATGCACATATTTCTGATTGTCAAACCCGATCTCTTTCATAAGCACATACCTTTCCTCCTGTGAACGCCCATGTACGAAAAACGGCCAAGAAACGAATCTTAGCCACCGATGCCGCAAAGGCAGACAACAACAATAATTATTCTTATTATAGTGAAAAACCCTTGTTTTTACAAGAGTTGCAGCGGGAAAAGCTTTACTTTTTTAACCGGGAATAGTAGAATAAACGTAAGATGAAAAATCGAAGGGAGTGGCATTTTTGGATCGGTTGGCAAACATTTTGGATGGGTATATTGAGAAAAAGCGGCAGAAGCTCACGGCGTTGAGCGAGGAGATCTGGCGCTATGCTGAGGTAGGATTTCAGGAATTTCGGTCTGCTCAGGCGCTGGAACGCTGTCTGGAAGACGAGGGGTTTACCCTTGAAAAAGGCGTTGCCGGAATGCCGACGGCTTTTGTGGCCAGATACGGCAGTGGAAAACCGGTCATTGGATTTTTGGGTGAGTATGATGCGTTGTTTGATTTGAGCCAACAGCCCGGCAACCCCCAGAGAGCTTTGTTCGAAAACGGTACGGCCGGCCACGGCTGCGGGCATAATGAGCTGGGTGTTGGTGCGTTGGCATCGGCGCTGGCGGTGAAAGAGTATATGCAGGAGCAGGGTCTGGCTGGAACGGTGGTTTATTACGGCTGCCCGGCGGAAGAAGATGGCAGCGGTAAAATGCATATGGCAAAAGAAGGCGTATTTGATGAATTGGATGGGGCTTTCACTTGGCACCCTTCCAGCAAAAACGCTGTGGATGGCTGCAGCAGCCTGGCGTGTATCGGCGTGCTGTACCGGTTTCACGGTCGGGCCACACATGCGGCGGGGCAGCCGCATTTGGGCCGCAGCGCGCTGGATGCCTGCGAACTGATGAACGTAGGAGCTAATTATCTGCGGGAGCACATGATTCCGGAAGCGCGCATTCACTATGCTTATCGGGATGCAGGCGGTGGTGCGCCTAATGTGGTGCAGGACCATGCGGCGCTGTATTATTTTATCCGCGCGCCGAAAGTGTCGCAGGCAGTGGAACTGCGGGAGAGGGTGGACAACTGCGCAAAGGGAGCGGCGTTGATGACTGGGACTACGCTGGAAATTACCACTACTGACGGTTTGTGTGACTTTATTCCTAACCAGACCCTCAGCGCTCTGCTGCAGCAGGGATTGGAAGCAGTAGGAGCGCCCCGTTTTACCGACGCAGACAGGGCGCTGGCAGCTCAGTTTCAGCAGGGATATCCGCAAGCGGAGCTAAAAGCGAAAAACGAGTTGTATGAAAAAGACTATGGCCCTGAAATTGCGGCCCAGTTGGCAGGGAAATCGCTGATGGATATTGTTCTGCCTCTTCAGTTTGACCCGGCAGCGAGTCCTGGTTCCACTGATGTAGGAGACGTTAGCTATGTCTGCCCTACGGCGCAGCTGAATATGGCTACCTATGCCATCGGTACGCCCGGCCATTCCTGGCAGCTGACAGCTCAAAGCGGCTGCAGCATTGGGCATGAGGGGATGCTGGCAGCGGCCAAGGTTATGGCCTATGCTGCGGTTTGCGCTATGAAGGACCCGGCACTGCTGCAAAAGGCGAAGGAAGAATACGTCAAGGCTACCGGCGGTAAATATATCTGCCCGGTGCCGGCAGATACCAAGCCGATGTTGGACGGTGTAAAATAAGGAAAAGCTCAGCGGCATACGCTGGGGCTTTTTCGAAATAAAAAGCAGGTCAAGAGAGAAAAAGGAGAAGAAAATGGATTATTTCGCAGAAAAAATCACGCAATTTGTGCAAAAAAATGAGGAAAAATACTGTCAACTCAGCCGGGAAATCTGGCGTTATGCGGAGCTTGCCTTTCATGAGGAGAAGTCTTCTCAGGCGCTGATTCAGATGCTGACACAGGAAGGGTTTACGATTACCACCGGTCTGGCGGGAATCCCAACGGCATTTGTGGCAAAATACGGCAGCGGAAAGCCGATGGTGGGCATTCTGGGGGAGTATGATGCGCTGCCTTCTTTAAGCCAAAAGGCGGGCTGCCCTCATCGGGAAGAGTTGGTGCCTGGCGGTGCCGGCCACGGCTGTGGGCATAACCTGTTGGGTGTTGGTGCGGCGGCGGCAGCGGTAGCTGTCAAGGATTACATAAAAGAAAGCGGATTGCCTGGTACAATCGCGTTTTATGGTTGTCCGGCAGAGGAGAACGGCAGTGCTAAGGTGTATCTGTCTCGGGAAGGGGTATTTGACCAGCTGGATGGAGTATTTACCTGGCATCCGGGCAGCAACAACTCCATTATGGGGGAACATTCTCTGGCAGCGGTGAGCGTGGTCTATCGGTTCCATGGGCGGGCTACCCATGCGGCGGGTCAGCCGCATCTGGGGCGCAGCGCTTTGGACGCTTGCGAATTGATGAACGTAGGGGTAAACTATCTGCGGGAACATATGATTCAGGAAGCGAGGATTCATTATGCTTACCGGGATGCAGGCGGCGGCGCGCCTAATGTAGTGCAAGATCACGCAGCGCTTTACTACTTTATTCGTTCACCCAAAATCAGTCAGGCGCTGGAACTGCGTGAACGGGTGAATAATTGTGCCAAAGGCGCGGCATTGATGACCGGAACAACAGTGGATATCCTGCCGATAGATGGTATGTGCGATTATTTGCCCAATCATGTGCTCAGCCAGGTGTTGCAGCAGAGCTTTGAAGCCACTGGCGCACCGGAATTTGATGAAAAGGACCGACAGATCGCCCGTTCCTTCCAGCAAAATTATCAGGCAGATGAGGTAAAGGCCAAGGTCAAAGCCTATGGCGCAAAATTCGGTGAAGAAGATGTGCCGATGTTTACCGGGCAGCCTTTGCAGGATGTGGTGTTCCCGCTGCGTTTTCCCTCCACGCCGTTATTTGGTTCTACTGATGTGGGTGACGTCAGCTATGTGGCGCCTACTGCTTGGCTCAATGCCGCCTGTTATGCCATTGGTACGTCGGGCCATTCCTGGCAGCTGGCCGCTCAGGGGGGCACCAGCGTTGGGGAAAAAGGAATGCTGGCCGCTGCAAAGGCGATGGCTCATGCGGCCGTAACAGTGCTGAAAGATCCCGACTTGCTGGAAAAAGCGCGAGAGGAGCACCAAAAAACGACCGGCGGCGTTTATGTGTGTGCGGTGCCAGATGACGTAAAGCCCCATATTGAAGGAATCCTTTGATTTTAGCGTTCCACATTCCCATCAATAAGCGGGATTGTGTAAAATGGAAAAGGTTTTTCTCTGGGAGGAAAAGCAATGCAGTGCATAACCCATTATCATTCGCCCCTTGGCAAAATTACTCTTGCAGCAGATAAAACCGGCTTGACAGGCCTTTGGTTTGAAGGGCAGAAGTATTTCGCGCTCCATCTGGAGCCAGAACATGAGGAAAAAGAGCTGCCGGTCTTTGCCGATGCAAAACGATGGCTGGATATTTATTTTTCCGGCAGAGAACCGGATTTTTCATTGCCGCTGCATTTCACAGGAAGTGATTTTCAAAATGAGGTATGGGGAATTCTTTCTGCTATTCCTTATGGTCAGACCACAACCTATGGTGAAATTGCAAAACAGCTGGCTCAAAGGAGAGAGGTTCCCAGAATGTCAGCACAGGCAGTGGGAGGGGCCGTAGGAAAGAATGAAATTTCTATTATTGTGCCTTGCCATCGTGTAGTGGGGACAAATGGCAGCTTGACGGGATATGCTGGTGGGATTCGCAGAAAGATAGCGTTGCTGAAGTTGGAAGGCGCATGGAAGGAAAACTATTATGTGCCGAAAAAAAGCACTGCTCCATAGAAAGAAAGGGGAAAAATGCGATGAAATCTTCTTTTTTGCTCAGAAGCATTTGCTGAATAGCCGGAATTTTGTTTGGCATCATAACGATCATTGCAATCGTTGCAGATTGGACGGCGGGGGCGATTGCCGGATTTATACTTTTGGCTTGTGATATTGTGGTAATCGCGGTTAAAAATCGCTGTCCTTTCTGTCATAAGCAGCTCCGTATTGCCCCGATCTGCGGTGGGGAGTATTGTCCACATTGCGGCTGTGAAATAAAATAACCTGTCACTTTGATCTAATAAAAATATCCTGCCTTTCCAATAGGCAGGATATTTTTGTTGTCCTATTTTTAAACGGGGTATTTATGTGTAATAAGTATCTTCTTTTTTTAGAGAGAATGGCAATCAGATCGAAAATCCAGCCTGTACCGAACAACCCGAAAGTAAACAGGTAGAGAACTCCCAATGCGGTTTTTCCTTCATAGAATTTATGCGCGCCGGCCCATCCTCCTAGCAGACACAGAAAGTATGCAGTTTCTTTATCGCAGGGCAGCGGTTCGTATTCACGCTTTTTTTTGCTGTTTTAGTATTTTTTTCATAGGTCCCCTCGATAGATGATGGTATCTTTTTTCAAAAAATCATGATTATAGTATATACAAGCACGGGAATAATGTCATAGTATATGTAAAATGAAATAAAAAGATGATAGACTATATTAGGGTGATCAAATGGATTTCCTACAAAACAATCGGGAAGCGGGTTCGCGCCCGTCGGCTTGTTCTGGGTATGAGCCAGGAGGCGTTGGCGGAGCGGGCGGGCCTGCATTATACTTATATTGGTCAGATTGAACGGGGAGAAAAGAACGCCAGTATTGAGACAATGCTGAAACTTTGTTTTGCGTTGGACACTACGTTGGAAAAACTTTTTGAGAAAATTGGACCCGGTAAAGAGGAAGAGACGCTGCCAATAAAAAGCTATGAACTGTTTCGCCAACAGCCGCCGGAGAAACAAAAACTTTTATGGGAGCTTTTGTGTGCTGCAGTCCGATTGTATCAGTAAAAGGAATTTTTGTCATCAAAAATAAAAAGGCTTGGCTGAGTAAAAAAGAGACAGTAGCGCATTTTTGCGGTACTGTCTCTTTTGTTTTTTGAAACAAAGGCGGATTAACGATAAATCAGTGTAACTTAACCTTTTGACTGAGTGTAGTCCTGCGAAACGCTTTGTTTTCTGGCACAGGCTTTCCGGCAGGTGGCGCAGTCGGTTCCACAGCCGTAATCGTTGGGATGGCGCCTTGTATAAACAAACGCGCCTACCGCAGCTAAAACGACAACAGCCACAATGATATAATCAGCCAAAGACATCTGCAAATCCCCCTAATGAATGAAAATGCTGCCGATTTGAAACAGCAGGAAAGCCATGATCCAAGCGACACCGGTTTGAAAGACCACCACAGTCAAGGCATGCCATCCACTGCCCATTTCCCGCTTGACTGCGCTGATTGCTGCAACGCAGGGAGTATACAGCAGGGTGAATACCAGAAATGCTGCTGCTGCCAATGGTGTGAATAGGCCGGAAAGCGCCTGGGGCAGGGTAGCGATACTGGTGCCGGTGAGCACAGCAAGAGTGCTGACTACTGCTTCTTTGGCTGTGAATCCGGTAATCAGCGCGGTGGAAATCCGCCAGTCGCTGAAGCCCAAGGGCATGAATACCGGCGCGATCAAACGGCCGATATCGGCTAGCATACTCTGGGCGCTGGAATCCACCACATTGAACCGGGTATCAAAGGTCTGCAAAAACCAGATGACCAAAGTTGCCAGAAAAATAACGGTAAAGGCTCGTACAACAAAGTCCTTTGCCTTGTCATAAATCAGCCGCAGAACGCTTTTGGAACTGGGGAGGCGATAGTTGGGCAGCTCCATGACAAAGGGAACCGGCTGGCCTTTAAAAAGGGTGTGCTTGAAAATCAACCCGCATAAAATTGCAGTGAGTATACCGAACACATACAATGCGATCATAACCAGTGCAGCATAATCTGGAAAGAAGGCGGTGGAAAATACTGCATAGATCGGAAGTTTGGCACTGCAGGACATGAAGGGTGTCAGCAGGATAGTCATTTTTCGATCTCGCTCGCTGGATAGGGTGCGGGTAGCCATGATTGCCGGAACGCTGCATCCAAACCCAATCAGCATAGGGACAAAGCTGCGGCCCGACAGCCCGATTTTTCGCAGCAGTTTGTCCATCACAAAAGCAACTCGGGCCATATAGCCGCTGTCCTCCAAAATGGACAGAAAGAAGAATAGCACGACGATGATCGGTAAAAAGGATAGAACGCTGCCCACGCCGGCGAAAACGCCGTCAATAATCAAACTATGTACCACTGGATTAATACCGTAAGCAGTCAGGGCGCGATCCATTAAATTGGTTATCGCGTCGATTCCCAAAGAAAGCCAATCGCTGAGAACCGGGCCGATCACGCCAAAGGTCAGCCAGAAAATCAGCATCATGATACCCAAGAAAATCGGAATGGCCAAGTATTTATGGGTCAGTACGCTGTCGATTTTTACGCTACGCAGGCTTTCCTTGCTTTGGTGGCCTTTTACAACCGATTCGGCGCACACTTCTTCAATAAAGGTGTAGCGCATATCCGCAAGGGCAGCCTCCCGATCTGTGCCTAATTCCTGCTCCATCTCGGTGACACTGTGCTCGATCATATCCAGCTCGTTTTCCGAGAGTTGCAGCGCCTGCCGGATGATTTCATCCCCTTCCACCAACTTGGTGGCGGCAAAACGGGAAGGAATGTTCATCCGCTGCGCGTGGTCCTCTATCAGGTGGGCCACTGCATGGATGGAACGGTGTACCGGCCCGGAGCAAAAGTCCATTCGCTTTGGCTTCTGACGGCTGACGGCCGTCTCTAAGGCTGTGTCGATCAGCTCGGCAACCCCTTCGTTTTTACTGGCGGAAATGGGAACCACCGGTACGCCCAGCGCTTCCTGCATTTTGCGGATTTTAATGGTACCGCCGTTGGCCCGTACTTCGTCCATCATATTTAGCGCGATGACCATGGGAATATTCAGTTCCATCAGTTGCAGGCTGAGATAAAGGTTCCGTTCAATATTGGTAGCGTCGACGATATTGATGATGCCATCCGGATGGGAATGGATCAAAAAATCCCGTGTTACGATTTCCTCGCTGGTATAAGGGGAAAGAGAATAAATACCGGGAAGGTCTACCACGGTCGCATCTTTGTGTCCACGGATCTGCCCGTCTTTGCGCTCTACCGTAACACCCGGAAAATTGCCCACATGCTGATTGGAGCCGGTGAGCTGATTGAAGAGGGTAGTCTTGCCGCAGTTTTGATTGCCTGCCAGTGCAAAAGTCATACCGGTTCCTCCTCAATCTCGATTTTTTGCGCGTCATCCAGCCGAAGGGTCAGCTCGTAACTCCTTACATGCAACTCAATGGGATCCCCCATAGGCGCGACTTTCCGGACCATCACCTTGGTATGGGGAGTCAGCCCCATGTCCAGCAGGCGCCGGCGCAAAGCGCCTTGCCCGCCTACAGTGAGAATGCGCGCTTCCTTCCCGATCGGAAGCTGATCTAATGTCATTTTAAAACCCCCCACTTGCTTCAAACTGCAAGTTGTTTATTGCAAATTTATTCTATCATAACATAGCATAACGAATATCCGGTGTCAAGATAGCAAGAACAGCGATTGGGAAATAAAGGATCTTCCTTTATCCAGTTCGGATAGGCAAGGTGAACGATGAAAAAGGTATTGACAACAGGAGTAAAATGACATATAGTTAGTTACACAAGTAATTAACTATATAACAGGAAGGGTGTGAGTCGTGCAATTCAACTTTGAAAGCGATACCCCTATTTACATGCAGGTCGCAGAACAGATCAAAGATGCGATTTTATCCGGTGCATTTTTGGAAGAAGCACAAGTTCCTTCCACCACCGAGATATCCGTAACTTACAAAATCAATCCGGCGACAGCGTTAAAGGGAATGACCCTTTTAACCGACGCAGGGATCCTTTACAAAAAAAGAGGCGTAGGAATGTTTGTGAAAAAGGGTGCGGCGGGAACTATTTTAAAACAGAGAAAAAATGCTTTTTACAACAGTTACATTGTCCGTTTGCTGGAGGAAGCGAAAAAACTTTCCATTTCCCAGCAGGAAATTATCCGGATGATTGAGGAGGGACCAGCAGATGAAAAAAGGGATTGAGGTAAAAGAGCTGACAATACGGTTTGGCAATATCACAGCACTGGACCGGGTTGATCTGATACTGGAGGAAAATCGTATCTACGGCCTTCTGGGGCGCAACGGAGCGGGAAAGTCTACCCTGCTGAACGTGATTGGTAACCGGTTGTATCCCAGCGAGGGAGCGGTGGTTATTGATGGTGAGATAGGGATGGACAACGACCGGGCGCAGGGAAAAGTATACTATATGGGAGAAAAAAATATTTATCCGGAGGGAACCACTGTAAAGCAGCTGTTTCGATGGAGTAAAAATTTTTATCCGGATTTTGATATGGAATATGCCTTTCAACTGGCCGGACAGTTTGGACTGAATCCCAAAAAGAAGTTGAAGGGGCTGTCCACCGGCTATCTGACGATTGCAAAGTTGATTGCAGCGCTGGCCGCTAACGCGCCGTATACCTTTTTTGACGAACCGGTACTTGGTTTAGACGCCAACCACCGGGAAATGTTTTATCGGGAGCTGATTCACCGTTACAGCGAGCAGCCCCGCACCATTGTGATTTCCACCCATCTAATTGAGGAAATTGCAGATATCATTGAACAGGTGGTTATCATCAAAGAAGGAAAAATCCTGCTGGATCGTCCTGCCGAGCAGGTAAAGCAGATGGGATACCAGGTATCAGGAAAAGCGTCGGAAGTAGATGCTTACTGTGCCGGCAAAAAGGTTTTGGGTGAAGAACTGCTGGGCGGGTTCAAGAGCGCTTGTTTGTTGGGGCAACCGGAAAATGTTCCGGTATCGTTGGAAATGACGGCGTTAGATTTACAGAAGCTGTTTGTGCAGTTGACCAACGCATAAGGGAGGGCAAAGAAAATGAAAATTGGAAAAATGTTTCGTTGGTACTGGCAAAACACTTATTGGGGATTGGTAGGATTTTACGGCGCCATGCTGTTTTTGATGCTGCTGGGCTTTGTCATTATGGTTTTCAGTTCAACCGAAGAAGTGTCGGTCAATGGATTTGCCTTTTCCGCGGAGATTATGCTGCTGGTGATGGGGATTATTTTCTTCCCGGCCGGGACAAGGTTTGGGCTGTCCAACGGTGTTTCCCGTAAGACGGTTTTTTGTGGAATGGTTCTTTTTCTGCTTGCTCTTTCGGTGGGTATGACATTGGTCAATCTGCTGGGCCAATGGGCAGGCAGTGCGATGGGATTGAACACCGATGCGGTTGAGAAGATGGTCTATCCTTCTTTGACGGGATTGGGCGGACACTTTGGCGTAATCGTCAGCCAGATTGCCGGTGGCTGGGCTTTGGGGATGCTGGGTTATTTTATCGGCGGTGCGTATTACCGGATGAATAAAATCTGGAAGATTGTTGTATCCATTACTGTACCGGCCCTGCTGGTTTTTGGATTGCCGCTACTGCTGGTTGCCGCGCCTGCCGGTGTAGTGGAAACTCTGGGAAACTGGTTTTTCTCTGCAATCGAATGGGTGGTGCGTTCTCCTTATAATCTGGCCCTGTTGTGGCTGGGCGGAACGGTTTTCTTCGGGATTTTTTCCTGGCTGCTCATCCGCCGGGCACCGGTAAAAATCGCAGGATAAATGATTGAAAACAAAGGCACTGAGGTGCATATAAAACAATGCATAAGGGCAGATAAAACACCTGCCCTTATGATAATTTTAACGCAAACTTGTTTTTCGGTGAATGCCGTGATACATTAGTTTCATACAACAAATCTGCTTTGGAGGGAACCCAGCATGAAGTTAGAAATAGAACCCAATGGGGTATGGTACCATGGTTCAAATGTAATATTTGAGGTATTGAGAAAAGGTAGTACGGTTACGCAGTGGAGAGCACTTGCAGAGGCTTTTTCGCATAAACCTACTGAATTAGGATATGATGATAATGGTATCATCACTCATAATGGAAAAGAAAAAGGATTTTTATATATAATTGATGAACCGATCACAGTGGATCATGATATCTGTCATCATCCGGGAACAACAATGGATAAGAATGCGGAATTCCTTACCAAACGACCGCTCAAAGTGAAACTGATAAAAAAACTGTAATATAGATTATATTTGCTAAGACATTTCAGGTTATGAATGAAACAAAGGCTCCCTTTACATAGAGGAGCCTTTGTCTTTGTTTCGGTGCAAAAGTATCTATTGAGGGAATTTTGTCATTGCAAGCCTATTCGGGAATGCTGTTCATCAAACGCTGGATAGAAATACTGTGTGCTTTTGGATGCAAGGCTGAATTTTTGAAAAATTATGCCTTAAAAGTCAGGACCTTTGTTTTGCAGCTGCTTGTATAAATCGCGAAAAAAAGAACAGGGCCGATCAGAAAAGAGACTAAAACAGAATAGGGTAAAAGAAAAAAATGCCTGCGAAATTTTGGGGGTCATTCCAATTTTTCTGGATACAATATTGCCAGCCCGCCGGGAATTTTACGACAGCGAGAAGAACTATGGCAGCGGCTAAAAAAATCGGGATGGTATAGGCGAATCCAGTTAAAAGGCAAAATATAGACCATATGACAGCGACTACACTACACATAGCGCAGATAAAGCAAAGTTTCCGACGAATTCGGTTTCGTTTTTGCAGCAATAAAACCAGCTGGGTTTCTTTGTGAATCGGTCTCACTTCCTCCGGATAGTTTTCTTTATTACACCCTATAAGTTCTAAATTGTCAACTCTGATAGTTTATGTTAAAGAACCACTGATAGGGTTAAAATAAACGTAAAAGGGAACGGGAGGCAGGAGATGGACCCAAATTACAGTGAGATCGGTTCTCGAATCCGTGAACAGCGGGAATATTTGGGGCTTTCCCGTGAAGCGTTTGCAGAGAAAATCGGCGTAACACCCAAATTTTGTTCAGATATTGAATTGGGATTGAAAGGAATGTCTCTGCCAACCTTATGTAAAATTTCAAAAGTTTTGCATCTTTCCACTGACTTTTTGTTGTTTGGGGAAAAGCCGGGAGAAACAGCGGATCAAATTTCCTTGATGCTGTCTCAATGCAGCAGCAAACGCAGGGCATATGCGGAGCAGATTCTCAAAATTTTTTTAATTTCGGATGAGGAATAGCCCGTTATTAAAAAAAGGGTTGCTCTGCGCGGTAGTAATCATCAAAAAAGACCTGCCGATTGGCAGGTCTTTTTGTTTGGTCAAGCGAAAGATTTTTACTGCGCGGCTCGTTCCGAATAGTGGTGAGCCTGTTCCAGCATCATGTCTTTGACTTTCATCAGCCGGATTTGCGTGCTTCGCTCATTTTCATCCAGCTTCATTGTGATATATTTGATATTTGTTTGCAGATCCGGGATCATCACATGCTCCAGCGCGTTAACCCGGCGACGGGTTTTTTCAATCTCAGCAGCCATCAGCTGACAGGATTTTTCGATCTCCGCCAGCTTGAGCATATCCGGAAGAACTTCGGACAAGGACAGAACCGCATCGTCCAAATCTGCAGAAGTGAAAGCAAAACCATAAGAGTAAATATCGTTTAAATCGGCAGTACGGGTTTTATACTCGAACACCGGGATTTCTACGCTCATGACATTGCGCTCAGAGGCCTCCAGAAAAACCTCCTGCTTCGGCGCCATCAAAGCTACATCCAGCACTTGTGCGTCGGTGGCGGCGCGAGCCAGCAAAAAGTTTTTGTTGGCGGCGTGAATGCCTGCTTCTACTTTTTCACGAAGGGCTTTATTTTGCCGAACCATGTCCAAAAACTGGCGCATCAGCTCATCCCGCTTATCTTTTAAAAGCTTATGGCCGCGCATGGCGGTGGAAAGTTTTTTCTTTAAGCGGGTCAATTCCATACGAGTTGGATTTACCTGTGTGTTTGCCAAGAAAATCCCCCCTCTTATTTGCCGTAGTATTCGTCGAGGTGCTCGTCCTTGATACGTTTGAGTTCCGAACGGGGCAGGATGGACAGAAGCTTCCAGCCGATAGCCAGCGTTTCTTCAATGTCGCGGTTGGCCTCATAACCTTGGGAAACATATTCTGCCTCAAAAGCGTCGGCAAATTGGGCGTACAGCTTATCGATATCGGTCAATGCAGCCTCGCCCAGAACCACCATCAGCTCTTTTGCGTCCTTGCCGCGGGCATAGGCCGCAAACAGCTGGTTCATCGTGCCGGAGTGGTCCTCACGGGTCTTGCCCTCGCCGATGCCCTTATCCTTCAGACGCGACAGGCTGGGCAGCACGTCCACGGGCGGGATGATGCCCTTGCGGTACAGGTCACGGGAGAGGATGATCTGACCCTCGGTGATGTAACCGGTCAGGTCGGGGATCGGGTGGGTCTTGTCG
>ERZ773108.2928-NODE-2928-length-13797-cov-2.969655_pt1 | contig 13797 bp, 14 predicted proteins | sample MGYA00580570_ERZ773108 | MGnify/ENA primary metagenome ERZ773108 (study PRJEB29015, sample SAMEA2737840) | human gut metagenome | biome: human gut; feature: human-associated habitat; material: faeces | place: China | collected 2012 ...
ATGGACATCTCTTGCGCCTGATCGCAGCAGTTTTCCCATGCAGTAGCCGAGCGCCTCGCCGGTGCAGTCATCAATGTTGCACTCCAGCTTCCAGATCGTATCTTTCTCGTCGTTTTCTTCTGTTTCGAGCATCATCGCACGCAGCAGTGACGGGCGCTCATACGTCCGTTTTCCGGCGCCAAGACCTGTTCTGGTACATTTGAAGGATGCCGGCAGTGTCTCTTTGGTGCGGATTGCCGCAACAATGGCTGCTCCGGTCGGTGTGACCAGTTCACCCTGGATTCCGGTCGGAACGAGGGTCAGGCCATGTGCCTGTACGATATTTAAAACAGCCGGTACCGGAACCGGGATCATGCCGTGCTGGCATCTGACAAAGCCGCTTCCCTCGCTGAGACCCGTCACGATGACTTCATCCGGCGCCAGGTTATCCAGGCAGACAGCGGCAGACACAATATCCACGATGGAATCGACAGCTCCCACCTCATGGAAATGCACCTGATCAAGCGGCACGCCATGGGCTTTTGCTTCCGCTTCGGCAAGAATCTGGAAAATCCGCTCCGCCAGCGCTCTTGCTCCCGGTGTCAGACCGCCGCTGCGGATAATCGCAAGAATCTCCGGCAGCCCGCGGTGCTCATGATGGTGATGATGCTCCCCTGTGTGATCGTGGTCATGATGATGCTCGTGATCATGTGGATGGTCATGCACTTCCGCCCCATCCCCGTGCAGATACGCCATATCGTGATCATGGTTCTCATGCTCTGCATCCAGAATCACATTGAAATCGCAGGCATCCAGCCCCGACTTTTTCACTCTTGTAATCGCAATTTCGTATCCCGGCAGTTTCAGGCTTTCCAGTGATTTCTCCAGCACTTCCCGGTCTGCTCCCAGGTCGAGCAGCGCTGCAACGGTCATATCCCCACTGATTCCGCTCCCGCACTCCAGATATAAACTTTTACTCATCTTGATGTACTCCCATTCTGTTAATCTGTGTTGCAATATATCCGGCTCCATAGCCGTTGTCGATATTCACGACGGCAATTCCGTTCGCGCAGGAATTGATCATCGTAAGCAGCGCCGAAAGACCGTTCATGCTGGCCCCGTAGCCAACGGATGTCGGAACAGCAATCACCGGCTTGTCCACCAAGCCGCCGAGCACGCTCGCCAGCGCCCCCTCCATTCCGGCAACGGCTACAACGCAGTTGGCGCTCTGAATCGTATCGAGACGCGACAGCAGGCGGTGGATACCGCTCACACCGACATCGTAGATACGCTCAACGTTTGCACCGAAGTATTCTGCGGTCTGCGCCGCCTCCTCGGCAACGGAAATATCCGCAGTTCCAGCCGTACAGACCGCAATTTTTCCGATCCGCTTCTTGTCTTTCTTTTCTATTTTTAAAATATGCGACAGCGGATCATACACCACTTCCGGAAACTTTTCCCGGATCAGCTCATACTGATGCTCACTGGCTCTCGTTCCGAAGACCTCCCCATCCTGCTCGTACAGACGCGTAAAAATCTTCAGCAGATGTTCATCCGCCTTCCGCGCACAGAAAATGACCTCCGCAAATCCGCTCCGGATTTCACGGTGCGTATCCAGCTTCGCATATCCCATCTCCTCGAACGGCTCTTTTTTGAAATATTTCTCTGCCTCCTCGATCGAGATTTCGTTGTTTTTTACTTTTTCTAATACTTCTCTTGCCTCCAAAACATTCACCTCGTTTTTCTTTTTTCCCTTTTCTTTCACACCCACATACGATGCAACATAAAAAGAAAGCTGAAACCTCTGCTCTGCCAGAACCTTCTCTTTTCTGACACGGCAAATCTCCAGCTTTCTTTATTTTAAACTATGAAGTGCACTTTAAGTCAAGCAGATTCTATACACAAGTATACCCTGCTTTCTGCGTTCCCGCAATCCCTTCTTTTGGCGGTGTGAGTCATCCCGCGTATGGAATTGACTCAAAATATTCATGTTCATCGACACCGTCAATCGTATGTGGAAAACCTTCCGCAGTTTCTATATGGATTCGGCACATCGTTCCATCGGAAAGTTCTGCATCCACATACGTTGTTCCATCTGTCTTTTTCGGAGTCAGCTCTGTTCCGGTCGTAAGCACGATGTTTTCCGGGTTTCCATTGCTGTTAAAAATTTCTGCCGTCAGGGTCGTTCCCTCCTTGACAACCAGCGGTCCTGTCAGCCATTCGATCGTATAGGCATCTTCTTTTGCCTCTGGAAGTCCATCTGCCCCAACACCAACCGTTCGATATCCTGCATATGTCCCAAGCATATAGATCCTGTCAGCCCACTGGAATGCATTCACATCCTGAATTCCTTCGTCTCCGATTCTTCCCTCTGCTTTTCCCGCTTCTGCAATTTCATCAGATGTTACCCGAAAAACCGTCACAGAATGCATGAGATCTTCGCCATAAGATTCCTGATACAGATAATGATCACCATCTGCACTTCGAATCATCCATGTCTCTTCATATCCGCCATACAGTTCTTTCTGATATACCAGACCGTCACAGTTCATCTGCATCGTATAAGCATAAAGTTCCAGATTATGATTGTCCTTTCCATCCCCCTCAAAGGTAAAGGAAAATTCTTCTTCCTTCCCATCCCCGTCGAAATCATCCCGGTAAATTTCTCCTTCTGAGAGCTTCACTGCCGTGGCACCTTTTTCGTTCTCTGCTTCCGTACCCTCTGGCACAACAACCTCTGATCTTTCTGAACTCGCAGCTGTACTTTCTGATCCATTTCCCGCCTCACCTTTCTGAGCTACTCCGCATCCGCTTACCATCGCTGCCGTCAGGCATGCTGCCATGATCCATGCATATTGTTTCATAAAAATCCTCCTTTCTCTTACACCGATCGTCTCTTGATAACTCCATTATACAGAATCCTTCCCCCCTGCAAGCAATCTCAGAAATTGTAAGATATTGTAAGCAAAACGTAAGAACCCCCGCCGATGCCGCATCAAATGCCGCACCGCCGGGGATTCTGTAAGTTTAACTGTATTCCGCTGCTTTATTTCTCTGCTTCTCTTTTCTTATCCAGTTTTACATTGCGGAAGTACAGCACCATATCTACGGTGATCTCTGCAATGTTCAGGAAATAGAAAGCCCATGCAAGGAAAAAGATCCAGTCTTTGTCCGGGTTGTTCATATAGCTGATAAATTTGTTGGCAATACCGAAAATATATCCGATCCAGATGAACACCTCAAAGTAAAGGCTCTTTCCTTTTGCTGTTCTTGAAGTCCAGGATTTATAAATGGACAGCGGCCAGGACAGGCCAAAGCACAGGATCATCAGTGCTTCCAGTAAGTGGCTTATCATTTCTACAGTCATGTTTTTCTTCCTCTTTCATTTCTTTTTCTGCCGAAAGTCGCTTGCAAGTGTTAATGCCCTGATGTCTTTCCAGCTTGAGACCTGTCTGAAATAATCAGACAGGTCTATGGTCTCTCTTGTATTTCGTCGTTACAAATGTAACCTTTAGTCTTCTTTATGCGCTTCTAAGTATTCTTTTCTTCCCATCTCATACAGATTATTTCCGTCGCAGTCGATGATAACAAAAAGCGGCATGTCTTCTACTTCCAGACGGCGAAGTGCCTCTGCGCCGAGATCTTCGTATGCGATCAGCTCTGCTTTTTTGATGCATTTTGCAAGCAGTGCGCCGGCTCCGCCGATGGCTCCGAAGTATACGCCATGATATTTCTTCATGGCTTCTACCACTTCCGGAAGACGTGCGCCTTTACCGATCATTCCTCTTGCGCCTACGGACATCATGGTCGGAGCATACGCATCCATACGGCCGCTGGTGGTAGGACCTGCAGATCCGATGACCTGGCCTGGTTTTGCAGGGGTCGGTCCTACGTAGTAAATCGTAGCGTCTGTCGGATCAAACGGGATTTTTTCTCCTCTTGCGAGCGCTTCACACATTCTCTTATGTCCGGCGTCACGGGAAGTATAGATAGTTCCGGTCAGATATACGGTATCTCCGGCATGCAGTGTTTTTGCCAGTTCTTCTGTTAAAGGCAGCTGAATATGTTTTTCCATGATCAGATCACCTCCGTTTTATGACGGGTAACATGGCAGTTGATGTTGACTGCACACGGCATTCCCGCAATATGAGTCGGCATTGTCTCGATATTGAGGCCGATGGCTGTGGTTTTTCCGCCAAAGCCCTGCGGTCCGATGCCGAGTTTGTTGACTTTCTCCAGCATTTCTTTTTCCAGATCTGCGTAGAACGGATCCGGGTTCTCGGAATCGATCGGGCGCATCAGTGCTTTTTTCGCAAGCAGTGCACATTTATCGAAGGTTCCGCCGATACCAACGCCGACTACCATAGGCGGGCATGGGTTCGGGCCTGCTGTCTCAACAACTTCCAGGATGAAATCCTTGATTCCCTGAAGACCTGCGGACGGTTTGAACATACGGATCATACTCATATTTTCGCTTCCGAAGCCTTTCGGGCCTACGGTTACTTTGATCTGATCGCCAGGAACGATCTCGGTGTAGAGCATAGCCGGTGTATTGTCGCCGGTGTTTCCTCTTCTGACCGGATCTTTGACAACGGATTTTCTTAAGTATCCTTTGTCATATCCTCTTCTGACACCTTCGTTGACTGCCTCTGCAAGATCTCCTCCTGCGATGTGCACATCCTGTCCGATTTCCAGGAAAACACATGCCATTCCGGTATCCTGGCAGATCGGCACGTTCTGTGCGTCTGCGATCTCATAATTTTCTACGATTTTGTCCAGAACACCTTTTGCAATCTCGCCATCCTCGCAGGCACGGCAGCCTGTGATGGCACATTTTACGTCTTCCGGAAGATGGTAGTTTGCTTCGATACAAAGTTTCTCTACCACATCCGTAATGGTACTAGCCTGAATTTCACGCATGGGATTCTCCACCTTTCTTTCCTTGCTATTTTATCATACCGATCATCCAATGGATTTTCAGCACGGAAAGCGTGTCCAGGGACAGTATTTCTGCCCCGGGCCACGCTTTTTCGCGGTTACTGCATTTTACAGGTGTCTCTTTCCTGCATAATCCGGCAGAAGCTGCGGAGATACCATACCGGTGTCAATGCCTGCCTCTTTTAAGGTCTCAGCATATTTCTCCACATGATCCAGATTCATCTTTCCAAGTGTTACGTCTTTTGCTTTTGCTGCTGCAGCTTTTCCTGCATCACGGCCAAATACGATAACATCCAGCAGAGAGTTACCCATCAGACGGTTTCTTCCGTGGATTCCTCCAACTGCCTCACCTGCTACGAGCAGGTTGCTTACGGTGTTGGTAAAGCCTTCGCCGTTGATTTCCAGTCCACCGTTCTGATAATGCAGCGTCGGGTAAACCAGGATCGGCTCTTTTCTCATATCGATGCCATACTGCATGAACATACGGAACATAGCCGGGATTCTCTTCTCAATGGTGCCTTCTCCGTGGATCAGCTCGATCATTGGAGTATCCAGCCATACAGCCTTGCCCTGTGGAGTCTCAACGCCCTCGTTGCGGTCGTCGGAGCACTCGCGGATGATGCTTGCTGCAGATACATCACGGGTTTCCAGCGGATGCATGAATGCTTCGCCGTCTACGTTTACGAGCATTGCGCCCAGAGAACGTACTTTCTCGGTTACCAGAGCACCGAAGATCTGAGCCGGGTAAGCAGCTCCGGTCGGATGGTACTGAATGGTATCCTGATACAGAAGCGGAGCGCCTGCACGGTATCCAAGGATCAGACCATCAGCGGTTGCACCGTAATGGTTGGATGTCGGGAAGTTGTTGTAGTGAAGACGTCCCGCACCACCTGTTGCGATGATAACGGTTTTTGCCTTTGCTACCTGGTACTCGCCAGTCTCCATGTTCTGGAGAACAGCACCTGCAACCTGTCCCTTATCGTCTTTGATCAGCTCTACTGCGGAAGAGAACTCGATCACCGGAATACCGCGGTTGATGACTTCATCACGCAGTGTTCTCATGATCTCTGCTCCAGAGTAGTCACGGCATGCATGCATACGTTTTCTGGAAGTTCCGCCGCCGTGCGTAGTTACCATACGGCCATTCTCATCTTTATCAAACATAACGCCCAGGTTTTCCAGCCAGGAGATTGCATCCGGAGCTTCCATAACCAGTTTGCGGAGCAGTTCCGGTCTTGCAGCAAAGTGTCCGCCGCCGAACGCATCCAGATAATGCTGTGCCGGGGAATCGTTTTCTTTGTCCGCTGCCTGGATTCCACCTTCTGCCATCATGGTGTTTGCATCACCAATTCTCAGTTTGGTGGTAATCATAACGTTTGCGCCAGCCTCGTGAGCCTCGATAGCTGCAGAAGAACCTGCTCCACCGGCACCGATAACCAGTACATCTACGTCATAATCTACTTTTGTGATATCCACTTTATCTTTTATCAGACGGCTTGTAGAATGAAGCATTTCTGCCAGCTGCAGAGGAGCTTTCTGGCCTTTGTTTGCTCCTACCTTGATTTCAGCAAACGCATCTGGGTTATAATCTGGATGGAATTTTTTCAAAAGAGCGTCTTTTTCGTCTGCTGTCAGACGTCTCGGCTCTGTAGCCATACGCTCCGCTCTTGTAGCCTCTACCTTTTTGATAGACTCCATCATATTTTCCGGATATGGTGCATACATATTTTACGCCCTCCTATTTCTCAATTTCTCTGTTGTTGTAAAGTTCCTGCATCTCTGTGATCGGTTTCTGCATGATCTGTTCGATCAGTTCATCATAAGCACCTTTGTGGATCTCCTCCACTCTCTCGGTAAGATGTTTTGCTTCCGGTGCAATATATTTTCCTGTCAGACGTCTTGCCAGAAGACCTACCATCGGATGAGAAATACCAGCCGGGCATCTTACAGAACAGCATCCGCAGCTTACACAGTCGAAGGATTCTTCTGCACATTTTTCAAATTCGCCTCTCTGAGCGTATGCAATATACTGCATAACATTCAGGTTCTGTGTACATGCTTTTGTACATGCATTACATCCGATACAGCTGTAGATTTCCGGATACAGTTCCATCATGATCTGCTCGGTCGGTCTGATCTCTTCGATGTCGTAAGTTCTCTTGTCTGTCGGGAAGAATGGAATGCTTGCTACATACATACCTTCCTGAACCTGTGTCTGACAGGCAAGACATGTTTTCAGTTCGTTCTGTCCTTTGATTCTATAAATAGTTGCACATGCTCCACAGAATCCATGACGGCAGCCACATCCTCTTTTCAGGGTGTAGCCTGCATATTCCATAGCTGTCATGATTGTTAAATCTGCCGGAACACTGTATTTTTTACCGAAAAAATATACATTTACCATTTCCTGCATTTTGTCGTACCATTCCTTTCTGTACTTTGTCTAGTGATCCTTTTCTTAGTACTCGTTCGGCAACTCGTCTACTTCATCGCAGCGGAATACCGGACCGTCTTTGCAGACATATTTGGAACCGATGTTGCAGCGTCCGCATTTACCGATACCACATTTCATACGAAGTTCCAGTGTTGTATAGCACTGAGAACGGTTGAAGCCCAGCTCTTCCAGTCCTGCAAGTACAAACTTGATCATGATTGGCGGTCCGCAGACCAGAGCGGTCTTGTCTGTTGAAAAACCGATTTCTTTCAGGTAACTTGGAACAAATCCTACGTGGCCGTCCCAGCCTTCCTGCGGACGGTCAATGGTCAGATGTACATTGACACCCGGAGTTTTTGCCCATACTTCCTGGATCTCTTTCAGTTTTACGAGGTCATCTGCGGAACGTGATCCGTACAGGATATCAACCGTTCCGTAGTCATCACGATTATCCAGTACATAGTTGATAACGGAACGCAGTGGTGCAAGTCCGATACCACCGGCGATAAACAGCAGATTTTTGCCTTTCAGCTCTGTATCTACCGGGAAATTATTTCCGTAAGGTCCACGGACAGTAATCTCATCGCCAACTTCCAGGCTGTGCAGACAGTCTGTCAGTACACCACATTTTTTAATACTGAATTCCTGATATTCTTTATTTGTAGGGGATGAAGTAATGGAAAACATTGCCTCTCCGATACCCGGTACACATACCATTGCACACTGTCCCGGCATATGTTCGAACAGTTTTCCGCCGCCCGGAGCAGTTACACAGAATGTTTTTACATCCGGTGTTTCCTGCGTGATCTTTGTGATCACACCAACCTTCGGGATCAGAGTATCCAGTGTATAATTTTTATGACAGGTACATTCGCTCATTACTGTTCACCTCCCATGCTTTTGATAACTTTAACGATATTTAAAGAGGACGGGCATTTCTCTACACAACGTCCACATCCAACGCAGGAATACATGCCATCATTGTTTGCCGGGAAATAAACCAGCTTGTGCATGAATCTCTGACGGAAACGCTGCATCTGGCTTGTACGGTTGTTTCCGTGAGCCATCATTGTGAAATCAGAGTACATGCAGGAATCCCAGCAGCGGTATCTCTGAACACCGTGTCCTGTATCATAATCCTTGATATCGTAGCACTGGCAGGTCGGGCATACAAAAGTACAGGTTCCACATGCAAGACATGGTTTGTACAACTCTTCCCATTTCGGAGAATTGAATTTCTCTTCCAGTTTGTCTCCGCCCCATCCTTCCAGGGAAAGATTGGAGTACGGAAGTTTTTCTACGATTGCACGGATATTGTTCTTTTCTTCTTCCAGCTTGTCGCTGTCGGCATCTGCGTTTTCAAGCAGGCTTTCCACTGCTTTTGTCAGTGCCTCACCTTTTTCTGTGATTGCTTTCCAGATCAGGTCATCGCCCAGCATCCATACAGCAACGTCTGCCGCTGATTTTTCCGGATCTGCACAGTCTACGCCAAATACCTTACAGAAACAGCTTTCTTCCGGTTCATGACATGCCATGGCAACGATAATTCCGTGATCTCTTCTTGCAGCATAAAATGTATCGATCGGATCAGCTAAAAATACTTTATCCAGTACTTCTACACCTTTGATGTCGCAGGCTTTCATGCCAAATACAACAAACTCCTGATCCTGTAATGCCTGAGGCTCGATCTTGATGTCTTTGCCTTCTCTCTCACAGCTATACAGATTTTCGCTCTGTGGGAAGAATACATCTTTTGGAGATTTTACGGTCTTTAAAGTTTCAACGTCAACTTCTGCGTCTTCACTCCAAGGTCCGAAATTTACCTGTCCTGCTCTTCTGATCGGCAGATACAGTTCTTTTGTTTCTGCGATTGCACGGAATAATGCCGGCAAATTACTTTTCGCTATCTTGTACATACATTATCCCCTTTCTCCAACAATGCTTGGCTCTACATCGTCAAATGTAAAGTTTGTCAGTGGTGCTTTCGAATCTGTATCCTCTCCTGCCTGATATTCTCCGTAGAATTTGTCAATATCTTTGATAAATTTACGGTTGAACAGATGCAGCGGAATACCCTGCGGACATACACGGCTGCACTCGCCACAGTCCGTACAACGTCCTGCTACGTGGAATGCACGGATAATGTGGAACATCTTCTCTTCGAAATCATCCACATTTGCCTTCTGTGCACTGTCGAATTTTGTGCTGTCAAACACACATTTACGGCAGCTGCATGCCGGACATACGTTACGGCAGGCATTACAGCGGATACATTTTGATAATTCGTTCTGGAAGAATGCAAATCTCTCTTCCGGAGACATTGCTTCAATCTTCTCTACTTCTGCAAAACGATCTGCATCTTTGGTATCTTTGGATTCGCCGATCAGCTCATCGTATACCTGATGCTCTTTTCCTTTGCAGACATGGCAGCGTCCCAGCATTGCAGATGCATAAGTGCAGGTCTTTTCGCCATAAATTGTCTGGATCGTCAGAGTTTCTGCATCATCTGTCATCTCGGCACCTGTAATGCTTTCGATACCTTTGATGCCCTGCTCTCTGATCTTTTCGATGGACAGTTTACCTTTACATCCAACACCGATGATAAAAGCTTTTTCTCTGTCTACACGATGTTCTTTGATCAGCTGGTTAAAGCTGTATGTATCACATGGTTTTAAGAATACCAGTGTTTTTCCTTCCAGCTTGGAAGCTTCGATCATATATTTGCTCAGGTTTGCACCGCAAAATCCATTGTATACAAAATTCTTCAGCTGGTCTTCGTTTTCAAAATAAGATGGTTCCGGATTATAAGGCAGATCGCCGGCTTTCCAGCCAAGCACGCGTGCCACGGTACCGTCTGCTAACAGTTCTTTCGCACGTTTGATCAATTCTTCCTGCATCTCAAATCCTCCAATCTTACGTTTTTACCAAAAGAATGAATCTTCTCTGCAAACTCGTTCATAGTCTGAGAGAATTTCACACCTTCAGCCGCAGACACCCACTCTACTCGTGTACGTCCGTTTTCCACACCGATAAAGTCCAGCATGGAGAACAGAAGTGTCATACGTCTTCTTGCATAATAATTACCTGTACTGTAATGGCAGTCTCCCGGATGGCATCCACACATGATAACGCCGTCCGCACCTTTTTCAAATGCTCTTAAGATAAACATCGGGTTTACTCTGCAGGAGCAAGGTACGCGGATGATCTTTACATCGGCCGGATAAACCAGACGGCTGCTGCCGGCAAGGTCAGCACCTGCATAACTACACCAGTTACAGCAGAATGCTACAATTTTCGGTCTGAATTCAGTATTTTCTATCGACATATTGCATCTACCTCCGCTAAGATCTGTCTGTTAGAGAAGCCCTGCAGATCCATAGAACCGGATGGGCAGGCAACGGTACAAGCACCACAGCCCTGACACAGAGCACTGTTTACCTGGGCAATACGGCGTACTTCACGGATACCGTGGTCGTTTACTTCTTTGTCAATATAGCTGATTGCACCGTAAGGGCAAACATTTGCACATGTAGAACATCCATTACACAGCAGTTCATCTGGTTTTGCAGTACATGGATTGGTCATCAGTTTGTCTTTTGCAAGCAGACCGATTGCTTTTACTGCTGCGGCACCAGCCTGAGATACTGTCTCCGGAATATCTTTTGGTCCCTGACATACACCGGAGAGGAAGATACCTGCTGTCGGAGATTCTACCGGACGCAGTTTTGCGTGTGCTTCTGTCAGGAAATTGTTTGTATCGATACTTGCTGTCAGCATGGTAGCGATCTTTCTTACATCCGGGTTCGGCTCGATTGCTGCTGCCAGAACAACCATGTCAGCTTCCATCAGGATCTGTTTGTTGTCCAGAAGGTCAGAAGCCTGTACAAGCAGCTGTCCGTTTTCCTGCGGAACAACCTTTCCTACCTGGCCTTTGATGTAGTGAACGCCATATTCTTCTACCGCACGGCGATAGAACTCGTCAAAGTTCTTACCTGGTGTACGAACATCAATATAGAATACGGTAACATCTACATCCGGATATTTATCATAAAGTGCAGTAATATCTGTTCTGAGCTTTTCTTTAAAAGCAACCAGTTCATCCTTTTTATCAGAAGAAATCTTCTCTGTTCCCTTTGCATTTTCATATTCACTCATTACGCTGCTGACTGTTGCCTGGATTTCCTCTACTGCTTTCTGATCCTCTTCTGACATTAAAGTCTTATCATCATCCAGAAAATAATTGATATAATCACAATCCTCATAGAACAGCTCTCCATTAAAACGTTCTGACAAATAGAAGCTGTTTGCGGTCTGATCATTAATACGATAATCAAAAAATGTATACATAAAGGATGTTACAATTGGATAGATAGAAAAAACACCAATAAAAATCAAAAGCGGCAGAATAAATAGAAACTGCTTAAAGGTCATTTTCTTAACCATGTTTTTCTCCTTTTCTCTGCAAAATTGATATCTGAAAGTTCAAAAGGACTGTCTGACAAACCGGACAGCCCTTTTATTCACTGAAGTTTTTATTTTCCCTCTGTGTCCAGTAAAGTCTCTATCTGATTTACTGTATCATCCAGTTCAGCCTCACCAGATAAATATTTGTGCATAGCAATCTGCAGATTATCAGATAATTCCTGATAATTGTCAGAGCTTGGACGGGCAATCGTATTATTTAATGCTGCAATAAATCCAGGATTTTCCAGAAGCTTGTTTCCTTCTTTTACTTTTTCATCATCAGCTGCTGCAGTCCATCCGGGAGCACTTCCGCTTCCAGCTGCATAGATCCCCTGTCCATCCATGGAAGTAAGGAAATCAAGGAATGCCCATGCGCCATCTTTATGTTCACTGTTTGCATTAATTGCTGCAAGCCATCCACCGATACAGGATCCATTTGGAAGAGGTGCAATATCTATCTGATCCTGATGAACAGCAGTCTCATCTGTAAGGAGTGCCCATGCATATGGCCAGTTTCTTGCAAAAACACAGTCTCCATTGACCATGCTGTTTGCGGTCTGATCTTCCTGATATACTAGAATATCTTCCGGAGTCGCGTCAGAATCAACTGCTTTCTTCATTAATTCCAGGCCACCCTTGACATCATTGAAATTATTTGTCCATTCATTTGCATTACATACAAGTCCTTCATACTGATTAGCCTGGAATACAAGTCCGGTCTTTGTTCCTTCCTGACCTTTGTAGTTCTCTGCCATAGTGATCAGATCATCATATGTATAATCTCCACTTACCAGTTTGTCCGCATCTTCCTGTGAAACAATATCTTTGCGGAAAAATAATACACCATAATCCGGATTAATAGGCAGTGCATATGTTTTCGCACGATAAGTTCCTGAATCAAGAGAGCCTTTATTATATTCAGATGCCTTTCTTCCGGATTCTTTCATATATCCATCCAGTGCTTCCAGATATCCGGCACCTGCCAGATCGCCAGCCCAGGCAGTATCAATAGAAACTACATCATATTCAGAACTTCCGGCAGAAAAAGAAGTAGTCAGCTGACTCTTTTCCTGATTTGAATCATTAGGAGCAACCACAATGTTTACTGCGTATTTGTCCTGACTTGCCTCAAATGCATCAATTACATTCTGCATAACATCCATATGTCCATCATCTGCTCTGAAAAAATTAATGACTTCACGTCCGCTGTCATCTCCTCTGCCATTACCGGAACTGTTATTCCTGCTGCCATAACTGCACACATAACTAATGCTAATACTTTCTTTCCTTTCATTTTGATTACCTCCTGCTATCTTCCCTTAAAATCATTGTATTCTCTATAGGTGTTGCGCAACACTTAGCTTGTATTTATAATAGCATCTATTCCTAAAACGCGCAATAGGTGTTGTGTAACACCGTATATTTACATATTGTCATTCTATTGTTTTTATACATTTTGCACAATCGCATAATTATTGGCCCAACAACAGTCCGCTTATGTCAAACAGTAAAAAAGCCTGAAAACACGAAAAATATATTTCATTTCCCGCATTATCAAGCCTTTTATTTTAATTCTGTTTTCTGGTACTGTCACGAATCACTAACTGTGTGGGAAGAATCACTTCCTTTTTTCTTACCTCTTTTCCCTCAATAAGATCAATAAGCATCTTCACTGCCTCTTCCGATTTTCTCGGAATATCCTGATTAACTGTTGTCAGGCGCGGATATAGCATTGTCCCGTAAATATTATTATCGAAGCCTGCAATTCCTATATCATCCGGAATTTTATACCCATCCTCCTGAAAGCTTCTCATGACTCTTGCTGCCAACTGATCACTTACACAAAAAATAGCATAATTTTTGCCACAAAAGCGTTCTAACTCTTTTAAACGTTTTCTCCGTTTTTCTGAATCTGCAGGATCTACATAAATATGATATTTCGCCTGATATTCCCGTCCATTTTTCCTAAGTGCCATTTTGTA
>ERZ773108.2931-NODE-2931-length-13792-cov-3.361360_pt1 | contig 13792 bp, 9 predicted proteins | sample MGYA00580570_ERZ773108 | MGnify/ENA primary metagenome ERZ773108 (study PRJEB29015, sample SAMEA2737840) | human gut metagenome | biome: human gut; feature: human-associated habitat; material: faeces | place: China | collected 2012 ...
ACGGTAGTAGATTCGTAGATTTCTGTCTGAAGTCTGGAAATGGTTGCCGAGAAATCCGGAACAAGCATCTCACCCTTGCTGGAGTACAGATCATCGTATGGTACACGGCTCTGTACAATCTCATAGGAGAGGATCGTCGGCAGCTCGCCGATCAGCGTCATCAGTGTAGACTGATCGATGTTATGGGTGACACTCGGAAGAATGGTATCTGCCAGCGCGCTCAGTTCTGTTACGCTGGAAGATTTCATCTCCTGCATCATTTTGCTTAATACCTCTCTCTGGCGCTCGGTTCTCTGATAATCCGAGTTTCCGACGTAACGAATTCGTGCATATGCAACCGCCTGATAACCGTCCACGTGCTGATCGCCGCTTGACGTATACTGATGTGCGGATGCATCTGCATTGCGAAGCTTGCACATTTCGTTGATATAGTTGTTTGCCACACGTACCTCATCATCACTCGGGGAAAGCTCGATTCCGCCGACGGCATCAATGATATCGATCATGGAATCAAAGTCAACGCTTGCGTAGTTATCAATCGGCAGCTTGTAGTTGTCTTCAATGGTACGGACAACCAGCGGGCCGCCGCCGTATGCGCAGGCTGCGTTCAGCTTCTTTACACCGACATCCGGAATATTTGCATACAGGTCACGCATAAAGGATGTCATGTGAATCTGCTTTGTATCTTTGTTGACGGATAACAGAATCATGGAATCTGAGTTTCCATACCACGTTTTGTCACGACGGTCAACACCGATCAGCAGAATGTTGTACACGTTATTGTTGTTTGGAAGTTCAATGTCCTGTGTCTCATTTAAAATCTCAGACTGCAGGGCATCCGTCTCCTCATCGGTCAGCCCGGTACTTTCGGTCTCAACCTCTGTGGATTTATTGATCGTGATTTTATCATCGCTTACGTAGTTACTCTTGCTGTAATAGTGATTGATTACAGCATAGACACCGACGAGCACAACCAGTACAACTACGAGAAGGATGGTGAGCACATTAACCCAGCCGAATTTCTTCTTTTTCTTTCCTGAGGAATGGCGTCTTTCCGGGATTTCATCCTCGTCATCATATTCTTTTCTCATAACGACCTCTTTCATTTTCTTATTTTCCGGTATTTTCCAGCCGGATATCGTTTATAATATAGTCAAAAAACGGACTGCTGTCAAGTGTGCAGTCCGTTTTGATTGATTTCCGTTTGCAGTTCTTTTTCCTACCGCTGCATTTTCTCCCACTGGTTCAGTGCAGCCTCAATGACTTTGTCCATATCGTAATACTTGTATTCTCCAAGTCTTCCGCCAAAGATAATCTTCTCTTCTTTTTCCGCAAGTGCGGCATATTTCTGATAAAGTTCCTGGTTTCTGGCATCATTCACCGGGTAGTACGGCTCCATCCCCTCTTTCCAGTCGGTGGAATACTCTCTGGAAATGACGGTCTTTTTCTGGGTTCCGAATTCGAAATGCTTGTGTTCGATCACACGCGTATACGGTGTCTCCCGATCGGTGTAGTTTACTACAGCCACGCCCTGATAATTGTCGGTATCCAGCACTTCTGTTTCAAAGCGCACCGTACGGTATTCCAGCTTGCCAAGTACATAATCGTAAAACGCATCAATCGCTCCGGTGTAAATCACCGTCTCACCCATCGCCAGGTACTTTTCTTTATTTTCCAGAAAATCAACACCTGTCTGTACATCCGCTTTTTCAAAAAGCCGCTCTGTCAGAACGTTATAGCCTCCAATTGGAATTCCCTGATAAAGGTCATTGAAATAGTTGTTGTCATACGTAAAGCGCACCGGAAGCCGTTTGATGATAAAGCTCGGCAGCTCACTGCAGTCTCTTCCCCACTGCTTTTCTGTATAACCCTTAACCAGCTTTTCATAAATATCTTTTCCAACCAGTTTGATCGCCTGCTCTTCCAGATTTTTCGGCTCTCCCGGAACAGCTTTTCTCTGCTCTTCGATGATTGTTTTCGCCTCTTCCGGTGTACGGATTCCCCACATTTTACTGAAGGTATTCATATTGAACGGCATATTATAAATTTCGCCTTTGTAGTTGGCAATCGGCGAGTTTGTATAACGGTTGAATTCTGCCAGCGAATTGACAAACTGCCACACCTCTTTATTCGAAGTATGGAAAATATGCGCTCCATACTTGTGTACATGAATTCCCTCGATTTCTTCGCAGTAAATATTTCCGCCTGTATGATCTCTTCGTTCCAGTACAAGACAGCTTTTCCCTGCCTGACCGGCAAGATAAGCAATCACTCCGGAATACAGACCGGCGCCAACCAGAACATAATCATATTTCTTCATTGTTCTTTCTCCTTACAGTTCTTCCCCAAGTCCCGTCCGGATGGAATTGACAAGGAACTGCAGAGCTTCCTCCTCGTCCTCTCCCTCGCAGAACAGCTCAATTTCGTCTCCGCATTTGACGCATGCGCCAAGGACGCTTAAGACGCTCTTTGCATTTGCTGTATTTCCATCTCCGTAGTGGAATGTAATAGATGATTTAAACTGCATCGCCTGTTTGCACAGGGTTCCGGCCGGGCGAAGATGAAGGCCGGTTGGATTTTTCACGGTCACTTTTCCGCTTACCATTGGTTTCCCTCCTAATTTGTTCCTGTCGTTTTATTTGCTACTGCTTTTTCTTTGATATGAATCGTTGTCTTGACACTGTCTACGAGCTCATAGCCATCCGGCAGTGTGATTTTTACCGGTACCTCGTAATCCCCGACACCCATTCCATTCAGATCTATGGATGCGTTGATCTGGGAAGTATCTAATTTGGCCAGATTTTTGTCCGATGCTTTAATGCGGATTGCAAGCTGTGTCTGATCATACAGAACGGTATAAGTGGACTGAAGATTGCCCGTCTCGATCTGATCGACATCAAGTTCAAATTCCCTGCTCTCATTCGGCATAACCGTTACGTGAACGGTAACGGATGCAGACGAACTGGAGGATACTTTCAGATCTGTCACATCGGCGAGAACATCGCTTAAGTCAACCGTCGTCTCCACATCGGAGCGCTGTCCTGCAACGGAGGTATAGTCTTCCGGAATTTCAATCGTATTGCCTTCATCCGCCAGCTTTGCAAGTGCCTCCTCGGATCCGGCAACGGTGATTTCCTCCGGTGTGGTATAGATATTTTTAATCTGATAGCCGTCTGCCGGAGTTCCGCTGTACAGTGCACTCAGCTTAATACCGGATACACGGCGCCACAGTTCAATATCCACATCCACCTGCGGGGAGCCGCTGTCGAAATTCAAAAATTCCATCTGGGATTCCGGCATCTCATCCTGGTTTTTATCAATAATCATCAGATCCGCCGTGACGGTTCCGGAATTCCGCATATTGGTTACATCTACTTTTGCCACCACACTGCTGATCTTATTGATCAGGGACGTCGGGCCGGAAATGGTGATGCTCTCCGGATCGGAAGTCATCGTTCCCACTTCGTAATCTTTTGCCGGTTTCGTATTTCCTGCGTCAATTGTGATCGGGAATTTTTCGCTGTCCACATCCTCGATTTCCACAGGGATCGTTGCTGTCACTGTGCTCAGTTTTTCCTGTTTTACCATGGAGCACGCTGCCTTGATCGGCACATAAACCGGGTTTGTATCCATCGTCACAATCTGGGTCAGATCGGCCGTGACGGTGATATCCGATGCCTTCAGCCGGCTGACAACCGAGTTGTTGTCCGTGACAGTAACCGTGACCGTCTGGTATTCCTCCGCAATCTGGTATGTTTTCTTTCCGGCTGCGATGTAGGCTTCATTGGTCACCTGCACGGGGACATCAAAGCGCTCTTTCACAATCGGGTCATTCACACTGACCACAACGTACCAGATTACAATGGCAATCAGGATAGAAAGAATTTTCAAAGGGAGATTGTTCAGAAGCTTTTTCAGAATTTTCTTTTTCATTTCTTCTCTCCCTCCACTTTCTGACGCATTCCGCGGATATGCCATCCTTTCTTCTCTTCCGGTTTTTTCGCGAGCTTCTGGATTTTGTGAAGCTGCTCCCGAAGGTCGCTCGGTGTTACTGCCGTGTGGAGTTCTCCGCCGGAAGCATACGACACATTTCCGGTTTCCTCGGAGACAATAATCGTAAAGGAATCCGTCACCTCACTGATGCCGACACCTGCACGGTGGCGTGTTCCAAGATTCTTGTTCAGATCCATGTTGTCGGACAGCGGCAGGTAACATGTTGCTGCCGTGACACGGTTGTTCCGTACAATCACGGCTCCGTCGTGCAGCGGCGTATTGTGTTCGAAAATATTGATCAGCAGCTGGCTGGTCAGAACGCCGTCAATCGGGATTCCGGTCTTTTCATATTCCTCCAGGGTGATGGTCTTTTCGATGACGATCAGCGCTCCGGTCTTTACTTCTCCCATTTCAAAACTGGCCCTTACCAGTTCATTGATGGTTTTGTCACTGAACCGTTCATTTTCCTCCTGGCCGCTCGCAAAAGAAATGGCAGACAGCGGATTCTTTTCTCCAATCTGCTCGACCACTCTTCGAAGCTCCGGCTGAAAGATAATTACAACCGCTGTGATCGCCGCCCCGCCGATGTTTCCGAACAGCCACAGAATCGTCTGCATTTTCAGCACGTTTGCAATGATGACAAAGACACCAATCAGAAAAATACCTTTCATCAGCGTATAGGCCTTTGTATTCTGCAGCCAGCGGATCAGGTGATAGACGAAAAATGCAATGAGCAGAATCTGCACAATATCAATCAGTTCAATTTGTTTTGGCAGCCCGTAGTCTGCCGTTCTTGTGACAATCCAGTTCCACACGCCACGCACACTGTCACTTCCTTTCTTTTCCCCCGGCCGGTTTTCTTCTGATTTTCAAAATTCTTTTAAAGATCCTTTAAGGTGTCCTCCAGCATGCTCTTATAATCCACATCCTGATAATCGCCCTCGTCCAGCGGCGGAATTTCTTCTTCCTGAATTTCTTCTGTTTCGTTTATTTCTTCTGTTTCGTTTATTTCTTCTGTTTCGTTTATTTCTTCTATTTCTTTTTTTTCCTCGATCTCATCAAGATCCCTGCTGTTCCCGGATTCTTCTGTATGTCCAAGATTTGCCAGAGCATCGAGTTCCTCGTCTGTCAGATCCGGTTCTTTTTTCTTTTCATTCCGAATATAAGTCACACGGCGCTGTGCCTTTGTCACATTGAATTTTGGAACGGCTTTTACGTAGTAATAATAATCGTCGTCATCATATTCCAGGTATTCTGTCCGGGTGTAGTCTGCACCGAACAGGAAAAACTCCAGAACAAATCCAACCAGACAGCCGGCCGCCGCCCCGATCAGAACCATCGGGAGTGCAATCTGTACATCCAGTGCCAGGCTTCCGGCAATCATAATAACCGCATAGGCAACCGAACCTGCCACAATGGAAATCTCCCATGCATAGTCCGCACTGCTGTGGCGGATTGCATTGACAAGAAGTACGGTCAGTGCGCAGGCGATCAGAACCAGCAGCATTTCCTCATTGCGGAAGAGGCCGTTGAAAAATTCCTGTACGACTGCCGTGATCTCCGGTGCTTCCGCCGCATGAAGCAGCGGCTCCATTTTTCCGTGAATCATGTCGCACATATAGTAGACAACGACACCGCAGGCTGCTGAAAATGCAGAGAGCGGCGTGCCGGCAAGACCATAGGCAACCGGAACGGCAGATGGCACGTGAAGCCAGAATGCGAGCGGTGTCAAAAGGAGTGCCGGCGCATCCTTCGGCACAAAGCGAAGATATAGAAACCAGAGCACCAGCAGAACCAGCGCCGCAAGACCCGCGATTACCATGTGAAGTGCAAAGCAGTGGCCGATGATCACCAGCATTGCAAGGAAAACCATTCCATTCAATGGCAGGATGGCGCAGATCAGTGACAGAATCAATACCACATACATGCTGTCCAGCATCTTCAGATAGCCGAGATTGGAATTAATACCACGAAATACAGCAAGAGCGAGCAGAAATTTCACAATCGGAAGTACGATTCCGCTGCAGGAGCCGTAAAACTCTTTTAATTTTTCTTTCAGTTCGATCAATACTGTCATGTTTCCTTCCTCCTGCGCCCGGATTTCTTCCCGCTTTTTTCCTGTTCCTCATATATGTTCTGCAGGTCATCCAGCTCTTTTCCATACCATTTCAGCTTTTTCTGTGCTCCCTGGTAACGGATCGTGCTGATCACATACACGGCAATGGAATAGACTGCCAGAAAACACAGATAGGACGCGATCAGACACCCTGCTGCAAACTGCAGGTCGATTGTGTCTATCTCGTCCACCAACCATTCAATATGATATAAGACTGCAACCGCAAGTACCAGAATGTATCCGATGGAAGCCAGAAAAAAATTTTTCAGAAGCTCTTTTCCGATGTAATCACTCCGAAAATAGCGGCCGATTCGTAAGGCATTTTTTTCTTCTTTTTTTTCAAAAAAAGCCAGTTTTGTCATCTGACGAATCCTTTTTTCGTCCAACATGCCTCTTGGTCTCCTCTTCCCGTTCTAAATTATGTTTATTTTACCATATGTTTCCGATATTGGAAAGCTATTCTCAAAATATTCACACACTATTTTACAATTGCCGCACAAACAAAATCCACCTGTTCTGCTCCATTCACTTTCAACAGTGACGCAATGGCATCAACCGTGCTTCCCGTTGTGTAAATGTCATCTACCAGAAGAATCCGGCAGTATTTCATCTGTCCCGGCTTTGCCAATGCAAAAGCTCCCTCCAGGTTTTTCCGCCGCTCGGCGGGACTAAGCTCTTTCTGGCGTTTTGTTTTTTTCACACGGCGGATCAGGCGGGCATTCATGGGAAGTTCCATTTCTTCTGCCAGCTTTTCTGCAAATACCTCCGCCTGATTGTAGCCGCGCTGCCGCTGTCTCGCCGGATGAAGCGGCACCGGAACAAGCACCTCCGGATTTCTTCTCTGGATCTGCTTTCCCACATAGAAAAACGCCGCGTGAGCATAAAATCCAGCGTATTCCTGCCGTTCATGATATTTGAACCGCATCAGGGAAGCCTCAAGTTCCCCGTGGTAACCGTACGGCGCAAAACCGCGGTCGAAGCTGTGTCTCGTTCTGCTGCAGTCCCGGCAGAACTCTTCCTCACTGCCCACGGGTTTCCCGCATTTTTTGCACCGCGCACCCAGAATCGGATGGATCTTTTCCACACAATTCCGGCATAGATACAGTTCCTCACGTGACAGCAGTCCGTCACAGATGGGACATCGTCTCGGATAAACTGCGTTTAAAAGCCAGTTTCCTGTTTTATTTTTTTCTTTCATGTAACCTGCGCTTTCCCTTATCCACTCTGCCGGATGCAGCCGCATCCATGCCCCGGAAAAACGTGTTTACGCGTTTTCTTCCTGCATTTCCCAGATTCTTCTGGCGAGCGTTGTATACCGGTTCGCCTCGATATGATTTCCGATCATTGCCTGGAATGTCACATCACTTCCGACGATGGTGACGCACTTTCTGGCTCTCGTCACGGCCGTATACAGAAGATTCCGCGTCATCAGCATGCGCGGGCCGCCGAGCAGCGGAATCACAACCGCCGGGTACTCGCTTCCCTGCGCTTTATGTATCGTTGTGGCGTAGGCGAGCTCCAGCTCGTCCGCCTGTTTGAACGTATAGTCTGCGAATTTTCCTTCCTCAAACTCCACGGTGATCACCTCGGTATACGGGTTGATACTCCGGATCATGCCGAGGTCTCCGTTGAATACACCCATACCGCGCTCCGCCACGATTCCGTTGATGCCGCGGATTTCCCACTCCATCTGGTAATTGTTGCGGATCTGCATGACCTTGTCGCCCTCGCGGAGGATATTACCTCCATTTTCCCGCTCGGCTTTGTCCGGTGCGGGCGGGTTCAGGTATTTCTGCAGAATCTGATTCAGATTTTCCACGCCGAGTGCACCTTTCCGCATCGGAGTCAGAATCTGGATATCCTGCGGGCGGGCATCCACATAACGCGGCAGTTTCTGGGACACCAGCGTCACCAGCACTTTCCAGATCACGTTGACATCGTACCGTTTCAAAAAGAAGAAATCTTTGCTCTTATTGTCCAGTATAACCTCTTCCCCATTATGGATCTTATGTGCATTGACAACAATATCGCTCTGGGATGCCTGCCGGAAAATGTGCGTCAGGCAGACAATCGGAAAGCATTCCGAACGGATCAGATCCCGGAGGACACTGCCCGGGCCGACACTTGGAAGCTGGTTCTGGTCTCCCACCAGGATCAGCCTTGTTCCCGGCACAATCGCGGAAAGAAGGGCATGCATCAGGTGGATATCAACCATCGACATCTCATCAATGATGATGACATCCGCGTCGAGCGGATTATCTGCGTTCCGCTCAAAATGCACATTTGCCGAGGAGTCATCCACATTTCCCGTCAGTTCCAGAAGACGATGGATCGTGCATGCCTCACAGCCAGTTGCCTCTGTCATTCGTTTCGCCGCTCTTCCGGTCGGCGCTGCCAGGAAAATGTCGAGGCCTTCTGCCTCAAAATAATGGATCATCGCATTGATGGTCGTCGTTTTTCCGGTTCCGGGACCTCCGGTCAGGATCATAAGACCGCTGTATGCCGCCTCAACGACTGCCGTCTTCTGCATCTCATCCAGCTCGATCTGATATTTTTTCTCGATCTTTCCGATCCGCTTTTCGATTGCCTCACGGTCTTCCTCGCATGTAATATTCAGCTCATGCAGCATGCGCGCCGTACTCAGTTCCAGATAATAATACTGGCTGGCGTACACAATCCGCAGCGGCTCATCCCCTTCCCGTTCGGCCGGGAGCTCGCGGATGACCGCTTTTTTGTCGATTGCCATATCCTGCAGAGATTTCTGCATCCGCTCCGGTTCTACGCCGAGAAGTTCCTGCCCTCTCCGAAGCAGCACCGGTTCCGGCAGATAGACATGGCCTTCTGCCGTCGCCTGATTCAGCACATACGAAAGACCGCTCTTGATGCGGAATTCGCTGTCCACGGCAATCCCGATTTTTCCGGCAATCTCATCCGCCGTCCGAAATCCCACGCCTGCGATATCTTCCGCCATTTTATACGGGTTTTCCTTTAAAATCCGGTACACATTGTCCCCGTACTGCTGATAAATCTTTGCACCGAGATTCAGTGCAATGCCATATCCCGAGAGGAAAATCATCGCATTCTGCATTTCGGCTTTTTCTGCCACCTGCTGTGCAATTTCACGCGCTTTCCGCTCGCTGATTCCCTTTACCTCCGCGAGGCGCTCCGGCTCTTCCTCGATGATCCGAAGCGTATCGTCACCGAAGCGGCGCACAATTCTTGCCGCCAGCGCCGCACCGACTCCTTTGATCGCACCGGAACCGAGATACCGCTCCAATGCAACAGAATCCTGTGGAACTTTCGTCTCATAGGATTCAATGCGGAACTGCTTTCCATAGGCAGCATGTTCAATATAATCTCCGGAAGCCTCGATCAGCTCGCCCTCTCCGATCATCGGAAGCGTGCCGACGCATGTCAGCTCGCGCCCCTTCATGCTCAGATTCAGGACGGTATATCCGTTCTCCTCATTTCGGAAAATAATGTGTTCTACGTAGCCTTCTACTTTTTCTTTTTCACTCATCTTTTATCAAAATTGGCTTTCAAATTCATTCATCACTTCGCGGTACTGGCCGGTTCCAAGGGCAACGACGCTCGCCGGATTTTCTGCTGTCACGGTATTGATGCCGGTCCGCTCCTGGATCAGCTCGTCCATTCCGGCAAGGAGACTGCCGCCTCCGGTCAGGATAATGCCGCGGTCGGAAACATCGGATGCCAGTTCCGGCGGCGTTTTTTCCAGCACGGCACAGATCGCGTCCGCAATCTGGTTTGTCGTCTGGACAAGGGCACCTCGGATTTCGTCGGAGGAAACCGTAATCGTCGCCGGAAGTCCGGTGATGACGTTTCTTCCCTTGATCTCCATCGTTTTCTCCTCGGCCCGCGGATAAGCGGAACCAATCCGGATTTTCACTGCCTCTGCGGTCTGTTCTCCGATAAATACGTTGTATGTTTTCCGTACATAGCGGATGATATCCTGGTCAAATGTCTCACTGGAAATCTTGACCGAATTGGAAACAACGGTTCCCGCAAGCGAGATCACAGCGATATCCGTCGTGCCTCCGCCGATGTCCACGATCATATTTCCGCATGGTTTCGTAATGTCAATTCCGGATCCGATTGCCGCTGCCACCGGCTCCGGCACGATCAGCACTTCCCGGGCTCCCGCCTGGTACGTTGCCTCCTCCACAGCCTTCCGCTCTACTTCCGTCACACCGGACGGCACACATATGCTGATTCTCGGTTTCCGGAATGCTCTTCTTCCCATTGCCTTCTGGATAAAGTAGCGCAGCATGCGCTCGGTGATCAGAAAGTCCGTGATCACGCCCTGCCGCATGGGCCGGACCGCCATAATATTGCCCGGTGTCCGTCCAATCATCTGACGCGCTTCTTCTCCAATTGCCCGTACTTTATCTGCATCTTTATCATACGCAACTACGGACGGCTCCTTTAATACAATGCCTTTTCCCTTGGCATAGACCAGGATGCTGGACGTCCCCAGATCAATTCCGATATCGGTCGTTGCAGCCATAGTAATCCCCTTTCCTGTTCTCTTTTATTTTTCTTTATTTTAATCTGTTTGAAATTTGTATAGAATAAGTTCGGGTTCAAAACACCCGAAACCCAAAAGGATCGAATGTGCTCTGAACCCAACCCGCTTCTTATTATATACAATCCCTTTTAAAATGGAAAGGATTTTTTAGAGATATTTTTCGACATATTTTCCGGTGTAGGATACCGGGCTCTTGGCCACTTCCTCCGGCGTTCCGCACGCAATCACGGTTCCGCCGCCGTCTCCGCCCTCCGGTCCGATATCAATAATATAGTCCGCCGTCTTGATGACATCCAGATTGTGTTCGATAACAACGACGGTATTTCCGCCCTCGGACAGGCGGTGCAGAATCTCCACCAGTTTGTGGACATCCGCAAAATGAAGTCCCGTCGTCGGCTCGTCGAGAATGTAGATCGTTTTTCCCGTGCCGCGGCGGCTCAGCTCTGCTGCGAGCTTGATACGCTGCGCTTCTCCGCCGGACAGCGTGGTGGACGGCTGGCCGAGGCGGATGTAGGAAAGGCCGACATCGTACAGGGTCTGTAATTTCCGGAAAATCGACGGTACCGGCCTGAAGAATTCCAGTGCCTCCTCGACCGTCATATTCAGCACATCGTAGATGCTCTTTCCTTTGTATTTGACTTCCAGTGTCTCACGGTTGTACCGTTTTCCATGGCAGACCTCACACGGCACATAGACATCCGGCAGGAAGTGCATTTCGATCTTCAGGATACCGTCGCCGCCGCAGGCCTCGCATCGGCCGCCCTTCACATTAAAGCTGAATCTTCCCTTCTTGTAGCCGCGCGCCTTGGCATCCTGCGTTGCCGCAAACAGGTCGCGGATCTGATCGAACAGACCTGTGTATGTTGCCGGATTGGAACGCGGTGTTCTTCCGATCGGGGACTGGTCGATGTCGATGACCTTATCGAGCTGTTCCATACCGATGATGTCTTTGTGTGCACCCGGAATCGTCCGCGCACGGTTCAGATCTCTTGCCAGCCGTTTGTACAGAATTTCATTGACAAGGGAACTCTTTCCCGATCCGGAGACTCCGGTCACGCAGGTCATGACACCAAGCGGGAAATTCACGTTGATATTTTTCAGATTGTGCTCTTTTGCTCCGACTACCTTCAGCCAGCCCGTCGGCTTTCTGCGCTCGGACGGAACCGGAATTTTCAGCTCTCCGCTTAAGTATTTTCCGGTGATGGAATTCGGATTTTTCATCAGATCTTCCGCTGTTCCGATCGCCACCAGCTCTCCGCCGTGCTCACCGGCTCCCGGGCCGATATCGACAACGCAGTCAGCGGCGCGCATCGTATCCTCGTCGTGCTCCACGACGATCAGGCTGTTTCCGAGGTCACGCAGATGTTTCAGCGTCGCGAGAAGTTTGTCGTTGTCTCTCTGGTGAAGACCGATGCTCGGCTCGTCGAGAATATAGGCGACACCGACAAGGCCGGAGCCGATCTGCGTTGCCAGACGGATTCTCTGCGCCTCACCGCCGGACAGCGATGCCGTTCCGCGCGCCAGGGTCAGATAGTTTAATCCGACATCCGCAAGGAAGCTCACACGCGCACGGATCTCTTTTAAAATCTGCTTTCCGATCAGCAGCTGCTGTTCGGAGAGTTCGAGGTTCTGCATAAACTTCTGCAGATTGTCGATGGAAAGGGATGTTACTTCAAAAATATTTTTATCTCCGACCGTCACACCAAGCGACGTCGGTTTCAGACGCTGGCCATGGCACGCCTGGCACGGGGTCACACGCATGAAGGTTTCGTATTCCTGTTTTGTAGAATCCGATCCGGTCTCACGGTAGCGGCGCTCTACATTTTTGATCAGCCCCTCAAAAGCCACATCGTACACACCGACGCCGCGCTGACCGCGGTAATGCACCTTGACGGATTTTCCGTTCGTTCCGTAAATCAGGATATCGTGGATTTTTTTCGGATATTCACAGAACGGAGTGGAAAGGGAAAAATCGTACTCCTCTGCCAGCGCATCGAGAACGGCTCTCGTATAGCTCGATTTGTCCTTGCAGGACTGCCAGCCGAGCACGGTGATGGCTCCGTCTGCGATGGATACGGTCTTGTCCGGAATCATCAGATCCTCGTCGAACTCCATCTTGTAGCCAAGGCCGGCACAGCTCGGGCAGGCGCCGAACGGGTTGTTGAAGGAAAAGCTTCTCGGCTCAATCTCCTCCATGCTGATGCCGCAGTCCGGGCAGGAAAAGCTCTGGCTGAAATTCACCGGCTCTCCGTCAAAAACATCCAGGATCATCAGGCCTCCAGACAGCTTCATCACTGTTTCGATGGAATCGGCCAGACGTTTTTCGATCCCCTCCTTCACCACCAGACGGTCCACCACGATTTCGATGTTATGCTTGATGTTCTTCTCAAGCTGGATCTCCTCCGTCAGCTCATGAAGGTTGCCATCAATGCGGACACGGACATAGCCGCTTTTCTTCGCCTGCTCCAGGACCTTTTCGTGCCGTCCCTTCCTTCCCCGCACCATGGGAGCCAGAAGCTGGATCCGTGTGCGCTCCGGCAGCTCCATGATCTGGTCCACCATCTGGTCCACGGTCTGCTTTTTGATCTCCCGTCCGCATTTGGGACAGTGGGGGATACCGATTCTGGCATATAAAAGACGCATATAATCGTAGATCTCCGTCACTGTTCCCACCGTGGAACGCGGGTTTCTGTTGGTGGATTTCTGGTCGATGGAGATCGCCGGGGAAAGTCCCTCGATGCTCTCCACATCGGGCTTCTCCATCTGCCCCAGGAACTGGCGGGCATAGGACGAAAGGGATTCCATATACCGTCTCTGCCCCTCGGCGTAGATCGTATCAAAGGCCAGGGAGGATTTTCCCGAGCCGGAAAGGCCGGTTAAGACCACCAGCTCATTCCGCGGGATATCCACGGAAATATTCTTCAGGTTGTGCTCGTTGGCACCACGGATCTTAATATATTGCTTTGGCATTGCCATTCTCCTATAAATCCGGGCATCTGGGATTTTGCAGGAAGGCAGAAGCCAGATGCGCCATGGTATAATGTCTGTTTTACAGACATTATACCGCACCCTTCGGCTGCGATACCCCTCCGGGAGATTTGAGCGCCTGGATTTTCGCGGTGAACGCGAAAACCAGA